>JAEEGL012779556.1_pt1 | contig 10375 bp, 5 predicted proteins | sample 9134231 | NCBI WGS metagenome assembly JAEEGL01 (sample SAMN16246548, study PRJNA631951) | gut metagenome | biome: gut microbiome; feature: rumen; material: fiber-attached | host: Bos | place: Iran: Karaj | collected 2018-10
ACAGGCCAGCGCGATAACCAGCTTCGCTAAACCCCCTGAATGGTGATACTATATCATCTTTGACTTTCCGTGTCAATAAGCAAAGACGAAAAAATCACAAAAATCTCCCGGGAAAATACTTTTTTACAAAAAAATTATCCACCGAACAAGCCCCCATTGTTGACACCAGTTGTATACAATGATAAAATTATCGCCTATGCGGTATGCTGTCCTCTGGATTCTGCCCGCATGTATTCAAATAGGAAGGTTTTTTATCATGTCAGACGAATCAACAAAAGAAGTGAAGAATGTCAAAAAGGAAAAAGAAGTAAAAGAAAAGAAGCCTCAGAACAACAATGGCAAAGCCAAGCTCGGTGCGGTGATTGTCCTTGTGATTTCGGCGGTTGTGTTCATTCCGACAGGAGGCTCCGCAGTTATCGAGTCAATCAGGCAGCAAAGAAACACCCCTGTTTTTGGCTCATATAAAGGAAAGAAAGTCGAGTACAAGGCCGGCTCGGATTTTGCGACAACCGTTTCAAACCTTGCCCAGACCTACCAGAGCATGGGCTACGACGTGAACCAGCTTGGAAGCTACATTTTTGAATCAGCATTCGAGTCAACAATCCACAGCATGTATTACGAGGACAAGATTGCCACGGCCAACTACTCCGTTCCAAAGGCGGCAATAGACAGGGCGATTGTTCCATACTTCCGCGACGAAAACGGTGAGTTCTCAAAGAAACTCTACAGCCAGACCGACGAATCAAAAAAGACATCCCTCCGTGCATCGGCAGAAGAAAGTCTTTTGCACTCACGCTACATCGACGACCTTTTTGGTTCGGACAATCTCTATGGACTCAAGGCATCGTCAAAGGAAAGCACATTCGTGTCATCAATGGGAAACGAAAAACATGCGTTCCAGATTGCCGCGTTCAGCACATCCGATTTGCCTGGCGACGAGGTTGTGAAGTACGCAAAGAGCAATTCAAGCACTTTCCGCCGCTACAATCTTTCAGCGGTGACACTTTCCGAAAAAATTGACGCGGACAACACACTCAAGCAGATTCAGAGCGGGGAACTCACATTCGACAGCGCAATGACAACAATTTCCGAAAAGCTCTACACTGGCGAGGACGGAAAGGTTTCAAACAACTACTACTACCAGCTGAAGAACACCATTGTCGATGAAGCAGATTTGGATGCGGTGACAGGACTTTCAAGCGGAGCAATCTCCGATGTCATCCAGACAACAAGGGGCTACACAATTTTCCGCTGCGACGGAAGTGCCACGGATGCGGACGTTACCCAGCAGGAAACTGTTGACGCGGTTCTTTCATACATCAAGTCATACGAAATCAGCTACATCGAGAACTACTACACACAGATTGCAAACAAATTCATCTACGACGCTTCATCCACCGAGCCAATCGTTATCGATGTGTCGGACGGAGAGGAAGGACGTGTGCTTGACCCGAATGTTCGCGCGGACCAGAGACTTATCGAAGCAGGTGGAGAAAACATCGTGCAGCTTGACAAATTCGAGACCGCATGCAGGAACTACAACATCAAGTCCGTTGACGTTCCGGCCTTCCCTGTCAACTACGGAAACTCAGCTTTCTTTGACACAGTTCCAAGCGATGTCAGCGAACTCAGCTCACTCTCATCAAACGCTGCCGCATTCAAGACGCTTTTCACTCTCAAGGAAGGCGAGACCAGCCAGCCATTCGTTCTTGGCTCCAACGTGATTGTCGCAAAGTGTGTGTCCATCACAAAGGATGAGGCTTCCGAAAAGGACGGATACGCGGCACAGGCAAAGGACTACGACCAGGGCAGCGCGTCCAACGCAATCATGACATCAAAGGATGTGAAGAACAATTTCTACGAGACCTACTTCAAATTCTTTGCAGGAAACTGATTGCCCATGGCGGACAGTCTCGCACAGAAGCCCCGTCTGGTTGCTACCGGTTCGGGGTTTTCTATTTTATACACGGTCGAATACAAGGGAAGATTCCTCTACTCAAAGTACAGCCCGACACGCTCCATTTGCTCGATTGTACAGAATCTCACGCCACAGCCTTCGACCCTTTTTGTCATAAACTCCCCCGCCCTTTTCCATGGACTGGTGGATTTGCTCCAGAAGCTCCCCGGCGACTGTGTTGTTCTTGCTGTCGAGGATGACGAAAATCTTCTGGAACTTGCCCGCTCGTCGCTTGAAAATCTGAAAGAAAAAAATCCCCAGCTCGATTTTTCCAATGTGCATCTTTTTTCCACAAAGCATCTTCTTGATTTGGACTTCTTCATCCGGGAGACGGTCAACACAGGCAAAATCAGGCGCGCGCTCTCCATTGATTTTTCTGCGGGAAAATCTTTCAATCCCCAAATCTACGGGCTTGTTTTTTCTGCGGCACAGGAGATTGTCGCCACATTCTGGAAAAACCGGGTGACTCTTGTAAAGATGGGGCGGCTTTTTTCAAAAAACATAATGGAAAACCTAAAGTCGCTCGATTCAGGCCGCACACTTTCGGACGTAGCTCGGACGGTTGAAAAACCAATCCTTGTTCTTGGCGCGGGCGAAAGTCTTGATTCAACACTCTCGTCCACTTCCCCTTTGATTCGGCGGATTCTTGATGGGGATTTTTTTGTCATAACGGTTGACGCATCTCTTGCGGCAGTCCTTGACAGGGGAATAAAGGTTAGCGCCACGGTTGGACTTGAATCGCAGTTTGCAATCCAGAAGGCGTACATCGGAACGTCTGGATGCGGGACAGTTTTTTTTGCTGATTTATGCTCCCGTCCACAGGTGCAGCGCATGTTCAAAGAAAGGACTGTCTGGTTTGCCTCCGACTTTGCTCCGGGAAAATTTTTGGACAGGATAAAAACCTTCCTTCCAGATTTCATTCCACCGCTTGGGTCCGTTGGTCTTGCGGCAGTCCACATCGCGCTTTCGCTCAGAAAAGATGATTCCGTTCCAGTGTTTGTCTCCGGCCTTGACCTTAGCTACAGCATTGGAAAGACACACGCAAAGGACACGCCCGCCCACAAAGCCCGGCTTTCATCATGCGGCAGGATTTTTTCCATTGAAAATCTGGACGCGGCATTTTCACCGGCGGCATCGCTTGTCACCGGGAAGGACGGAAGGACCATGGCAACCACGCCGTCAATGCTTTCTTACAGGCAGAATTTTTTCAACAATTTTTCCGCATCAAAAAATATTTTCGACATTGGACAAAGCGGTCTGGATCTGGGGATTCAAAAAATTGACCTGGACCAGGCGGAAGCAGTTTCAGAAAATGTTTTGCGAAAAACCACCGTGCGGTCCGAATCTGGAGGAGACTTTTTTACAGAAAAAGCATCCACGGAAGAAAAAAACATGGCGGCAAAAATCTATCTGGACGAAGAAAGACTTGCGCTCACAAAAATCCGCGACCTGCTTTCATCCGGCGAAAAATCACAGTTCTTTGAAAAAGGGACCGGACTTTCCGCGCAGATAGAAAATCTACTGTCCGGACGCGAATATCTGTACCTGCATTTTCCAGACGGATACAGACTTTCGATGGACCAGGGATTTCTAAAAAGGGTCCGCGCGGAGATAGACTTTTTCCTTAAGGCAATGAAAGACTAGTTGTCCTCCTTTTCCTTAAGCACCGCAAGGAAAGCGCTCTGGGGAAGCTCCACGTCGCCAGCCATGAGCATACGTTTTTTTCCGGCCTTCTGTTTTTCGAGCAACTTGCGTTTTCTGGTGACATCGCCTCCGTAACACTTTGCAAGAACATCCTTTCGCACTGGATTGACAGTTTCGCGCGCAATAATCTGGCTTCCAATCGCACCCTGGATTGCAACCTTGAACTGCTGTCTGGCAATCTCGCCCTTTAGACGCTCGCACACTGTCCTTGCCCTCTCGACCGCACCCGGACGGTAACAAAGCTGGGCCAACGCATCAACAGGCTTTCCGTTAATCAGTATGTCAATCTTCACGAGGTCGGTGGGTCTGTAGTCTATAACCTCGTAGTCAAAGCTCGCGTATCCACGGCTGTAGGATTTCAGCTTGTCGTAGAAATCAAAAAGCACTTCCGAAAGTGGCATCTCGTATGTAAGTTCCACACGCTTCTCGTCAAGATAGTTCATGTTTTTCTGGGACCCGCGCTTGAGCCTGCACAGTTCCATGATTGGACCAAGGTATTCCGCCGGAGTTATTATGCTCGCCCTGATGTACGGTTCGCTCGACGACTCGATTTTTCCTTCGGGGAAGTCGGCCGGATTGTCAACGGATATTTCGTCATGGCCCGCCTGCTTGACCCTGTACTCAACCGATGGCGCGGTAAAAATAATCACCTGGTCGAAGTCCCTTTCAAGACGCTCCTGAATTATCTCCAGATGAAGAAGGCCAAGGAATCCACAGCGGAATCCATTTCCAAGGGCAAGGGAGCTGTCCTTTTCGTAGACAAGGGATGCGTCGTTCAGCTTCAGCTTCTCCATGCTCTCCTTAAGTTCCTCGTAGTCGTTGGAGTCGATTGGATAGATGGAAGAAAAGACCACCGGCTTCACATCCTTGAATCCAGGAAGAGGCTCCGGTGCGGGATTTGATGAAAGTGTCACAGTGTCACCAACGCGGACATCCGAAACGGTCTTGATTCCGGCAATCAGATAGCCGACATCGCCGGCCTCCAGTGAAGCAGTCTCCTCGTAGCGAATCTTGAACACGCCGGTCTGCTCAACCTTGTACTGGACTCCGGAGCTCATAAGAACAATGCTGTCGCCGCTTTTCACACGTCCGTCAACAATCCTCACATGGACAATGACACCACGGTACTCGTCGTAGTGGCAATCAAAAATCAGTGCCTTCAGCGGAGATTCCGCATTTCCCTGTGGCGGAGGAAATTTTGTTACAATCGCCTCCATCAAATCGTCAATACCCTCGCCGGTCTTTGCCGAAACAAGCATGGCATCGGAAGAATCAAGGCCAAGGTCGTGGTCAATCTGGTGCTTCACGCTTTCGACATCCGCGCTTGCCAAATCAATCTTGTTTACGACCGGAACTATGGTAAGGTCATGCTCCAGCGCCATATACATATTGCTGACGGTCTGGCTTTCAACTCCCTGTGTCGCGTCAATCAAAAGAAGCGCACCCTCGCAGGACGCAATCGCACGGCTGACCTCATAGCTGAAATCAACATGTCCGGGGGTGTCAACAAAATTCAGTTCGTAGTCGTGACCATCCTTCGCGTGGTAGGGGATTGTCACCGCCTGGCTTTTTATGGTGATTCCGCGCTCACGCTCGATGTCCATGTTGTCCAGAATCTGGTTCATCATCTGGCGTTCCTCGATAATCTTCGCCTTCTGAATCAGTCTGTCAGCGAGTGTCGATTTTCCATGGTCGATGTGCGCCGTGATACAGAAATTCCGTTTATATTTTAGCTCTACCATTTTTTCCTCTCAATTAAAAGTACTGGGAACCGTCAAGGCTTGCGGCAAGTGTCATGCCGTAATCAATGAATCCCTTTTTTTTGTTTTTTGTATAGATTCCAACCTGAAGTACAGACTTGTCTTCACCAGGCTCGCATTGCAAAATCTGGACCGGGTCTCCCTCGCTGAATCCCGCTGTGTCAGCCGAAGAATTTTTTATGACCTTCTTCACTGTATACAATTTTTTGTTTGTGGTCGAACTTCTGACAAGCTCCATTCCCAAAATCGGGTACAGCGCGGACGAAATCAGGTCGTGGGTATAAAATGTGTAGCCCGGATTTTCTGGCCTTGACGAAAGATAGACCGGGAAAGTCTTTTTTCTGCCCGACTCAGGATTTTCAGCCGTGACACGGACAATAGTTCCTTCCATTTTTCCAAGCAGATAGAGATGGAGAGCGTCCACCGAATCAATGGGGGAACCGTCGATTGCCGTTATAACATCCCCCTCGCGAAGCCCCGCAAACGAAGCCTTTCCGCCCGGCATCACGTAGAGGATTTCGGCACCCTCGTTTTTCGCGCCGGAACCAACCATGCGCCTTGTCTTTCCAAAAGCCTCCATCCATCCGTGGGTCCTTTTTCCGCCGCCGAACAAAAACGCAAGCTCCGCCTTGAGATATTCAACCGGTATGGCAAAGTTCAGTCCCTGATAGTTCTGCACACCCGCAAAGACAACCGCCTGCACCCTGCCCTGGTCGTCAATCATCGGTCCACCGGAATTTCCTGGGCTTACCGCGGCATCAATCTGGAAGACCTTGCCCAATGAAAGAAGGTCCCTGTCCGTTGCCGAGACAATTCCACCTGTGAGCGTCCGGTCCAGACCAAGAGGCGAACCCATGACATAGATTTTGTCTCCAATCTCAAGCTCCGAGCTTGTTCCGAAAGTAAAAATGTATGGAGCGTCAACCTCGGTCTTGATTAAGGCAAGGTCCATGGTCTTGTCGTATCCAACAACGCGGGCCGGAATCCTTGTGTCCGGGTCCTCCGCAAGTTTTATATAAAGACGTGCATATCCGTTGTAGGCAGGGTCAACGCAGTCGGAGATTACATGGTGGTTGGTGATTATAAATCCGTCGCGGGTGATGAAGAATCCGCTTCCAAGAACAGTGTCCTTGTAGCCAACCCCGCCCTCTATCTTTATTCCCTTGTCAACAAATATTGTGACGGTCCCCTTTATCATCTGGGAGGCCTTCTGGTTTTGCGGGAGAGATTTTTCAATCGGCATGGATGATTCGACCAAAGCCGAAAGCTCCGACGGATTTTTTTCAAGGGAGGAAATCTTTTTGCTTCCCGCCGCAGCAAGGGAGTCGTACAGCCTGATGGCATCCAGATATTTTTTTTCCGAAAGCGAAGTCCTGTACAGGCCAAGCACCAAATCTTCGCAGTCTGCAAAAACTTCCGCGGTCCCTGAAATGTCGGGGGCATTCTCAACAAGAACGGTCGAACGCCACAGAGCCTCCACTGGATTTTTTTTCGCAAGACTTTCCACAGCCTTTATCTCATCCCTGACAACATCCTCCTGGCTGTAGTTGATTGAAGCATAGAGCCGCTCAGTCTCGTCGGTGCTGCCACAGGAAAAAAAGGACATGGACAGGACGGCACAGCAGAATGTACCGCCCAGCTTTTTAAGAACACTTTTTTCCAGAGTGAAAATCTTCATCAAAAAAATTCCTTGGACCACGGGACCGCTAGTCCTCGATAATCATGCCGAAATTGTGGTCGCCAATCCTTACCGCAAGCACACGGTGGACCTTGTCGCTGACTATGACGGTTCCACCTTCATTTGCGTTTGCGTTGAGGGACTGGAGCGCAAGACGTGTAAGGGAGAGGGTTCCCTTTTCTCCAATCCAGAAGAACCTGTACGTGTCGTCCTCGCTGATTGCGAATTTTTCGATAGCGGTGTACACCGATGTCGGGACTCCGTTTTCAAATACAACATGGACAAGGTTGCTCTCGTTGTCAAAGAACATGGACTCCTCGACCACCGGGGTCTTTTTGTCATCCTTGGCCGCAGATTTTTTAACGTAGCGAATATCCCAGCTTCCGTCGCCGTCTGTGTCCCATGAACTTATCTTTCCACCGCGCGGGAGATATTCCTCCGTAAAGTCCGGGATTGTGTCCTTTCCCCTCGTGTCAACCTGCACCATGCGCAGATAGTAAGGAGCGGCATCCGATGGAAGTCCAAAGAGGTTGACCATTATCTGCCTTTCGTCCTCCAGCGAATGAACCTCCATGTTGCCTTCCTTGTCCACTCCATAAAATTCCGTAGTCTCGAAAACACCGTCGCCGTCCGCATCGACCACACGCAGAACCGGGTTTCCGTTTTCAAACTCCGCAATCGCGTAGTCCACTTTTCCGACCCTGTACCTTGCGCTGTGAATCTTTCCAGAAAGAACGGAGAATGTTATGGTCGCGTTCTCCCTCTCGTTTGAAAGCACCGTGACAGATGATGCCGCGTTCATAAGCAGCTGGCTGTCAATTCCACCGGAAGAATCAACATCGTCGTTCAGAATCGGGAAGTAGAATGAGGACCCTGTCACCTTGAGCACGTCAAAGTCCACCGCCATATTGAATGGAGACCAGTTCAGGCCACCGGGAACAAGGCTGTAGCTTTCGGTGGTCCTGCCCTTGGTGTCATGGATGGTGACTGTCCTCAGGCTTGGGAATTTTCCCCATGTGAAATCCATGTTGCCGGAGTAGATTGTACCCGATACAGGATTTCCATAGTCGCAGTCCGCGCTCCACTCGAAAGAGCCGTCCTGGTTTTTGTCATAATACAGAGCCTGGGGACGGCCCCTCTGGTACTGGACATAGAGGTTCACAATCCTGTCGCCGTCCGTGTCCCTCGTCATGGAGCCGTTGTATGCGTTGAGATATGAGACCGCCTTTTTTTTGGTTCCCTCGTCGCCAAGTGCAGAAAGGAATGCAAGAAGGTCCTCGTAGGAAACGGTGCTGTCCGCAAAGTCACATATATAGTCAAGGGCCTCGCTTTCGGTGAAAAGTTTGTCTTTCATGGCCAGTAGCGCGAATTTTGGATGCCTAAGCCCCCTTGCCCTGAACGATTTCATCATAACAAGCCGGGTCTTTTGGTCCGCAAAAGGCATGGCGATTACCTCAAGCTCCGTTGTGGCGGTAGTGGAGTTTCCATCAAAATATCCACCGGAAAGCTCCATTATCTGCGATATGAAAAGTTTTGACATGCGCGAGACATCGGCGTTCGCCACATCCTGATTTTCATAAGTGAAAAAGAGCAGCGGGAAGCGGATGTCGTTAGGGTACAGCCTTCTTGCCGCATCGATTTTTGTCCTTGCGTCCTCCATTTTTCCCATGCGGTAGAGGGCCTTGGTCCTTATGTACTCCGCATCCGAAGAATAGACGTAGGGACCGTTGACGAACGCAGGATTGTTGAAGTCGCGACCGTTTCCATCAAGAACGGCGGAAACATCTCCATAGCGGCCGGTGTCACAGAGTATGTCGGCGTAAAGGATTCTTGCCGCGTCCCTGTTGTAGTCAAGCCACGTCTGCTCGTTTATCGCGCGCTCCACATATCCACCGACAACAGCCTTGGTCTTTCCCTGGTTGTTCTCGGCAACGGCAAGCATGTACCACAAATCGGAAACAGTGTCGTCGTAGGTAAGACCCAAGGAAATCTGGGCCTCCACGGAATGCCAGTCGTTCTGGGCGGCATAGCTTTTCGCAAGGTTTAGACATCTGAGGGCTGTCCGCCTGTTGGCCATTCTCGCGGAATCATCAAGCGGATCATTGTAGTAGCTCTGGGCAAAAACCTGTCCGGAAGTCAGAACCAATGCCAACGAAGAAAACAAAACCGACAAAAACCTTCTTTTCATATCCTTTCCTTAGAGGATCAAGCGATGGTCCTCTGTTAATTTTCGATGGTTTTTCCAGACATCAACAGTTGGAAAAGACCAAAAACTTCAATTTTCAAAACCAGGTAACACAGCCGGGGCCGACACCTTTTTTACTATCCAGTCCCTGAATCCAAGTGGCGAACCAAGCACAGCGTAAAGCATCTGGTCCACGGTGGAAAGCTCCTGTACAACAGGAACCAAGTCCCTCTTCCCGCCACCGCACTTCCAGTCGTCCAGAATTTTTGACACGGCCCTAAATCTTCCGTCGGATGTCAAAATCGAGTCGTCAATCTGCCTGCTCCTGAACATAAATGGAAAACAAAGATTCGGCATGGAGATTACATTTTCCGCACCAAAGCCGCACGAGAGGCCGAGCGAAACAGAGTCCCCCGAACGAAAGACCGAAATCTCCCAAGGGCCAGCAGACCAGTGTCCCGGTCCATCTATTATAACAGAAAAACCAGATTCTGTCGCCTGTCCACTATATTTGCAGAGAAAAATCCTTCCGCACTTTTTTTCCACGCTGATTCCGGCGGCATTGTCCCTCCATCCGTCCATTTTTCCAGGTCCCGCGCGGCATATTGAATCGACAAACCTATATGGAACCCTCGCTCCCGGTCCAACCAGATTCAAAGCCCTGTAGACCACCCGGCGACGGATTGCCATGTCCAGGCGAGAAAATGCTTCCGAATCAAAAGAGCATCCACTCTCCCCGGACTCGAACAGGATTTTTTCAAGGGAAGAAGCTGCCACGCCCTCGACGACAACGGAATCCTCCCGCAGCTTGTTTGAGAGACTGTAGACGCTGCCCCTCCAGCCCGGAAACTCAGTGTCGAGCATCGGAATGATTTTGTGGCGGATTTTGTTTCTGAGCATGGAAGTGTCAAAATTGGTTATGTCGGTCCTGAAATCCACGCCCCTGGCCGAAAGATATTTCTCAATGTCGCCCCTCGAGATTCCAATCATCGGACGCAGAAAAAAGTCACGCACCGGTGGAATCCCCGAAAGAGAAGCAGAGTCGCCCCCCGAAAGAAAACGCATGAGGACGGTCTCAATCTGGTCGTTCA
>JAEEGL013493410.1_pt1 | contig 10375 bp, 12 predicted proteins | sample 9134231 | NCBI WGS metagenome assembly JAEEGL01 (sample SAMN16246548, study PRJNA631951) | gut metagenome | biome: gut microbiome; feature: rumen; material: fiber-attached | host: Bos | place: Iran: Karaj | collected 2018-10
AAGCGTCTCAAAAGAGGAGATTTTTGTGCCATGCAAGGCGAAAAGCGCAGGAATACCCGGAGGGTCTTTCGAGCATTTTCAACGCGGCAGGGCGCAAAAAGATACCTTTTGAGGCTGTGTATCCTTAAGTGAATGCGCCCATGGAGGGCCCCTTTCATTTGACGCGGAGCGGGTTTACTGGTATAATCGCGGTATGAACAACGCGGAGCTTGAGAAAATCGCATACGAGGCGGGCTTTTGCCGGGTGCTGTTTATTCCGGCGCCCGATTTTGCGCCGCATGACGACGAGCCGCATATAGTTTGGAATACCGCCGAATATCCGTGGGCGGCCGTTTCATGCCTGCTCGTTTGGCGCTATTCGCCCTATCCCGAGGGCTGCCGCATACCCGCCTATTATATCGCGAGCAACTCCTCGTATCACGCGAGCGTCGCTTTGGCAAAGCGGCTCGAATCAAAGGGCGTGCGGCTGAAGCGCTGCGAGGTGCCCATAAAGGCGCTCTGCGCAAAATACCGCTTCGGCACGCTCTGCCGCAATTCGCTCGTCGCCCTGCCCGGTCTGGGCACGAGGGTGGTGTTTCAAGCCCTGCTGCTTGAGTCAAGCCCCGAAAACCCCTTTAAAGCAGAGGAACATTTTGAGCAGGACGACGGCCTGTGCGCCTCATGCGGGGCCTGCGCCGCCGCCTGCCCCGCCCATGCGATAGGTGATTCGCTCGACGTGAAAAAGTGCATGCGCTATTATATGGACGGCGCAGATTATCCCGACTGGGTGTATCGCATACAGCGCACGCATATGGGCTGCGAGGTGTGCCAGGCCGTATGTCCGCGAAACGCGCACGTACTTCCCGTGGAGCCGCCCGAGGATATCGCCGGGGCATTCGAGCTTGGCCGTCTTGCCTCGGGCGACGCAAAGCAGGCGCGCTTGCTCGTGGGCAAGAACTTTACCGGGCACGGCAAGCTTAGCAGGGAAGCGGTGAACTTTTTGCAGAGGGACGGGAAATAATGATCGCATTTTTGTATATTATTCATTCCCTTCCAATTGGAATTGACACAGTGCATATGGTATGGTATAATAAGCTACGGTCTTAGGGCGATACCGTGATATCGGCTGGATCGCGCTTGGGTATGTTGCAATACCGTCATTATGAAAGCTCGCTCTGCCGTGATCGGCGGAGCTTTTTTTGAGGAATGGAGGCAGCGATGATAAGAGCGAACGTTTTCAAATCCGAATTCCATCCCGATTTTACCCCCGTTATCCCCAAGGGGTACGATATTCTTCCTGTTTTCGAAAAATCCCGTTTTGTTATATTCCCCGGCTTCTGCGACGTGCACGTGCACCTTCGTGAGCCGGGTTTTTCTTATAAAGAAACCGTCGCCTCGGGCTCACGGGCGGCGGCGCGCGGCGGCTATACGGAGATATTCGCAATGCCGAATCTGGATCCCGTGCCGGATTCGGTCGAGCATCTTGAAAAGGAGCTTGAGCTGATACGCCGCGGCGCGGTGATATCCGTGCGGCCATACGGCGCGCTGACCGTCGGCGAAAAGGGCCGTCTGCCCGCGGATATAGAAGGCATGGCGCCTTTCGTCGCCGCCTTTTCGGACGACGGCAAGGGAGTGCAGGATCCCGTGATGATGCGCGACGTGATGACGCGCTGCAGGGAAGCGGGCAAGGTGCTTGCCGCGCACTGCGAGGACGAGCGCCTGCTTTTCGGCGGCTGCATCCACAAAGGGAGCTATGCCAAGGCGCATTCGCACCGGGGGATCTGCTCGGAATCCGAGTGGCGCCCCATTGAAAGGGACGTGCGCCTTGCCGCCGAAACGGGCGTAAAATACCACGTTTGCCACGTATCCTGCAGGGAGAGCATAGAAATAATACGCGCAGCGAAAAAAAGCGGCGTTGACGTGACCTGTGAAACGGCGCCGCATTACCTGCTGCTGGATGAAAACGACCTGGAAGAGGACGGCCGCTTCAAGATGAACCCGCCGCTCAGGTCGAGGGAGGACCGCGAGGCGCTTTTGGAGGCGGCGATCGACGGCACGGTGGATATGATCGCCACCGATCACGCGCCGCATTCCGCCGAGGAAAAGGCGCGGGGCCTTGAAAAAAGCCCCTTTGGCATAGTGGGCATAGAGACCGCCTTCCCCCTGCTTTACACGCATCTTGTTAAAAAGGGCGTGATAACGCAGGAAAGGCTTATGGAGCTGATCGTTTATCGCCCGCGCGAGCGCTTTGGAATTACGCTTTCAAACGGGGATTGGTCCCTTTGGGATCTGGACGCGGAATATGCCGTGGATCCGAACGAGTTTCTGTCAAAGGGCAGGGCGACTCCCTTTGCCGGCTGGAAATTGAACGCAAAATGCCTTTTGACCGCCTATAACGGGCAGATAGTTTATAAAGCATGAAACAGGCAATACTGACAATAAAAGAGAACGAGGCCCTGACCGCATCGGTTTTCAGGATGCGGCTTGAGGGGGATCCCGGCGAGAGGCCGGGCGGGTTCGTGAACCTTGCCGTGCCCGGGCTGTTTTTGAGACGGCCCATTTCCGTGTGCGATTATGCGGACGGCGAGCTTACCGTCATCTATAAGGTCGTAGGCCGCGGGACCGACGCATTAAGCCGCATGCGGGCGGGAGAAAAGCTGGACGCGCTGTGCGGGCTGGGCAACGGCTATGACCTTGCCGCGCCCTGCGAAGCTCCGCTGCTCGTCGGCGGGGGCGTGGGCGTGCCGCCGCTTTATTACCTGGCAAAAGAGCTTATAAAACAAGGAAAAAAAGTATCCGTCGTGCTGGGCTTCAACACCGCGGACGAAATGTTCTATGAGAACGAGTTCCGCGCGCGGGGCTGCGCCGTGACCGTGGCGACGGCCGACGGCAGCTATGGCGTGAAGGGCTTTGTGACGGACGCGCTGCCCGACTTTTGTGATTATTACTACGCCTGCGGCCCGATGCCCATGCTGAAGGCGCTTTACCGCGCGGCGCCCATCCCCGGCGAAATGAGTTTTGAGGAGCGCATGGGGTGCGGCTTCGGCGCGTGCATGGGCTGCTCGATGCAGACTAAAAACGGCCCCAAGCGCATCTGCAAGGAAGGGCCGGTATTCAAAAAGGAGGAGCTGTTATGGTGAAGACCTCCGTCACGCTGTGCGGGATAGAGCTTTCCAATCCCGTGATACCCGCCTCCGGCACCTTCGGCTTCGGCTATGAATTCGCCGAGCTATACGATATCAACTGCCTTGGCACGTTCTCGTTCAAGGGCACCACGCGCGAGCCGCGCTTTGGCAACCCCACGCCGCGCATAGCGGAATGCACCGCCGGCATGATAAACGCCGTTGGCCTGCAGAATCCCGGAGTTGACAGGGTGATAGCGGAGGAGCTGCCCAGGCTGAAAAAGGTGTTTCACAAGCCGGTGATGGCAAACGTATCCGGCTTTTCGGTGGAGGATTACGCCCACACCTGCGCCCTTCTCGACAGGGAGGAGCAGGTCGGCTGGCTTGAGGTGAACGTAAGCTGTCCCAACGTGCACGGCGGCGGTATGAGCTTCGGCACGGAGCCCAAGGCCGCCGCGGAGGTAACGCGGGCGGTAAAGGCCGTGACAAAAAAGCCCGTCATAATAAAGCTTTCGCCCAACGTGACGGATATCGCGTCCATCGCCGTGGCCTGCGAGGACGCGGGCGCCGACGGCATAAGCCTGATCAACACCCTGCTTGGGATGCGGATAGACCTGAAGAAGGGCCGTCCCGTGACAGCAAACACCATGGGCGGGTTTTCGGGCCCGGCGATATTCCCGGTTGCGCTGCGGATGGTTTATCAGGTCTCAAAGGCCGTGCGCGTGCCGGTCATAGGCATGGGCGGGATCTCGAGCGTCGAGGACGCGATCGAGATGATGATGGCGGGAGCGACCGCCGTGGAGATCGGCGCGGCGAACCTTGTTGATCCTTATGCATCGAAGAAGATCGTTGAGGCGCTGCCCGCAGCGATGGAGAAATACGGCATAAGCGATCTGAACGATATAATCGGCAAAGCACATTAACAGGCAGACAAAAGGAGTAAAGCTTATGGGTAAAGACGTTATAGTCGCTTGTGATTTTTCAAGCGCGGAAGCCACTTTTGAGTTCCTCGACCGTTTCGCGGAGGCGGAAAGGAAGCCCTTTGTGAAGATCGGCATGGAGCTGTATTACGCCGAAGGCCCCGGGATAGTGCGCGAGATAAAGCGCCGCGGGCACAAAATATTCCTGGATCTCAAGCTGCACGACATACCCAACACGGTCAAAAAGGCCATGGCGGTGGTTTCGAAGCTTGACGCCGACATAGTCAATCTGCACGCCGCCGGCACGCGCGCCATGATGGAAGCCGCGCTTGAGGGCCTGACCCGCGAGGACGGCACGAGGCCGCTGCTGATAGCCGTCACTCAGCTCACCTCCACCGATCAGGAGAGCATGGAGCGCGATCTGCTGATCGAAAAGCCCATAGCCGAGGTCGTGATGCATTATGCGAAGACCGCCGCCGAATGCGGGCTGGACGGCGTGGTGTGCTCGCCGCTGGAAGCCGGAAAGGTGCATTCCGTTTGCGGAAACAGCTTTTTGACCGTCACCCCCGGCATACGCTTTGCCGATGGTGACAAGGGCGATCAGAAGCGCGTGATGACCCCCGCCGCCGCAAAGGAAGCCGGCTCGGATTACATCGTGGTGGGCCGCCCCATCACCAAGGCCGAGGACCCCGTTGCCGCATATATGCGCTGCGTTAACGAATTTGTGGACTAATACAGAATGGAGATAAATATGGAAATCAACGAACTCATCGCAAAGGATCTGCTTAAGATCCGCGCCGTATTCTTCCGTCCGGACGAGCCCTTTACCTGGGCAAGCGGCATAAAGAGCCCCGTCTATTGCGACAACCGCCTTACCCTCACCGCGCCCGAGGTCAGGAACGACGTTGAAAATTCACTTGCCGCCGTAATACGCGAAAAGTATCCCGAAGCCGAGGTGCTGATGGGCACTTCCACCGCGGGCATAGCGCACGCCGCGATCACCGCTCACATAATGGGGCTGCCCATGGGCTACGTTCGCTCGGGAGCCAAGGATCACGGCAGGCAGAATCAGATAGAGGGCCGGCTTGAGCCCGGTCAGAAGACGGTCGTGGTGGAGGATCTGATATCCACCGGCGGCAGCGTGATAGAGGTCGTAAACGTGCTGCGCGAAGCGGGTGCGGACGTGCTGGGCGTGGTTTCGATATTCACATACGGCATGAAGAAGGGCCTTGAACGCCTTGCCGCCGCAAACGTCGAGAACACGAGCCTTACGAACTTTGACGTGATAGCGCGCGTCGCGGCCGAGGAGGGCTATATTGCCCCCGAAGACGTTGAACGCCTGATCGCGTTCCGCAACGACCCCTCGGATGAGAGCTGGATCAAATAATATTTCACGAAAGGGATATAAAATCTATGAAGAGCCTTATTGACATCCTTGACCTGACCGTGGAGGAGCTGGACGAGCTTATCGCCACCGCTCAGGACATCATCGCCAACCCCCAAAAGTATGCGGAAGCCTGCCACGGCTTAAAGCTTGCCTCCCTGTTCTTCGAGCCCTCCACGAGGACCCGCATGAGCTTTGAGGCCGCCATGTACGAGCTGGGCGGCAACGTGATCTCCGTGACCGGCGCGGGCACCTCATCCGCGGCCAAGGGCGAGAGCGTGGCCGACACCGCCAAGACCGTATCCTGCTATACCGACATAATCGCCATACGCCATCCCAAGGAGGGCGCGGCCTACGTTACCGCCAAGAACGCCACCATTCCCGTGATCAACGCGGGCGACGGCGGTCACTGCCATCCCACCCAGACTCTTGCCGATCTGCTCACCATATGGCGCGAGAAGGGCCGCTTTACCAACCTCACCATAGGCGTGTGCGGCGACCTGAAATTCGGCCGCACCGTGCATTCCCTCATAAACGCCATGAGCCGCTATGAGGGCAACAGGTTCGTGCTCATCTCTCCCGAAGAGCTCAAGGTGCCCTCCTACGTTAAGAAGGACGTGCTCCAGCAAAAGCACATCCCCTACGTGCAGACCACCGATCTGATGGCCGTGATGCCCGAGCTTGACATACTCTATATGACCCGCGTGCAGCGCGAGCGCTTCTTCAACGAAGAGGATTATCTGAGGCTGAAGGACAGCTATATACTCACCGTTGACAAGCTTAAGACCGCCAAGCCCGACCTTGCGATACTCCACCCCCTGCCCCGCGTGAACGAGATAAGCGTGGCCGTGGACGACGATCCCCGCGCATGCTATTTCAAGCAGGTGCTGAACGGCAAGTATATGCGCATGGCGCTTATACTCAAGCTGCTCAAAGAGGCCGGAAAACTCAACTAAAGGATCAAAGAAAGGAAAACAGCTATGAATATCGATTCCATCAACAACGGCATAGTTATCGATCATATTTCCGCCGGCAACGGCATGAAGCTCTATGATCTTTTGGGCCTTGGCGAGCTTGACTGCTCCGTAGCCATAATCAAGAACGTCGTAAGCCACAAGATGGGCCGCAAGGACATAATCAAGGTCGACGCGGACATCCCCGTGGATCTGGACGTGATCGGCTTCGTCGATCCCGGCGCCACCATCAACATAATCAAGGACGGCGTGCTGGTTGAAAAGCGCAACATCGAGATGCCCGAAAGGCTGGTCAACGTTATCAAGTGCAAGAATCCCCGCTGCATCACCTCGTGCGAGCAGGAGATAGAGCATATTTTCAAGCTTACCGACCGCGAGCATAAGGTCTATCGCTGCATCTACTGCGAGACAAAGGCAAACTGAACGTGATTCAAAAGGAGCTGCTCCGAAAAAGCAGCTCCTTTAATATGCAAAGCGTTTTTTATTCATTCATATAGGGCGTATCGCAATAGGGGCACACCCTGCCCTCGTACACCGCGCCGCAGGCGGGGCATTTATGCGCGCCGTCAGGATCGAACACCGCTCCCGGATCGCGCGTGAAATCGACGAAGGCCCGTCCCTTTCTTTTGAGCAGGCCAATATCGCCCTCGGCAAGCGAGCCGTAAACCGTGCCGTCTACGCTGAGCTCGACCCTTTCGCCGCCTTCGAGCTCGAAGGTTGCGTAATAATAAGTCCCTACGTACTCGCCGCCCGTGACCCGAGTGCGCTTGGCGCGGACGACCGCCCTTGATACGGTCTCAACGCCGCTGCGGCTTGCAATATTCTTAACGAGGATTATGATCACCGCCGTGAGCACCCCCAGGAATATCAGCAGCCCGAATATCCACAGCATCCCGAAGGAATTATAAAAGCTCATATCCCATCCCTTTCCGTGCGGTCCCCCGGCTGCTTTCGGCACGCTTTCGGGACCTTATCCGATCATCGCTGACGCGGTATAAAAAACGGCCGTTTCCGACCGTTTGAACCGCACATGATCATTTTGCCTTGTAATCGGTGAATACGACTACGCCGTTGCCGTTCACGTCGCCCACCCTTGCGTCCTCGGGCACAACGCCGCCGAAGAACTCCTCGATGGTGATATCGGGGTTATTGGTGAGCACGCTGATCTCGGCCATCGAATGCTCGGTGCTTGCGGGGAAATCGGCGGTGAAGCTGAGAAGATAGGTATAGGTGCTTTCGTTATTGCCGCGCTTTAAGGTGAAGGAGCCGTTGCCGCCCTTAAGATCCATTTCCTCCTTGGAGCCGCCGTTTTCGACGATCAGCTTGATCTCGGCGGAACGGCCGGCGCCGCTCTTGCCAAGGAAGAACTGCCAGTTAAAGGAGGTGCCGTTGACGGCGCCGTCGGTTATGGTGACGGAATTATCATAGCCCGTTCCGTCGGCAATCTGGGGCGTGGGAGCAACCGTGACGGACGCTCCGCCGTTATTCTTGCCTCCGTTCTGACCGCCGCAGCCCGCGAAAACGAATACGAAAGCGGTGAGCACAGCGATGATCGCCAGACAATACTTTTTCATGATTAAACACCTTGCCCCCGAAGGGAGGGAGCCCTTTCTTGATATTTTGCCGTGTTCCATGCGGCATATGCGCCTTAAATGCTTATAAAACGGCGCTTTTTTCCATGATGCTAATGTATCACAACACCGCATTGTTGTCAAGCTTTTTTTGAATGAGCCGCACAGCCGTTTTTTCACGGCGCGATCCCGCCGTCGAAGCCTGCGGCGGGAACGGCCACGGCCTCCATTTTGTCACAAAATTCATATGTTTTTTAAAAATATCGTAAATAACCGTTGACACGCAGCCTATTGGTTTATATAATATAGGCGTAAAGATATCTTTATACTCTCCATCCCGTCGGTACGGAAATATGCATTTTCCCCGGAGGATATTCTATAAGATGAAGAAAGGGTCTGGTTTTCTGCACAAGCTCGCGTCGGCGATAGGCATTCTGCTCATCGTGCTGTTCGGCCTGCTGCTGCTTTTCAACATAACCATCATCGTAAAGGGGCTGATCAACAGCAGCGTGCCGCCGTCCGTTTTCGGCGTCACTCCCCTGGTCGTAAAATCCGGCTCAATGAGCAGCGACGTACAGCATTCGGTTTATGCGAATGAGCTGGTCGATATCACGCCCGAAGCCGTGAAGGCGCTTAAGCCCGGCGACAAGGTCTATACCATGGCCGGCGATTACAGGATAGAGAACGTGATCGTATCGGTAAACGGCGCGGATTCCGACGAGCCCTTCTTCCTTGTAGAGCGTCCCGCCGCCGATCATATCGAGGTGGGCGATCTGATACTGGTCAAGTCCGCCGATACGAACACGATCAAGGTGGGCGACGTGATCTCGTTTATGGAAAACAGCTCCGTCGTCACACATAGGGTCATCGGTATAAACGAAGCAAACGGCCGCTCCTTCATCACAAAGGGCGACGCGAACAATTCCGCCGATACAGGCGATCCCGTGCCGGCCGACAAGGTGGTGGGCGTGTTCTCGTCCCGCATACCCGCGCTGGGCGATTTCATCTATTTCCTGCAGCAGCCCCTGGGCATGGCGATATTCATAGGCGTGCCCGTGCTGACCTTCCTTATCTATGATATCATCCGCCGCTCCCGCGCCTCGAAGCGCAAGACCGAAAAGGAGGAATCACTTGAGGAGGAGCTTGCTCGCCTGCGCGCGATGGCCAGGGAGCTTGAGGAAAAGAAGGCCGCCGAAGCGAAAAAAGATAACGATTAAGTATATTTCTGCATGCGTCGTTGCCACGGCGGTGCAGCAGCAAATATAACTGCGGGCGGGCGTCAGAGCCACGTTGACGCGCAGCCTGCGTTGCTCCAAGGGCAGCTGCCCGGAGGAACAATCACCCCGGGCAAGGAATGCCCAAATAAAAACATATCAGGAGGAACAATTCAATGAAGAAGAATTGGATCACCAAGGTCGCTGTCCTGATGCTGGCCCTTGTTATGGTCACCAGCTGCTTTGTTGGCAGCACCTTCGCAAAGTACGTTACCCGCGCCGAGGGCCAGGATAACGCCCGCGTAGCTAAGTGGGGCGTTCTGGTAACCGTTGCGGGCAATGCCTTTGCTACCGAGTATAATGCCATCGACGAGGCTTACCTCGAAGACGGCGGCACTCTCGCTGTTGAAGCTTCCAATGAAGATCAGGTAGTCGCTCCCGGCACCAGCTCCGAAGAAGTCGGCGATGAACTCGTTGCTTCCGTAAAGGGCACCCCCGAAGTAGCCACCCGCTACATCCTCGAGGGCAAGAACATTAAGGACGTTGTTCTTAAGAAGGGCACCTACACCGATTACACCCACCTTGTAAAGGCCGCCAACGGCACCTACGGCTATACCGACACCTTCACCCTTGAAAAGGACTACGCTCCCGTAAAGTGGAACCTCGTCATTGAGGGCAAAGGCCAGACCCTTAACGTAGCCACCGCTCTTTATGACAATCTTCCCGCAGACAACCTCGCTCAGGCCGAGGCTTACGGCCTCACCAGGGAAGGCTGCTCCATCTTCGACGCCATCACGATCATCCAGAAGGTCGCGGGCAACACGGGTTACACCAACATCGTTGAGACCGCTCTCGGTCAGATCGTCTCCGGCGGCCGCAACTTCCAGCTCGAGGCCGACAAGGATGCCGGCACCTTCAAGCTCTCCTATGACTTCGATCCCAACAAGGAGATGGACTTCACCTTCACTCTCAGCTGGGCTTGGGCATTCGAGAACGGCGAAGAGATCACTGAAACCGTTGAAAACGAGGACGGCACCACCACCGAGGTCGGCACCGGCATCTATGAGTTTGATGCTGCCGACACCTTCCTGGGCAACTGGGCGGCTGTCGAGCTCGGTCAGGAGATCGAGGGCTTTGTTGAGCCCGCCGCTCCCGCCAGCATTTGGATCGACGCTACCCTCACCGCTACCGCTGTACAGATCGACTAATTG
>JAEEGL013801020.1_pt1 | contig 10375 bp, 10 predicted proteins | sample 9134231 | NCBI WGS metagenome assembly JAEEGL01 (sample SAMN16246548, study PRJNA631951) | gut metagenome | biome: gut microbiome; feature: rumen; material: fiber-attached | host: Bos | place: Iran: Karaj | collected 2018-10
GCTAAATTTGCGTGAGCCTAAACCCATGCTATCCCATCCGAGGAACATATCTTCGTAATACAATATAAAGGTCTCGCCTTTATTCTTATCATATAGTTTAGGGTCCCATCCTATCGGAGATGGACAATACATCCCACTTATGCCCGATCCGCATCCAAAAAACTAGCAATTCCCGAATAATACCCAGACACCGAATCATTCAAATTATTAAACAATCCCCGATGTAGGACTTTAAATTGATGGATACTATTTACACCCTTTATGTCTGAGAATGAGCACAGAGCTACATTCAGCGGAAAGGTAGGATTCGTCCTTGCCGCTTCCGCCTCGGCAGTAGGTCTCGGGAACCTTTGGAGATTCCCTTATCTGACCTCACACTACGGCGGAGGAATCTTCGTCATCATCTACATCATCCTAGCTTTAACGTTCGGATTCTCGCTGATGATAGCTGAGGTAGCTCTTGGAAGAAAAACTGGTAAATCCTGTATCAGTGCGTTCGGAGACCTGTGCTCCAAGTACAAATGGATAGGAGTCGTCGCCGCACTGATTCCGCTACTGATCGTTCCCTATTACTGTGTGATCGGAGGATGGGTCACGAAATGGCTCGCCACTTCCACGATCGGCCAATTGGATACGCTTACAGAACCTAACTACTGGTGGAACTACATAACCGGTGAGGTCTCCGGAATGGGCGACCCCACGATCTGGTTCCTTGTATTCGCTGCACTATGCATAGGATGCGTCGTCCTTGGAGTCGAGAGGGGAATCGAGAGGCTCAGCAAGATTCTGATGCCTCTGCTCCTCATAATGATGATAGGAATCATCGTTTACGAATTCACGCTGCCCAACATCTTGGACGGAGTGAACTTCTACCTCAACCCCGACATCTCCAAGCTGAGCGCGGGAACGTTCCTGGGAGCTATCAGCCAGATCTTCTACTCCATGTCTCTGGCCATGGGAATCATGATCACCTACGGTTCGTACATGAAGAAGGATGTCAGCATCGAGAGGTCGGCCAGGAACATCAGCGCTATCGATACCTGTGTCGCGATCCTTGCAGGTCTGATGATCATCCCCGCAGCATTCACTCAGGGTCTCGGGGACTCAAGCGGAATGGGACTGATGTTCGTCGCTCTGCCTCAGGTGTTCGAGAGCATGCCCGCCGGAGAGATCGTTGCTCCGATCTTCTACCTGCTCGTCCTGTTCGCCGCCATGACCTCTGCAGTCTCTCTGCTCGAGACCGTGGTCTCGGTGTTCGTTGACATGAAGAAGGCCAGAAGGAAGCAATCCATAATGATCTCCAGCATCCTGCTGATCACTCTCGGAGTAATCACGGTATTGGGATTCGGTCCGCTTATGATCGACATCGGTCCGTTCTCTCAGGGAGCGGGATGGCTCGGAATTTTTGACAGCCTTACCAACTCCGTGCTGATGCCTATCATCGCCATAGTGACCTGTATCTTCATCGGTTATGTGATCAAGGTCACGGTGATAACCGACGAGGTAAAGGCGGAAGGTATGGCGTTCATGTTCGAAAGACCGTTCACGATTATGATCAAGTATGTCTGTCCGATCCTTCTGACGTTCATGCTGATCTTCGGTCTGCTGGACCTGTTCGGCGTATTCAGTCTGTACTGACGCAAAAGGGTGCCCGGGAGCGGGCACCCGTCTTTTCCCTATCCAGAATTGTCACGTTTTTTATACAGCATTATCCGATGAGCCTGGACGGTAAGGATAATGGCGAGCATCTCAGAGCGCATCGAAGCACTTCCCATGACGAAGATGACGTGGGGGATACTGTTCCTCGTTGGGCTGGGCTGGATGTTCGATGCCATGGATCAAGGGATGGTCAGCGGAGTCATCGCCGCCATCGGTACTGATTGGGACCTCTCAAAGTACGAGCTCAGCTGGCTGACCAGCTCGGGCATCTTCGGTATGATCCTGGGTGCCGCACTTTCCGGAGCCATCTCCGACCGTCTCGGAAGGCGCGCAGTCATTCTGTACACCTTGCTCATCTACAGCATCGGCAGCTTCCTCTGCGGTATCGCCACGGAGTATTGGATGCTGATCATCTTCCGTTTCATAACCGGTTTCGGACTGGGAGGAGAACTTCCCGCGGCCTCCACCCTGGTGAGCGAACTGTCCCCCTTGAAATCAAGAGGGAGGAACGTGGTCATCCTCGAGAGCTTCTGGGCGTGGGGGTGGATCGCAGCATCGTTGGTGGCATTCCTAGTGATTCCGGCATACGGATGGCGCATGGCGTTCTTCGTCGGTGCGGTCCCCGCTCTGTTCGCCGCAGCACTGCGTTTCAAGGTCCCCGAATCCCCGAGATATCTGGAGCTCAACGGGAGGCGCGATGAGGCCGAGAAGATAGTCTCGGAATTGGAATCCGCGGCCGGCGTTGTGTCCTGCCCTGACAATTCTCCCCCTGAAAAAGTAGAGAAGAGACCTTGGTATGAGGAATTCAGGATGCTCTGGAAGAAGGAGAATCTGCGTTCGACCTCAGTCCTTTGGGTGATCTGGTTCGGAATCAATTTCGGTTACTACGGATTCGTCCTGTGGACCCCAAGCCTTCTTACCGAACAGGGATTCGACATTGTCAAGAGCTTCGGATTCACGGTGATCATGTGCTTAGCACAGCTCCCGGGATATTTCAGCGCCGCTTATCTCGTCGAGAGATGGGGACGTAAGCCCACTTTGATAATCTACTTCTTCGGAACGGCTCTCGCCTCGTGGTTCTTCGGACATGCGAATTCGGACGAGACCATTCTCGCAGCAGGATGTCTCCTGTACTTCTTCGCACTCGGCGCATGGGGATGCGTATACTCATACACCCCGGAGGTCTATCCCACCGATGTGCGCGGTTCAGGAACCGGGTGGGCATCCGCGTTCGGACGCATAGGGGCATTCATCGCACCGTTCATCGTCCCCGTTCTGTACTCCAGCTTCGGGAAGGACGAGGGATTCATACTTGTATTCGCGGTCCTTGCGGCAGCATTCGCACTCGTTGCGCTGGTGATCCTGGTCTTCGGTAGAGAGACAAAAGGCATCAGCCTGGCGGACACATCAGAATGATTTCTTAGAAGATATTATGAAATGGTTTGAAGTGGCCGGCCCACTGGCCGGCACACCACTCAATGGCATTTGTGATCGCCGTGGGCATGGCATGCCGCATCCGGATCGAAGTCAAGTGTCCCTTTGAGATACTGGTCCACTGCCTGATCAGCGTTACCGCTGACCCCAGGGATTAGTTTGATTCCGCGAGAAGAGATCATATCCCTCGCCCCGCCGCCGATGCCTCCGCAGATGAAGACATCGACCTTCTCCCTCATCAGGATCTCGCCGAGAGCACCGTGGGATAGTCCATCATTCCCTATGACCCTAGAACTGACGACTTTTCCATCCTCTACGTCGTAGACCTTGAACTGCTGTGTCCTTCCGAAATGCTGGAAGACCATTCCGTCCTCGTAAGTGACTGCAATCTTCATGAGGCTCCCGTAATCCTTCTCACTAATTATAACTGACTTAAACCCTCTTCAGCACCTCAGTGCGAATGCGGGAAGGCCAGCGCAACAGCCATCATGATAGCGATTCCTATCAGGATCAAGATCAACGTCTTGTAGCTCCTGTCCCTGTGGAACGACTCCGGGATCATGTTGCAGGTGATCACATACAGCAGGGTTCCTGCCGCGAAGGTCAGCGGGATTCCGAGGGTTCCCTCTACCTCCATGTCGCTGAACAGCAGGAAGAACAGGATTCCTGCGATAGGCGTGATCAAGGAGAACAGGCCCAAACGGATCATCGATGCTTTCTTATCAAGATCGGAAAGCAGCATCGTCGACGACAATGAGAACAGTTCTGCGAACTTGTGTATGCACAGACCTATGGTGGCCATGAGTCCAACCTCCTCTCCTGCCATGAACATAGCGGCTAGGGCAAGTCCGTCGCATGCTGCATGGATGGCCAGACCTGCAAATGAGGACATCGAAGTGATCCTGTGCTCATGTCCGTCATCATGCATATGGCATCCGCAGGTGGCCAGATGCCTGTGCTTCATGACAGTGTCGATCACCATGATGATCAAGAAACCGGCAAGAAGGGCGTACATCGCATAGTGCGTATCTATGCCGCCTTCCTCACATTCCTCCAAACCCTCGGGCAGGAGCATGAAGACCATGAGCCCCATGAATATTCCCGTACTCAAAGCGATCATCATATGAGCGCTCTTGTCATTGAGCCTGCCCGTCTGCGGGAGATAGGCAGCAACAAGCGATACTGCGATCAGCAGCACCGAGTAGATTATGAATAGTAACATCGCATCCATGAATGCCGTTTTGGAAAGAGATTATTAAAATATTCGTACATTGTTAATAATTTTCAAGTATCTGACTGGAGGATATTATTAACTCGATACCATGACAATAATCAGCGTATCCCTGAACGATGAATATACGGAGATGCTAGACGGCATCCAGAAAGCTTACGGCCTGAAAGGAAGGTCGGAGGCAATGAGGGCCTCCATCTCCGTTGCGATGAACGAGATCAAGGAGATGAGCTCCTTGGAGGGCACGGTAGAAGGGGTATTGATCATCGTCAGAGGGAATCATGCGGATCCTTGGATGATCCAGATCCAGGCCAAATATCAGGATATCATCAAAACGCAGATGCATTCCCACCTGAAGGACCACAAGTGCCTCGAGGTCATGGTGGTCTCCTGCAATTCCAAGGAGCTTACGGACATGATGAAGGACATCCGTGCTCAGGACAAGGCCGATTACGTCAAGTTCGTCAGAGGGTGAAACGCAACTCAAAAGAAACCATATTATCCAGGTTACAGTCGCACATCTTCCGACTGTGAAACTGTACGGATTATATCTGTCGTTTCTCATTCATAGAGTAAAGTGAACGGAGAGGAAACAACCCCTCCGATTGAATAGGAGATCTATCTATGAAACAGACAGTGATTCTGGGCAACATCGTCACCATGGATGACAAGAGACCTTCCGCAAAGGCAGCATTGGTTAAGAACGGGGTGTTCACGTATATCGGCGACGCCGACACGGCGAAACAGCTCGGAGGCCCTGACGCAGAGATTCTAGATTACGGAGACAGCTTCATCTACCCTGGATTCCTGGAGTCGCACACGCACGGGGCATTCGCCGGATACCGTTCGATAGGACAGGCCAATCTCTCCGTCGTCATGCTTCCGGACTACAAGAAATACCCCGCGGTCATATAGGAGTTCATAAAGAACAATCCTCAGCGCGATGTATATCTTGCAGCAGGGTGGGGCGAGACCGGAGAATACATCTCCAGGACATACCTCGACGAGATATGCGCCGACAAGCCGCTGATCATGCATTCAGCCGGAGGACACTCCCTCCTCCTCAACACGAAGGCACTGGAATGGGCCGGGATCGATGCAAAGTATGCCAAGGAGGTGGGATACGACCTGGTCCATGTGGATGAGAACGGCAAACCGGACGGATACGTCTGCGAGATGCCCGTGCTGCGCATTCTCAACATGATACCGAACTCGTTCGAGGATCTGAAGAATTATATCCTCGATTGGCAGGACTTCATCATCGCCAAAGGATTCACTGCCGTAGCAGATGCTGGGGCAGAGCTGCTCTTCCCCGAAGCATCCAGAGCGTACCACGAGCTGGAGCAGGAAGGGAAGCTGAAGCTGCGTACATACTCCTATCTGCTGGCCCCCGACAATGTTGAGAGCCCGAAAGCGGAGGTCGCCCGCATAGCAGCAGACCGCGCGAAGTACAGCGAGGAATACTACCATGTCATCGGAGTCAAGGCGTTCCTTGACGGTGTCACCGAAGCACATACCGGATGGCAGAATCAGGACTATGCGGATCAGCCCGGCTACCACGGTGTGGAGCGTTTCAACGACCATGATAAGATGGTGGAGCTCATAGTGGAAGCGGACAAGGAAGGGCTGTCCGTACACGTACACTCCGAAGGAGGCGGTGCTACGCACTTCATGCTCGGATGCATCGAGGATGCGGAGAAGATCACCGGAGACATGGATCAGCGCAACATACTCGCTCATCTGCATTTCGTCACCGATGAGGACATCAAACGTATGGCATCGACCCGCTCTGTTCCCGCGGTGGCCCCACTGTGGACCGCGAAGATCCCCGCCTTCTTCGAGCAGGAGGCAAAGTATGTTGGAGAGGAGCTGGCGAACCAGTCCTATCCCATAAAGTCATTCTTCGACACCGGATCGTGCCCGGTATTCCATTCCGATTATCCTGTCTCCCCCATGGTCGATGTCGGCCTCAGCATATACATGGCAGAGTACCGCGCCCTGGCCCAGGAAGAATATGGCGGTCTGGCGACGCAAGGCAATCCCTCGGAATGCATCACCCGCGAGCAGGCATTGCGTGCGATGACTGTCAACGTTGCATACCAGTGGCGCCAGGAGAGCCGCATGGGATCGATAGAATGCGGGAAACTCGCCAACATGACCGTGTTCGACTGCGATCTGCTCCATGACGATGCTCAGAAGGTCGCGAACGCACAGGTAAAGGCCACGATCATTGATGGTAAAGTCGCATACAGCAGATGAATACCTCTAACTTCGCAAACTCTTTCGGCCCGGTCCGTTCCGGGCCGCAATCATTTCTTCATCAGTAAATGCGAAACCCTTCTCTCGTTTCTACGAAATACTGATGAATGCAACAGGAATCACTAGAGAATTATTCTGTGTAAAAAGAGATAGTGCTCCCGACGGGATTCGAACCCGTGTTGAAGCCTCGAGAGGGCTTCATGATTGGCCGCTACACCACAGGAGCAACATTCCACAACATAGAGAGGTAGTAGATAAAGATATCTGATTATCTGAACTCAGAATTCTGGAGGGCGGAATGCTGGCAATCTCTTGTGCTCCATTAGGCCTACCTGTCTGCGTATATCGGATACCTGGTCCTTGGACAGTCCTGTATCTGCCGCAATCTGCGAATCGGTCCTGTCCTGCTCCATCTCATAAAGGATCTTGTCGAGGTCCTCGTACCTGATACCCATCTCGGACTCATCGGTCTGTCCTTCCCACAGTCCTGCGGACGGAGGCTTGTCGATTATGGGCTGAGGGACACCTATGAGCTTGGCGATCTGCCTGACCTCGGTCTTGTACATGTTGGCCAGAAGTGTGACGTCGCATGCCCCGTCCCCGAACTTGGTGAAGTACCCCATCATGATCTCGCTCTGGTTGGACGTTCCGACCACGAGGTATTGCCTCTTCTTCGCAAGGTTATAGAGCACGATCATCCTGCATCTCGCGGATATGTTGCCTCTTTCCAGAGGGGTCTCTGCATCTGATAGAAGGACTGCCGCCAGGGCATCGACTGCCGGGCCGACGTCGACGACCCTGAATTCCGTCCCCCACATGGAGGCCAGTTCGGCAGTGGTCTTGTAATCCTCGGCAGGAGTGACCCTGGACGGCATGAAGACGTTAAGGACGTTCTTCGGACCGAGAGCATCAGCACAAAGCTTGGTGACGACAGCGGAATCTATACCTCCGCTCAGCCCGATCACCACCCCTTTTGCATTGGTCTTGGCAATGGTGTCCTTTATGAATTTCTCTAGATTGCTCACATCGTCCTGTGTGATATTGGGGATGGCCACTTCCGACATCGGCCATTGAATCGCATGGTGGCCATATAACGTCTTGGTCATACAGGTCACAAAAAGCCTTTTATAACGTCATAAGTTCCCCCTCATTGCACGCCGAGATGGCCCAGCCCGGTAAGGCGCGAGCCTGGAAAGCTCGTGGGCGCCTTTGCCCTCGGGAGTTCAAATCTCCCTCTCGGCGCCATTCACATTTTAACAACCAGATTTCGATCCGAATCATCACTTTAACGATGGCTGCCATCGAATAACCCTTAATAACTGGCTGAACGCTTTTCTCATCGATAGCATGAATCTACCCATGTTCGTCATTGCCATCGTCGCTGTCATAATCGGCGCAGCTGCGTTTGTGATCGATAACGGCAATGATTACCCGGTAATTGACAATAATGAAACTGAACTCGAGTTCGTCGGCAACATGTCCACGAATGTGATCAACCTGTATCTCAGTCAGAAAGGCTCCTCCGAAAGGACCCTGTTGGACAACGGAGGAACATTCAAGGTTCCGACGAAAGATGCGATAATAATCGTGGTCGCCAACAATCCCTCAGGGGATATCACTATCGACAAGGACAGCGTCATGGTCCCGAAGCAGGATACCTTCTCCGAAACCACCTACAAATGCGTTGTGATGTTCGGACCGACGTCTTCGGAGGATCCGGTGAAGATCGATTCGACCTCTGCATATTATTCGTTCACTCCGAAATCCGGAGAGACCGTCAACCTCGGGTTGTTCGTGACCAACTACTATTGATGCTGGAGAAGACCGATTCAGAGGAAACTCATCGAATCAACAATGCCGTCCAGGATTGGACGGCACCCTTCCAGATTCTCCGTCCTTGCGTATGTGTACAGGGTGAAGCAGACATTATCCCTATTGAAGACGATGATCTCGGAAGTGTACCCGATTCCTTGAAGATCATAGGTGTGGCGGAATCCCTGCCCCTGCTGACCGCAGACGGTCCTCTCGAAGAACGTCTCGAAGGTGTATCCGTTCCCGCCCATTCTGCGCCTAAGCCTCTTCTCGGTGGAGGTGCATATATCCTTCGCATTCGCCAATTTGGAGAGGATCGGATTGGCCTTGTGCCAGAACAGACATACAATCATGTGTCTTTCCTCGTCGGAGATTCCCACTCTGTCATGGTTCTCATCCAAATAGAGGGAATCCAACTTGGCCTGATCCAATTCCCTGAACCCTTCCGGACACGGGATGCTCACCTCCCCGTTCGCGACAACTGCATCCACGATATCGTGTCGGTGAAAGGCTTCGGGGTAAAAACAGGTATCTCTCCCCACCCCAGAGACCATAAAGGAACGTTTCACTCGTACACCCTTAACATGCGCACAAGTATCTTTTATTAAGGGGAATAGCAGTAGGCCGTTCAATTGGTGCAAAAATGATAGTTAATGCCGAACTTTTCGTCAACGACTTACCCGGTCAGCTCATAGGTTCAATAGAGCCCATATCCATGGTGGACGGGAACATCCTCGGAGTGGTGCACAACCGCGACAGGATAGTGGACCACAGGATATGTGTGAACGTCACATTCGAGGTGGGCGACAGACAGCTGGAACGCCTCAAGGAGCTTTGGAAGGCCAGGGATATCGTCATATCGAGTCTCGGTTCGGTTCACGAGACCTATACCATGGATTACATCCTGATAGGCGACGTCAACGCACAGTACATCGAAGGCCTCCTGAAGAAGATCAACGAGGCCACCACTCTGGACGAGGTGAACGTCAGCTATTCGTCCAAATCGATAAGGACAGCGAGCCACACCAGCTTGATCACGGTGAAGGCACGCTACGAGGACAACCTCGACAAGATAGATGCAATCCTGAGAAGGGAATGCAAGAAGGCCAATGTTACCTATGTGAGAGGTGTATGAGATGAAAGCGTTCATCTGCGGATTCGGAACCATCGGCCAGAGCGTCGCCAAGGTCATCAAGGCAAAGCAGGAGTTCTTCTCCAAGCGCTACGGGGAGACCCTCACTGTGGTCGGAGCATTGGATTCCAAGACATACATCGCCGACCCCAAGGGACTGGATGCCGATGCTATCATCGAGGCGAAGAAGAAAACGGGCTGCGTCGGGGACAAGAAGTACACCGACATCAAGGAAGCACTGAGCTCCGTCGACTTCGACATACTCATAGAGGTCACCCCCACGGACATCAAGACCGGAGGAGTAGGACTAGAGAACATCAGGTACGCCCTCCAGAACGGCAAGGATGTCGTCACTGCGAACAAGGGTCCTCTCGCACTCAAATTCAAGGAGCTCACCAACCTGGCGGACGAGCATGGACGCTACCTCCTCTTCGAGGGAACGGTCGGCGGAGCGATGCCCATTATCAATCTCAACAAGTACGACCTCGCGGGTCAGGACATCAAGTCAATCAGGGGTATCTTCAACGGTACCTGCAACTACATCCTGACCAAGATGGACAGCGGTCAGCCCTTCGAGCAGGCGCTCAAGGAGGCACAGCAGCAGGGATATGCGGAGACAGACCCCACCAACGATGTCGAAGGATACGACAGCGCATGTAAGGTCGTCATCCTCGCCAATTCCATCTTCGGAAGGAACGCGACATTCAGCGACGTGGACATCACCGGAATCACCAGCATCAACTCGGACGCTGTCGCGCTGGCCCAGAACAACGGAATGGTCATCAGGCTTATCGGAGAGGTCTCGGCAACCAAGCTGGAGGTCGCTCCCAGGCTCATCCCGCGCGGAC
>JAEEGL014327099.1_pt1 | contig 10375 bp, 6 predicted proteins | sample 9134231 | NCBI WGS metagenome assembly JAEEGL01 (sample SAMN16246548, study PRJNA631951) | gut metagenome | biome: gut microbiome; feature: rumen; material: fiber-attached | host: Bos | place: Iran: Karaj | collected 2018-10
CTCGGGCGCGAACAGCTTCCGCAGGGCCGGGAGGTTCCGGTACTCCCGGTGGTTGACGACGAGGGTCTCATAGCCCAGGAGCTCGTGCAGCTCCCGCGCGGTCTCGAGGCGCTCGAGATTGGCCGTGACCTTGCTTTGGATGTACTGCTCGAGGGCGGCCTCGTCGAGGGGCCGCTCGCTGTCGCGGTAGAGGCCGCGCTCCACGGCGTCGAGGACGCCGAGGAGCACCCGCTCGCCCGCGGCGACGGGGTGGGAGTGCAGGAAGGGGAAGAAGCCCACGGCCTCGCTGCTGTAGCGCATGTCGTAGCAGCAGTAGTCCGGGCTGCTGTCGTCCCGCAGGATCTCGCACAGGGGGAGCCGGCCCTCATGCGCGCGCAGCCAGCGCAGCTGCTCGGCGAGCTTTTCGCCGTCGGCGCCGAAGGCGTACTTGCGGTAAAAGAGCCCCTCCCGGTCCATGCACAGCATGGTGGAGGCGTTGGAGCCCGCGGAGCAGTCGGCCAGGATGCTCACGCCCCGGTTGAGGGCGATGAAGCGCCGTACGATCTCCGGCTGGCGGGCGCTGAAATAGTCGTCGAGGAAGCTGAGCTGATCGCGCTCGTCGACCTGGGGGAGGATCTTGAGATAGCGCGTGTCGTCGACCGGCTCCTGCGGCGCCGCCTTCCGGAAGCGGCCGAGGAAGCTGACCGCATAGAGCAGCAGCGAGGGGACGAGCAGATAGACCGCCAGGAGCAGCTGCTCGCGCGCCGCGGCCGCGTTCTGCCACGCGGTGGACAGGGCGCTCAGATCCAGGCTGGACCGCGAGAAGAGCAGCAGCACGATCTGCACCAGGTCGTAGGCCGCGCCCTGCCGCGTCATCACGAGGCCGAGGAGCGTATAGGACAGGACGTAGCACAGCCACATCAGCACGGTCTCGATCAGCACGCCGGGCAGCGAGACATGCCGCAGGTCCCGGAAGCTGTTGATCAGCGACCAGATGAAGCGCTCGCCCTTGAGGCGCAGGCGGTCGTTGAAGATGGAGCAGGCCGCCATCGCCACGCGCTTGACGCCCGTCGAGAACACGCGCACAAGGAGCAGCAGGAGCAGCACGGCCGCCGCAGCCAGGATGTAAAAGCGCGCCGACTCCCGGGTCAGGCTGCGCTCCAGACCGCCGATCCAGAGCCCGGCGAAGAGCAGCGCCACGGCCAGGATGTCCAGGAAGCGGTCGACCACGACGGTGGCGAGGGCCAGGCCCACGCCGTTTTTCATCCGCCGCCCCGCGTACCAGGCGCGGAACAGGTCGCCCAGCTTGAAGGGCAGCACGAAGTTGAGCGCGTAGCCGAGGGAAAGGGCGCGCATGAGGGCCCCCGTCGGGGGCTGTTCATAGATGCCGATAAAGCGGCTCCAGCGTCGGATGCGCAGGCCGTGCCCCGCCATAAGAGCGGCAAAGGAGCCGATCAGGAGCAGGACGTTCACGTCTCCACCTCTTTCAGGCGGGGATCCGCCGCCGCGGTCTTGTACTCGGCCGGGGTGCCGAAGGAGATGTGCAGATCGGTGTCGAAGCAGGCGACGCTGCCGCCCCCCTCCAGGAGCTCGTCGTAGACGCCGCTGACGAAGAACTCCTCATAGCGGCTCTTGTGCAGATAGCGCGCCGCGGCCTCGAGGAAGACCCCGGCGCTGCGGAAATAGTAGGCGCCGCAGATGGCGCGGTCGGAGACGACCTGCTTCTCCACCGTGCCCGCGACCGTGCCGTCCGGGGCGAAGCGGACATAGCTGAACTTCGGCTCGTCCGAGCGGAAGGTCAGCAGCGCCCCGTCGGGCGCGCCGAAGTCCCCGGCGGCGCAGAAGGCGGCGAAGGCCGAGGAGCGGAACAGATGGTCGCAGTCGTTGAAGAGCACGGGATCGCCGTCGGCGATCTCCTTCGCGCCCTCCATGCAGGTCAGCACCGCGCCGGGCAGCACCTCGGGGATGACCGTGATCGCGGCGTCGGGATAGAGCGCCCGGATCCTGCGGTCGATGGCGAAGTCCTCCACATGCTCGCGCAGGACGACGAAGCGCAGATCCGCGATCTCGACGTCGCGCAGGACGGACTGCACCGACCAGTAGAAGAAGGGCCTGCCCTGCAGCTCGATCAGGGGCTTGGGGATCACGAAGCCGTCGTCGAAAAAGCGGGAGCCGCGCCCGCCCATGGGCATGATCAGATGAAGCTTCCCCATGCTCAGCCCTCCGCGCCTTCGCCGGGCCAGATCTCAAGGGCGGTGTAGGCCGCGATCACGCGGTCGCGGTGCTCGTCCTCGAGGAGGCCCTTGCGGTCGAAGAGGTACATGCGCAGGATGTCCAGCACCTCCAGGGAGTTCTTGAGCATCTTGACGTTGCTGACCTGGTCCTCCTCCCGCCAGCGGATGGGGAAGAACTTCACGCGCAGCCCCCTGGCGATGGCGGCGGGCAGCATGTAGTCGTTGAAGATCATGTTGTCCTTGAAGCGGAGATACCAGCCGCTCTCGAGCGCGGCGACCCGGTACAGGTTCAGGCCCGAGCCGAGGTCATAGACCATGCGGCCGACGCCCGCGGAGAAGAGCAGGTTGAAGACCTTGTTGCCGACCGTGCGGAAGGTCGAATAGCCCTGCAGTCGCGAGCCCTTCATGAAGCGCGCGCCGAGGAAGCAGTCGCTGTCGCGGTAGGCGCCGCTGCGAAAATGCGGGAGGAGGTTGGACAGCTCGCCCTGGTCGTCGCCGTGGAGGACGACCACATAGTCGAAGCCGTGCTCGATCGCGTAGGCGAAGGCCACCTTGTGCGAGCCGCCGAGGCCGTAGTTCTCGTCGTTGCGCAGGAGCCTGACCGGAAGGGGGAGGGGATTGGCGCGCAGCCAGTCGATCACCGCCTGTTCCCCGCCGTCGGTGCTGCGGTTGTTGACCACGATGACCTCGGACAGATACGACGCGGCCTCGCCCCGGAGCTGGGCCAGCACGCGCACGATCTGTTTCTCGCAGTTGTACATGGGAATAAAGAGCAGGATCTTGTCCATCGGTGTCCCCCCGTTTTTCTTGTTTCTATCATAATAAAATAGCATAAACCGCCCGGCTTTTCAATACGCGATCCGCCCGGCCGGCCCGCGTTCTTGACTTTGTATTTTTCGGCGTGGTATGATGGAGAGACAGACGGAAGCGACCGCGCCCGGGAAAGGAGGACGTCCGCCATGGATCAAAACGATACGACCGCGCGGAGAGACCGGCGCCTTTGCCTCGGCCTCGCCCTGCTCTGGTGGGCGCTCAGCTTCTGGTACGAGCGCTTCGCCTTCGAGCCCGGCTCCGCGGCAACCTCCCGCCTCACCTGGCTGTGCATCAAGCTGCTCCTGCTGGCGACGCTCTGGGCGCTGCTGCGCCTCTTCTTCGCCGCCGCGCGGGACTTTCGCTCCCGCGGCCCGGCCTCGTCCACGCTGCTCTGCGCCCTGCCGGTCTTCCTGCCGGTGACGGCCTTCTGGGCCGTCAGCAGCGCCTGGCCGCTCGGGCCCGGGGATCAGTACAACATCTTCTATTCGGCCCTCAGCTACTATACCTTCGGCGGCTTTTTCTTCTATCTGACCACCTGGCTGCCGATGCTGGCCATGAACGTCCTCCCCTTCCCGGCCTTCACCGTCGTCTTCAAGATCTTCACGATCAGCCTCGGCGCGGGCTGGTGCATGTACCGGCTCAAACGGCTCACGGGCTCGAGGGCGGCCTGGCTGCTGTACGTCCCCTTCCTGGTGCCCCCGGGGCTCTATCAAAGCTACAACATCCACCGCATGCCCTCCTACGCGGTGCTGTATCTGGTGCTCAGCTGCAAGCTCCTGTGCGACCGGATCGAAGAGCGCGGCATCTCCCGCGGCGTCTACGCGCTGCTGTGCCTGGCGCTCGCGGTGCTGACCCAGTGGCGCTCCGAGGGGATATACCTCCTGCTGCTGGGCCCGGTGCTTCTCTGGTTCGCCTACCGCCCGAAGCTGACGCGGCGGCAGATCGCCCTGGCCCTCGCGGTCTTTTACGCGGCGGAGCTGCTGGTCTGGCTCCCGCAGTCGCGCGAGCATGAGATGAGCACGGGCGACCGCTCCATGCCGCTCTTTGAAGCCCTCATCACCGGGATGGAGCGAAAGGGCCTCGACAAGGAGAAAAACGCCGCGGACCTGGCCCTCGTGGACCGCTACATCGATCTCGAGGCCCTGCACGCGCTCAACGAGGAGCTGGGCGACTACTGCTACAACGACAACCTGATCCTCTACTACGGCATGCGCCCGAACCCCAGCGAGGCGGACAAGGCCGCCTTCCGGGAGGCGATGGTCCGCATCGTCCTGCACAACCCCCTCGTCTACCTCCGCAATCAGATCAGCTGCTGGATCCATATCTCCGAGCAGGTCTATCACGACCGGAAGCTCGACACGATCGCGAATGTTTTCCAGCGCCTGTACCTGCCGACGCTTTGGCTCTTCGTGCTCTGGATCTGGCTGCTGGTCCGGAAGAAATGGTCGGCCTGGTTCGTCACGAGCGCGCATCTGTGCCACATGGCCATCACCACCGCCCTGCTCCCGGCGGCCTATTTCAAGTATTATTACGCAGGATATCTCTATGCTTTTCTGACCGCCGCGCTGGCCCTCGGGCTCCTGCTGCGGCGGCGGGCGGGGCGGGGCCCCGCGGCGGACGCTGAAAGCGAGCAATCCGACCCGTCATTTTCAAAGGAGGAGCCATGAGACACTTCGAAGCCGACATCTTTCATCTGGCGGAGCCCAAACGCAAGGGCCTGCTGCCGCTGCTGTTCAGCCGCTTTCTGATCATCGCGCTGCTGATCCTGGTCCAGCTCGCCGTCCCGCTCGTCTTCTACGGCTGGCTGCGCGAATACGTCCCGTATCTGAATGTGTTCCAGGCGCTCTTCACGCTGTGCATGGTGATCTATCTCTTCAACTGTGAGATGGACTCCTCGGCGCGGCTGACCTGGATGTTCCTGATCGCCGTCGTCCCGCTGCTGGGCGCGGTGCTGCTGCTCTTCACGCAGGCCAATCTCGGCCATCGGAAGCTCCAGGTCCTTACGGCGCAGCGCATCGCCGAGTCGAGAGCGCTGCTCGGGCAGGACCCGCAGGTGAGCGAGGCCCTCGCGCACGACGGCAGCGGGGTCGACGATCTGTCCCGCTATCTCTGCCGCAGCGGCTGCTTCCCGGTGTTCGACGGGACCGAGGTCCGCTTCTTCCCCAGCGGCGAGGAGAAATTCGCCGCCATGCTGGAGGAGCTCAAGAAGGCGGAGAAGTTCATCTTCCTCGAGTACTTCATCATCGAAGAGGGCTATATGTGGGGCGAGATCCTGCGCATCCTGATCGAGAAGGCGAAGGCGGGCGTCGACGTTCGCGTGATGTACGACGGCATGTGTGAGGTCAGCAAGCTGCCCTCCGACTACCCCAAGCGCCTGCGCGAGCAGGGCATCAAGGCCAAGGCCTTCGCCCCGATCGCCCCGATGGTCTCCTCCCACTACAACTACCGCGACCACCGCAAGATCCTCGTGATCGACGGGAAGGTCGCCTTCAACGGCGGCGTCAACCTCGCCGACGAGTATATCAACCGCAGCTCGCCCTTCGGGCACTGGAAGGACACGGCGGTGATGCTGCGCGGCCGGGCCGCGCAGAGCTTCACGCTGATGTTCCTGCAGATGTGGAACATCGACGAGAAGGCGCCCGATTTCGCCCCGGCCGCGATCCCCGCCGAGCGCGCAGAGGCCGCGGGCTATGTGATGCCCTACGGCGACTGCCCGCTCGACCGCGACAAGGTCGGCGAGATGGTCTACATGGATATCCTCAACCGCGCCACCGATTACGTCCACATCATGACGCCCTACCTCATCCTCGACGGCGAGCTGGAGACCGCGCTCCGCTTCGCGGCCGAGCGCGGCGTGGACGTGCGCCTCATCATCCCCGGCGTCCCGGACAAGAAGCTGGCCTGGGCGCTGGCCAAATCCCACTACCGCTCGCTGCTGGCCTCGGGCGTGAAGATCTACGAGTATACGCCCGGCTTCGTGCACGCCAAGGTCTTCGTCAGCGACGACCGCAAGGCCGTCGTCGGCACGATCAACCTCGACTACCGCAGCCTCTACCACCACTTTGAGTGCGCGACCTTCCTCTATGACTGCCCCTGCATTCGGGAGATCGAGGCGGACTTCCGGGCCACGCTCGCGCGCTGCCGCGAGGTGACGCCCGAAAGCATCCGCGGCGAGAAGAAGGGCCTGGTCCTCGCGGGCACGCTGTTGAAATTCATCGCGCCGCTGATGTGAGCGCGCAGAAAGGATCCCGGTATGGAACCCGTATTTGAACTCGGCCGCTTTCTCGGCCCGAGCGTCTGCGACGCCTCCGGGCATCTGAGCTATCCCGGCGCCTTCGGTCTGTTTCAGGACATGGCCGCCGCCCACGCCGAGCCCCTGGGCGTCGGCTTCGAGGCCATGGCGGCAAAGGGGCTCTTCTGGCTGACGGTCAAGACGAAGATCGTCTTCCTCAAGCGGCCGAAGATCGACGAGACGGTGCTGCTGCGCACCTGGCCGGAGAAGCCCGGCGCCATCCGCTGCCACCGCAGCTATGAGCTGCTTCAGGACGGCGAGCCCTGCCTCCTCGGGCGGACCGAGTGGGCCGTGACCGACATCGGCACGCACGCCCTGGTCCCGCCGGCCGCGCTCTTCCCGGCCGAGCTGGACTATCCGCCCGCCGCCTGCGCGGAGGCCTTCGCCCGCATCCCGCCGCGCACCGAGGATTTCAGCCCCTGCGGGGAGCATCTGGTCCGCTCCACCGACATCGACGTCGGCGGGCATATGAACAACGCCGCCTATCTCCACGCGGTCTTCGGCGCGCTCACGAGCGCGGAGATCGCCGCGCGGGAGATCCGCACGGTCGACGCCATCTTCCGCGCCCCCTGCTTCGAGGGGGACCGCCTCACGGTCGAGCGCCGGGAGGCGGGCGGCTGTCTCGACCTGCGGCTCAGCCGCGGCGGGGAGAGCGTTTTCCTCGCCAGACTCGCCTGAGGCCCCTGCTTCTCCGAGATCTCTTCCGTTCGGGAGGTACCCATGCGTGCAGAAAACCGAAAGCTGATACTGCTGATCGCCGTCGTCCTGGCCGTCCTAGCCGGGCTCCTGCTCTATGAGCGCGGCGGCGCGCAGGCGCCCGCCGCGACGCCCGAAGCGCCGTCTCCGACGGCCGCCCCGGCGCAGACGCGGGACTCCGCCCTGCGCGGCAAGCTCCGCATCGAGGAGATCCTGGTGAAAAACGCCGCGGTCAACCCGGACGAGGACGGCGATTTTTCCGACTGGATCGAGCTGCATAACGTCTCGGACGAGCCCCTCGCCCTCGAGGGCTTTCGCATCGCCGACCGCGAGGGCCGCGAGGGCTGGGCCTTCCCCGCGCTCCGGCTCCCCGCCGGCGGGCGGCTGCTGCTCTTTGCCTCCGGCAAGGACCGCAGCGGCGGCGAGATGCATACGGATTTCTCCCTGTCGAAGAACGACGTGCTCTGTCTCTACGATCCCGCGGGCGCGCTGATCGACCGCGCCGCCTGCGGCGACACGGCCTCCGACGTCTCCCTCGTGCGCGCGGAGGACGGGAGCTGGGAGGAATCCCTCTACCCCACACCCGGCCAGGAGAACACGGCCGAGGGCTACGAGCTCTGGCAGCAGAGCCTCGACCCCGCCGGGCCCCTGGTGATCAGCGAAGCCATGGTCGCAAACTTCGACGTCTATTCCGTCGGGAACGGGGACGACCCGGACTGGGTGGAGATCAAAAATATCTCCGACGCGCCCGTGCAGCTCGAGGACTACTGGCTGTCCGACAAAAACGGCGAGCGGCTGCGCTGGCGCTTCCCGGAGAAGAAGCTGCGCCCCGGCGCAAGCTTCTTCGTGCTCTGCACCGACGAATCCAGCCCCCTCTTCGGCAGCACGCCCTGTACCGGCTTCAAGCTCGACTCCTCCCATGAGCAGCTCTATCTCAGCGACGGCGAGGGGCGGCTGATCGACTTCGTCAGCCTGCGGGACATCCCCTACAACTGCAGCTTCGGCCGCGTGGACGGCGAGCCGGGCTTCTTCTACTTTGCCAAGCCCACGCCGGGCCGGAACAATGCGGCGGGCTTTCGCCGGGTCAGCCCCGCGCCCGTCAGCCCCTCGTCCGGCGGCGTCTACGCCGAGGACGAGCGCCTGCTGATCGAGCTGTCCGGCCGGGGCACGCTGCGCTATACGCTCAACGGCTCCGCCCCGACGGAGCAAAGCCCGGAGTACGCCGGGCCGATCGAGATCACGAAGAGCTGCGTCCTGCGCGCGCGGAGCTTCGAGGACGGCGCCATGCCGAGCCGCTGCCTCACGCTGAGCTTCGTGCTGGACAAGCCGCGCGATCTCCCGGTGGTCTGTCTCGCCTCCGACTCGCCGCGCAGCTTCCGGGGCATGTACGAGGCCGGGGCCAAGGGCTATGAGGTCCCCGGCGCGGTCTCCTACTTCGATCTCGACGGCGGGAGCTTCACCGCCCCCTGCGGCATCGCCATCAACGGCGAGACCAGCCGCACCCTCACGAAAAAGAACCTGTCCCTCCGCTTCCGCGGCGCTTACGGGCAGGAGACGCTCAGCTATGACCTCTTCGGCGGCGGGGTGACCGAGTTCAGCTCGCTGCTGCTGCGCGCGGGACAGGATCAGTACGACACCGTGCTGCGCAACGAGCTGTGCGCGCAGCTCGCCCTGGACGCCGAGACCGCCGTCGTCAGCCAGCGCAGCCGCTACTGCGCCCTGTACGTCAACGGCAAATACTACGGCCTGTACGCGCTGATGGAGCGCTGCAACGGCGCGCACTACGCCTTCCATGCCGGCGTCAGCCGCGACAGTGTGGAGGCCTTCGAGGCCAACGCCGGCTACGGGACCGACTTTTACCGGGACGTCGTGGAGTTCACAAAAACGCACGACATGTCCATTGACGAGAATTACGCGCAGTTCTGCTCGGTGATGGACGTCGACAGCCTGATCGACTGGGTCATCCTGGAGGGCTACTGGGCCAACACGGATCTGACCAGCGGCAACCTCCGCTACGCCCGCTCCGACGAGGCCGACGGCAAGTGGCATCTGCTGCTCTACGACATGGACGCCACCTTCCACAGCCGCGACAGCATCTACGCCAACCTGCTCGGCGACTGGGCGGCGCAGCAGATCCAGGTCGCGGGCTATGTGCACGAGCTGATGAAGAACGCGCAGTTCCGCGACCGCTTCCTGAGCCGCGCGGCGGGCTGTCTCAGCGGCCCGCTCTCGAACGAGCATCTCATCGCCACGCTCGACCGCATGGGCGAGGAGATCCGGCCCGAGCTCGAGCGCGACTTCGCCCTCTACAACCGGGATATGCACAACTGGGAGCGCAATATGGAGCGGCTGCGCAGCTCCTTCCTCGAGGGGGACTGGGAGCAGGCGAACATCGACGCGCTGTGCGCTCTCTTGAAGCTGAGCGCGGAGGAGCGCGCCGCGTATTTCGGCGCGATCGACGGCAAGCATTAAAAACAGCAAAAAAACGTACGGCCCTGCAAGGCGGGGCCGTACGTTTTTTTGCGCTTCGGATCAGATGGCGTATTTTCTCTTGTACTCGTCGAAGTACTGGTCGAAGGCGGCGGTGCGCACGAGCTTGAGGCTGTCGAGGTATTCGTGCGTGTCGAACTCGTCCTCCGCCAGCTCGATCATCGCCACCGCCACGTTCGAGCAGTGGTCGCCCACGCGCTCGTAGTTGGTGAGCAGGTCGTTGAACACGAAGCCGTGCTGCAGCGTGCAGACGCCCCGCTGCAGGCGGTCGATGTGGTGATTGCGCATCTTGTCGCACAGGCCGTCGATCAGCTCCTCGAGCGGCTCGACCTTGAGGGCCAGCTCCATGTCGTCGTCCACAAAGGCGCGGATGGTCAGATCGACGATCTCCGTGACCGCGCCGCGCAGGACCTCCAGCTCGCGCAGGCTCTCGTCGGAGAAGACGATCTGCTTGTCGTACATCTCCTTGGCGCACTCGGAGATGTTGTTGGCGTGGTCGGAGATGCGCTCGAAGTCGGTGATGGTGTGCAGGAACTTGTGCAGGTCCTCGTTCTGCTCGGCGGTCATCTCGGTGGTCGTGATGCGCAGCAGGTAGGAGCCGAGGGCGTCCTCGTAGCGGTCGACCAGGGCCTCGAGCTCATGCACGCGGTCAAAGCCCGCCTGGTTGAAGAAGCTCAGCAGGGCCACGGCGTCCAGGAGGCTCTCCTGCGCGTAGCGGGCCATGTCGTCCACCGCGCGGCGGCTCTGCTCCAGGGCGACGGCGGGGAAGCGGATGAAGCGCTCCTCAAGGACGATCCCGTCCTGCGTCTCCTCCTCCTGGGCGGCAGGGGCCGCGCTCTCACGCACGAAGAAGCGGGCCAGCTTCTCCAGC
>JAEEGL014413462.1_pt1 | contig 10375 bp, 9 predicted proteins | sample 9134231 | NCBI WGS metagenome assembly JAEEGL01 (sample SAMN16246548, study PRJNA631951) | gut metagenome | biome: gut microbiome; feature: rumen; material: fiber-attached | host: Bos | place: Iran: Karaj | collected 2018-10
CTGATAGCCGCGTAATACATCACGATAGTTCCCGTTATGGATATCGCCAGGCTGATCACCCCATTGAGCTTTATGAACATGGGCGGATTGTAGCTCAGCTGAGCCACTTTGGCATACAGATCTCCCCACCTCGAAAAAGCCCTCTTCTCGGCGCCGGACAGCTTGATCTTCTGGATGCCGCTGATCAGGGCATAGCTCATGCCGCTCTCCTTGGTGCTGATCAGCATCTGCTGTCTGGACAGTTTCATCTGCATCAGGGACGATACCACCGAGAATAGAACCGTAACGATGATAATGATCAGCGCCGGTGTGACCAGTCCCGGAGCATAGGTGAATATCTGCGTTATATATACAAGCGAAAAAATCGATGACAGCCCTGTATCCAATGCCACGGAGATCAGGGTATTACACAGTGAATTGACATATCCCGATCTGGATGAGAGCTCGCCCGACCCGTAATCCTTGAAAAAAGGAGCCGGCATCGAGAGTATCCTCATCATGGTCGCAGCCTCTATGGAAATCCCCATCGTGTTATTCAGTCTCATCGACATCAGTGACTTCGCCGTAGTCAAAAGCAGCGAACCTATGGATGCGCACAACAGAAATATCCCTGTCGATACGAGAAGCTTCATACTGCCATCCTGTATGACCTGTCCAAACAGGAAGTAGTTGATCCTCGGAGTGAGCATTCCCGCCAGCGTGACCAGGATCGTAGTCAGCACGATCATCACATAATCCGCAGGCTTTAAGAGCGTAAGCATATAGTAAAACAGATCCGGTATCGTAAGCTTCTTTTGTGGAAAGGGCTTATAGAATGCATAGGCAAACCTATCAAAAAGGCCCTCATTGTCCTTGCTGATGATCTCGTATCTGCCCTTTTCGATATCGTAATATCGATACCTCGACACACCAAAGGGGAGCAGCGCTACCGGTTCATCCGTACCCTTCATAAATCCGAGCATCGCGCCGTAGGCATCCTTGTACCAACCGCTTTTCAGCTCCACCTCTCTCTTCAGGATCCCTGACGGATGAAGTGCATACTCCAGCCTCTCATCCAAAGTCTTAAGCTTCTCAGGGATATCTCTCTTCCTGACCTGATAGAAGCTTAAGATCTCCTCAATGGCATTGGAGATCCGCATGTCGCTGTCCTTTAGCTCCTGACTCTTCATATCGCCGGTAACAGCGCCTGCTATCTTTCTAAGCGTTATGTCAAAGGCTTCATTATCCTTCTTTTTTCTCAGCTTTATCTGATTATCGAACCAACCCATATCATCACTCGCTCAGGATAAGCTCTCTATAGTAGTCGTTCTCGTTGTAGAGAGTCTCATGCGTGCCACGCCCTACAACCTCACCGTGATTCAGTACGATTATCTCGTCACAGTCTCTGATGGTGGACAAGCGGTGCGCCACCACGATACATGTGATCCCTCTGTCCCTGATAGCATTGACCACCTCATACTCAGTCTTGGCATCCAGCGCTGAGGTCGCCTCATCCAGTATGACGATAGTAGGATCCTGCGCCAGGACTCTGGCTATCTCCATCCGCTGTCTCTGTCCACCTGAGAAATCATTTCCTCCCTCTATCATCTTGTGGTCATAACCGTTTTCCCTGCGTACGATATCGTTGTGGATCTGGGCATCCTTTGCCGCCATGATCACCTCAAAATCCTCTATGGTCCCATCCCACATCCTGATATTGGAGGCTATGCTGTCCTCAAACATGATGATGTCCTGATCCACGACAGCCAAGGAGCCTGTGAATACTCCCCTGTCGATCTCATTCATGGGAGTGCCGTCAAAAAGGATCTCACCTGACCAGGGCTGATACAGTCCCGACAGGAGCTTCGCGAGCGTGGATTTTCCGCATCCGCTCTCTCCCACGAAAGCCACCCTGCTGCCCGGCTCCAGTTTCATTGAAAAATCGCTGATGAGCGGGGAAGCAAGCCTTGAATATCCGAATGTCACACCCCGCATCTCTACATTTCCGCGAAGCTTTTTGTAGCTGACATCTCCGCCCTGTTCCCTGCGCCCGCTGTTCACATCATCGGGGTACTCCATAACATCCTCTATCCGCTCCATATCCGTCCTAAGCTCCTGCAGCATCTGACCGGAGGATATGAAGCTCTGCGCCGGCGCAGTGAAGGATCCCAAAAATCCCTGAAATGCAGTGATCATACCGACAGTGAACTTGCCGTGGATGGTAAGATATACTCCGATCATCAGGATCAGCGTATTTGTAAATATCGACACTACGGAGGGTATATTGCCCAGTGTGCAATCCAGCTTCCTGAACCCGACATTTGCGGCGTTCACGCTGGCCTGGTAACCTGCCCACTTCGCAAAATATCCCTCCTCTGCTCCCGATGCCTTGATAGTCTCGATCATCTCGATGCCGGCTGTAGTGGTACTCGCCAGCTTGCCCGCGTCACGCATCTTGGCTCTCGAGAGATTTATCCGCCTTTGAGAAATGGCATTTGCAACTACCATATTTATCACTATGGAGGATACACCCACCAGAGTAAGGAGTATGCTGTTTTTCAGCATCACTGCGAGGTAAAAGATCATCATAAATCCCTGCAGCACCAGCGGAGCAAAGGTGTAGATCAGTGAATGGGACACACTGGCGTTTCCGCCCCTTCTGGAGATGATATCTCCCGCGTATCTCTGAGAAAAGAAATCCATCGGCAGGTTCAGCACCTTCCACATATAGGTGGTCGTGCCGTATATCGACATCCGCCCGTCAATACGTCTGGAGTAGATGGCATCGATGAATGAATTGACTATCTTGATAAATCCGAAAGCTGCCAGCAATACGATGAACGGTATCGCCCAGTCGGGATCGGTCCCGGTCAGCAGACGATCCATAAATATCCTCGAAAAAACAGGATCGATGATACCGATCAGTGACGAGATGATGCTGGTGATCACCACGAAGGCAACAGCTACTCCGCACCCTGCCATACGCTTTTTGGCAAAATCTATGGTAGACCTTCTCTTGCCGTCGGCCACAAAATCCTCCGACGGTTCAAACATCATACAAAGCCCGGTGAACTTCTCATCAAACTCCTCCATCGAGACGGTCACTGTTCCCCTGGCAGGATCGTTGATATACACCTTGTCACGCTTAAACCCGTTTACAACTACAAAGTGATTGAAATCCCAGTGAACTATGCAGGGAAATAAACCGTTGTCTCTCAGGAAATCCGGTTCATATCGATAGCCCTTCGCCACGAGTCCGTAGTTTCTGGCAGCCAGAAGGATATTCTTGCCGTTGGAACCATCTCTGGACACACCGCAATCCCTCCTCACCTGCTCTAACGGTACCCACTTATCGTAATAAGCCAGTATCATGGCAAGTGAAGCTGCGCCGCACTCGAGCGCCTCCATCTGCATTATGAACGGTACCCTTGCTACTTTTTTCTGTACCGGTTTTATCGTCTTTTTACCCTTACTGCTCATTACCGAAAAGGAACTTAAGCGGCGTAATGCTCTCAGTCACTATCTGCACCTCATATGTCCCGTCATCAAAATCTCCATCTACCGCCACCTCGTACACCCACTCTCCGGGCACGAGATCCCCGACATACAAAAGATAGCTGTCTGCAGCAGCATCCACCGTCAGGGGCTTATCACTTGCAAGCGTGGCCGAATAAGTCTTCTGGTCTATCTTTGCCTGCATATCCTTACCGAGTCTGTCGGAATACTCTTTTTTTACCAGGCATACCATATTGCCATTCTCGGATATCCCAACCGCGGGAACGGTAGAATCGATGTGTCCGACAGCCCCGAACACGCAGGCTCCCAGCAGTATCACCGTTATCCCTATGAGGATGAACCACACTCCCGGATCGGACAGCTTCACATAGTCATTCAGCTGATCCGGAGACTGGATCCTCTCTATAGCCTTGTCTCTGAATACTGTTTCGTTTGCCATCTATATTCCCTCAGTCTATGCTCAGTACATCATTAAAGCCGGTCGTCTCGAAAACATCGGCTACCTCATCCGAAATATGATCGATGGTCAGGCGGCCTCCAAGGTTATCCGCAAGCTCCTTGGCCCAGTACAGGATCCTAAGCCCGGCAGATGCTATGTAGGTGAGTCCCTCAAAGTCGAAGGCGATGTTTTTGATCCCATCAGTCGAAACAGCGTTCAGCTCCTCATCCAGACTGATCGCCCTCAGGGTATCCAGCTTCCCGGACAGAGTCACAAAAAGCGTCTCATCCTCTACTCTGATCGCGGTATCATTTCTATCTTCCATGATCTACCTCCTTGCTATTGTCCCGGTTTATACCTGAATCCCAGCATTGTGATATCGTCGAACTGATCGTCATTATTGTCGAAGTACTTGATGTCTTCATATACTGCCGAAAGTATGCCCCGAAGCGTATCATCCCTGTGTCTGTTCAAAATAGTTTTCAGCCTGTCGAGACCGTACATCTGATCGCTTTCATCCTGCTCCTCGGGAACTCCGTCCGTATATACATAGATAGAATCGCCTGCCTCGAGCTTTATCTCATATTCGTTCAGCTTGTAATCCTTTATGAGTCCTAAGACCGGCGTATGCTTATCCTTGTAAAGCTCATACTCCTGTCCCTTCCGATAGAGCATCGGATATTCATGTCCTGCGTTGGCACACTTCATCACGCCGCTTACCAGATCTATGATCCCTATCCAGACCGTCACGAACATCCTGCCGTCGTTCCCTGCCCGAAGCTCATCATTTGCCTCCTGCAGGATCCTTCCCGGACTGTATCCCTTTTGCGCTACATTTCGGATCGCAGCACGGCTTCTCATCATAAAAAGCGATGCCGGTATACCCTTTCCCGAAACATCGGCTATCACCAGTGCCAGCCTGTCAGTTCCTGTGAAAAAGAAATCGTAAAAATCTCCCCCTACCTGTCTGGCCGGATCCATCGTCGCGTAGATCTCAAAGTCATCTCTGTCAAAATCAAAATTATGCGGCAATGCTGACTCCTGGATCGTACGAGCCAGTATAAGTTCCTGCTCCACCCTTTTTTCCGCAGCATCTATATATCCCTTTAGCGATGTCACCATGCTGTTGATGTCATTGGACAGCGATGCGAATTCGGTGGTGTTGTAGACCGACACTTCCTCTTTCAGGTTACCGTTTGATATCTTGTTCAAAGATGCATTGACGGTGTCGAGGTTTTTGACCACCACATTCTGCACCAGCAGCGATACCAGTATGTAGAGCAGCGCGAGCATGATGATATTGGAAAAGACCGTCTCATATGTAAGCGTATCCCGCTCGTTATAAACTTCCAGCACAGGGAGCGTGATCAAAAGGACTGTATCCTCATCGAGGGCATATACCCCGCACAGGTTGTCCTCTCCATCGACCATATCGATAAAAAGCTCACCTCCCGGTTCGCGGGAAGCAAGACTGCTGACCTCCCCCGGTATACCCTCATCGATATCCGTTCCTGCTATACAGGTATCACCTCGCATGATGTAGAACGATCCGGAGCGTCTGATGTGATACTGCATATTTTCGATGTCGTCATGTCCCTTTTCTTTCAGCCTCTCATAGCTCGTCCTGATATCACTTGCCACGACATCAAACATCATGCCGGTATCCTCGACAGCCTTCTGCGACTGAAGCATATAAGAAAAAACAAAATTCGCCGTGAATACCCCGACTGTAAATATGAAGAGCCAAAACCTGAATTTCTGCGAGACCTTGATATTCTCATCTGCCACCCGTCGGAGAGGATTTCTCCACTCACCGGCCGCGATCTGCAGCGTGACCGAGGTAAGCATCAGGCCGAGCCCTGTAAAAAATATCATCGGTACCGAGTGACTCTTTACTATTTCAAATGCTCTCACAACGTCATTTTTGTGAGTCACAAAGACCATGTACATATGGAAGACCTCTACTACGGCTCCCATAAAAAAGGCATACATCGCAGTAGGCTTCTTGCGATTGAATACATGCTGACCGAGGAGCGCTGATAAAAAACCTGCCACCATGGTCGCGCAGCTGCATGCCACTCTGGTGTATGAGCCTATACCGAAGCAGGTTCCGATGATATATCGCTCTATACCGCCTATGAGTCCGGCGATGATACCGCTTATCGGATCAAAAAACAGTCCTGCCGTCAGGGGGCTTAGATCCCTGATATTCAACAGGCTGTCTCCGTAATTCACATTGAAATGGTTGGAAAAGACCGCACAAAGTCCGTAGATCACGCCTACGACGACTCGTTCAATACCGGACAGTCTCCTGTCCCTGAAATGTCGCCATAACAGGAAGGTAAGAATAATGTGCCCGGCTACAATAGCGGACATTTTTCCTATCATCTCTACCATTACTCAACCTACTCTATCGTCTGAGAGATCTCCCTGATGATATCAGCGGCATCATCATACGAAAAATCATCGATCAGGCTGATCGCGTTTTTCAGCTTCTCCTGCTGAGTGATCCTGAAGGGATATCCTGACAGTTTTATCGCTAAATGCTTGGAAAGCTCATCGTCAAAATCATCGAGAGCCTCGAGCAGCTTTTCCACGGTAGCGCGTGCCTCGTCGGCGCCTATCTCGTCTGCCGCATGTACCTCTTCGGTCTCTCCGACTGCTCTAATAGCTTCAACGAGAGCACGATAGGACTCCATCACACGAGCGTGGTTATCCTCCAGATATCTCCTGTCCCCATCAGCGGCCGCATGCTCGAGTCCCTCAAATCTCGTACTGAGTTCAGTGGCTCCTATCATCAGTGCATTGCTTTTTAATGCATGGACCGTGATCCTGTAGCTCTCATAATCCGCGCTTGAGTAGTACTCCATGGCCTTCGAGCTGTTCTTCTCATAGTTTTTGAAAAAGCGCTGTACCGCGGCTATGTACTTTTCCTGATTACCGGTATATTTGGTGCCTGCCTCGATATCGAGCCCCGCATCCAAAAGTACAGTCATATCTACTGCCATTCGATCACCCCAATACATCTATGATCTTTGCGACCAGCTCCGATTTTTTTGAAGGCTTGATGATATAGCCCTGAGGTCGCAGCTCGGCAAGAGTCTTCAGCACTGCCTTCTTTTCCTTCATGCCGGTCAGAAATACGATCGGGATATCCTGATACTCCTCTACCTCCCGGATCCTGCGATATACCTCAGGTCCATCCATATCCGGCATCAGATAGTCGAGCAGGATCAGATCCGGAGTATGCTTCTCTAGATACTTGAAGGTCTTGGCCGGCTCCTTGATCAGGGATACATCGTAGAACTCCTCCAGCTGCTCCCTGATATTCACAAGCTGCTCGGAGTCATCATCTATGACGAGTATCCTCCTGCGCTTGGGACCGTTAAGAGCTTCCTCATTGATATACTCCCTGAATGCGGACAGTTCGTTTTCCTTGCTGTTAGCTATCTCTTCCTCGATCTGATTCAGCTTTTCATACAGTGCAAAAAGTGAGATCGGACGGGAAAGAAAGAGAACCTTGGAAAGCTCGGTGTACTTGATAAAGAGCTTCTCATCCTCGTGATTGGCGATCACTATGATCGTGCAGTTCCCCTGCCTGGCTACAGTCTTCAGCACATTGAATGATGCCACTGTTTCAGAGGTCTCATCGGACAGGCAGATGACGATCACCTTGGGCAGCTCTGCGAGTGTTATGTCAAAAAGAGCCGCCTTGCTGGGAGCGCACTTTACAGTGATGTATCCTCTGTCCGACTCCAGATGCTCGCATATATCCTTTATGACCTTTCGGTTTCTGCCTGTGGCTAATACTTTTAAAATCATTTCTCACTAATAATGCGGGTTTTCCCCCTGTCTATCGGTCTGCATAAAGCACAAAATGCAACAACTAATTCTAACAAATAAAAGACCGGGGCAAGCTTGCCCCGGTCTAAACGGTCGTTTTTGATGTCTAAACGGTCAAATATGACCATCCATCTCTATTTATCGGAATCTGACAATTCACTTTCTTTCTGTTGCTTTTTTATCTCCTTCAGATCCTCGTTGATCTTCCTGATCTGACTCTTACTCTTCAGATACATGACCATCCATATGCAAAAGTATGCTGCGATGATGCATACTGCCGTGATGATCAGATCCACCGGGCTGTCGGAATACTTGAACCAGCCCTCGATCCAGCCCATCAGCAGGTAACCGACTATCACCGCGCCCATATGCGTGAATGTCGCGCGGGCTATACTCCAGCTCTCGATCTCAAATACCACGGTCATTCCCATGCCAAGAGATCCCATCAGACCGCTGACTATCATACATATTACGAGCTTTACGGCCTTCCCTTCCGGTGGCAGATAATCAAAGGTTCCGGTCAGCATGAGGATGATCCCTACTGCCAACCCCAGTTCAAATCCAAACAGAGCTCTGCGAATCGCTTTCTTTATCAAATCGTTCATCGCGATTCACCCCCTCTCTTCAGACTTAGTTTCTCCTGAATGGTGCGTACATACCTGCGTGCTACCCATGTCTCGGATCCGTCATCAAAATTGACCTTTATAGTTCCGGATATGGATAAGTCGAATGAAGATACCTTTTTCAGATTGACTATCTCAAATCTGCTGATACGTACGAAGCTGCTGTCATCGAGTATATCCTCGAGTTCCTTCAGGTTCATCCTGGTCTCATAGTTCCCGTTATCAGTGCTGACTATCAGCTTGCGGTTCTCTGTATAGAAACGGGTGATCTGCCACTGATCCAGCAGTAGTACCGCGTCGCCGTTATAGACCGTGATCTGAGGATACTCTCCTGCTACACATCTTTCTATAGCCTTTATGATGTTTTGAGTCAGGGCTGATTCCTGATCGGCTTTGATGATCACCTGCGGCGCCTTGCAGCCCGGATCGATCTCAACCCTGATACCGACACTCTTATCCATTAGACTTACATTCCTTATAAAAACTCCCTACACGCCAGTATAGAGAGTTCAAGTCGCTTAAGGGAGCCTACCAACTTTTGCGATTTTATCATAGATGCCGCTTATGGGCAATCTGTTTATTGCACTGCAGCCTTCTATCCTCTTATCCAAGCCCTACATCCAGAGCCATCATCACCGCAAATCCTGCCGCAAAGCTTATCGTACCGATATTGGAGTGCTCACCCTCTGCCATCTCAGGTACCAGCTCCTCCACAACTACGTATATCATCGCGCCTGCCGCAAAGCTCAAAAAATACGGCATCAGAGGTATCAATGTACCTGCTGCCAGAAGCACGAGTATCGCTCCGATCGGTTCAACGATACCAGACAGCACACCATACAGGAAGGTCTTCCACTTCGGAACTCCCTCTGCGAGAAGAGGCATCGATACGATCGCGCCCTCGGGGAAGTTCTGGATCGCAATACCTATGGCAAGCGCCATGGCACCCATGAAGGATATCTTCTCATTCCCGTACATCCATCCGGCGCAGACTATACCTACCGCCATTCCTTCGGGCAGGTTGTGGAGTGTCACTGCCAGCACGAGCTTGGTCGTCCTCTTCAGTCCACTGTGAGGTCCCTCTTCACTGTTATCCAGGTGGATGTGTGGGATGACCATATCCAGCACCAGCAAAAAGAGCATACCTATCAGAAATCCGATAGTCGCAGGGATGAAACCGAGCCGTCCCATATCCTCGGTCTGCTCAAGTGCCGGTAAAAGCAGACTGAAAAAAGAAGCAGCGACCATCACACCGGACGCAAATCCGGTGAATGCCCGCTGCAGATTATCTCCTATCGCATCCTTAAAAAAGAATACGCAAGCTGCTCCTAAACTAGTTCCCAAAAAAGGTATCAGTAATATTTCCCACATATGATCGCCTCCACTGATATCCTATTACTAACCCCCGATCATTGCAATAAGCTTTAGGCTATCTTCCAGCTTACAGCCTGCTTCCTTCCTGCGAATTCCATGATCCAGGAAATCATACTTCGTTTTTTCATAGTTTCCTTGCTCCTTTTCTATTGAGATGTTAGTAATAACTAACTATGTGACCTTTTTTTACCCCGCAAAATGCGGGGTTTCCATGATCCAATTTTTACCTGTATGTACCTGACTATAATCCAAACCTGATCCTGCCTCTTCAGCAGTTTTCAATAAAACCCCACGACATACACCTTATGTCGTGGAGTTATTTCTTCGCAGGGTACGCTGCGATTGGTACCAATTATGCTTGGAACGGGCTGGTATAATTTGTGTTCGTACCAAAAGCATTGTAACTTCCGTTAGATGTGTACCCGCTCGATGTACCTACATTTGTAGTAGCATAATACTTGACAAGTGAAGCACTTGTTTCTATCGCTGCTGCATAACTCTTGAGTGTCTTTTTTACATCGACGATATCAGCCGCCTTCAATTTCTTTTCATCATAAGAGAGATTTCCGTTTTTATCGACGCTGATACCTATCTCTGACAA
>JAEEGL014494243.1_pt1 | contig 10375 bp, 4 predicted proteins | sample 9134231 | NCBI WGS metagenome assembly JAEEGL01 (sample SAMN16246548, study PRJNA631951) | gut metagenome | biome: gut microbiome; feature: rumen; material: fiber-attached | host: Bos | place: Iran: Karaj | collected 2018-10
GGTGCTGCTACAGAGACAGAAATGAAGGAAGCTAAGTACAGAATGGAAGATGCTCTTAACGCAACAAGAGCAGCTGTAGAAGAAGGTATCATCTTCGGTGGCGGATCAGCTTACATCCATGCTACTAAGGAAGTTGCTAAGCTTGCTGAGAAGCTCGAAGGCGACGAGAAGACAGGTGCTAATGTAGTTCTTAAGGCTCTTGAGGCTCCTTTATTCCACATTGCTAACAATGCAGGTCTTGATGGATCAGTTATCGTTAACAAGGTTAAGGAATCTAAGCAGGGCGTAGGCTTTAATGCTTATACAGAAGAGTATGTTGACATGGTTAAGGACGGAATCATCGATCCTGCCAAGGTTACAAGATCAGCTCTTCAGAATGCTACTTCAGTTGCATCAAGCTTCCTCACAACAGAGGCTGCTGTAGCAACAGTTAAAGAGCCAGTTCCTCCAATGCCGGCAGGCGGCGCAGGAATGGGCGGCATGATGTAATTTAATAAAGCTGTTTTAGGCGGTCAGGATATTTTTCCTGACCGCTTTTTTTACTTTTCACTCGCTTTTTCTATATCTTGCGTTTTCTCCAAAAAGAGTTATACAATATAATGTGTATGTTTATTATGCTTTATAATAAAAAAAGTTTCGTTGACTCTAGGGGGATGAGGGGAAAATGGAAAATAAAGATTCTAAAGGCGGATCTAGCTTTATGCTTAAGATCTGCGCTTTTATTGTCGATAAGCGCAATCTTTTCTTTTTGATCTATGCTATTCTTGCAATTTTTTCAGCAGTTTCACGTAATTGGGTTGGAGTAGAAAATCAGCTTTCCGAATATTTGCCGGCCACAAGTGAGACCAGGCTTGGACTTGATCTGATGAAAGAGCAGTTTACCACCTACGGCTCTGTTAAAGCCATGGTTGCAAACATATCTTATGAACAGGCTCTTGATATACAAAAAGAACTTGAAAAGGTCGATGGTGTTTTTTCTGTTGATGTTGATGATACAGAGAAACACTATACTAATGGTTCAGCTCTTTTTAACATCACCTTTGATTATGACGAGAGGGATGATCAGTGTCTTGTACTTCTGGATCAGATGAGAGAGTACTTTGCTGATTACGATTCCTATTTATCTACAACTCTTGGAGATACTCAGTCTGAACTTATCAATAAGGAAATGTCTGTAATTTCCATTATTGTTGTTATAGTCGTTGTGGCGGTGCTGCTTCTTACTTCACAGGCATATGCCGAAGTTCCTATTCTTCTTATAACTTTTGGAAGTGCAGCTCTGGTTCAAATGGGAACCAATTTCCTTCTTGGAACAATTTCTTTTGTATCAGATTCCGTTACTATTGTGCTTCAGTTGGCACTTTCTGTTGACTATGCAGTTATTTTCCTTAACAGGTATAAGGAGGAACACGTACAGCTCCCTTCACGTGAAGCCTGTATCATTGCGTTGTCTAAATCTATTCCTGAAATATGTGGAAGTTCACTGACTACAATAGGTGGTCTTATAGCTATGCTTTTCATGCAGTTTGGTATTGGCTCAGATATGGGTATAGTACTGATCAAGGCTATTATCCTTAGCCTTATGTCAGTATTTTTGCTGATGCCCGGTGTTATCATGCTTTTTGCCGGACTTATGGAAAAGACCAAACATAAGAACTTCATTCCTAATATCCCTTTTGTCGGTAAATTTGCCTATTACACAAGATATATAATTGCTCCTTTGTTTGTGGTTGCGATTATTGTGGCCAACAGAATTTCTTCAAAAACACCCTATGTTTACGGATATACCAAGATTACGCCGCCTCTTACCAATGAGGTTCAGGCTGCTGAAAATATGCAGAATGATAACTTTGAATCCGATAATATGGTGGCTCTTGTTTTTCCTTCAGGAGACTATGAAAAAGAAAAAGCACTTATAAGTGATCTTATGATGAATGGAAATGTTTCATCAGTTACCGGTCTTGCCAATACGGAAGCTATGAATGGATATACGCTTACAGATAAGCTGTCACCTAGACAGTTTTCTGAGCTTATCAATATAGACTTTGAGGTGGCTGAGCTTGTTTATGCTGCGTATGCTGTTAATGATGAGGATTATGCCAAGGCTGTAAATGGACTTGCCAATTATAAGGTTCCTCTTATTGATATGTTTATGTTCATTTACCAGGAAGTTAAGGATGGCTATGTAACCCTTGATGATGATCTGATGGAGACTCTTGAAAATGCCAACAAGATGATGAATTTTGCTAAAAAGCAGCTTCAGGGCGAGGAGTATTCCAGAGTTTTGGTATATATCAACCTTCCTGAAGAGTCAGATGAGACCTTCGCTTTTATTGATACGCTCCACAGGATTACAGAGAAACACTATCCGGCAGACAAGATTTATGTGGTGGGAGAATCCGTCAGCCAATACGATCTTAAAAAGTGCTTTTCACGTGATAACACCGTTACCAGTGTTATTTCGATTCTGGCCGTATTGGTGGTTCTTCTTTTCACCTTTAAGTCAGCAGGTATGCCTGTCCTTCTTATTGCAGTAATTCAGGGATGTATCTGGATTAACTTCTCTGTACCGGCAATTGAGCATGACAATCTCTTTTTCCTGGGTTATCTGATTGTTAGTTCTATTCAGATGGGTGCTAATATCGACTATGCAATCGTTATTGCAGGTCGTTATACGGAACTTAGAGCAACTATGGGCAAAAAAGATGCTATCATCAATACCATGAATCTGTCATTCCCGACGATCATTACCTCCGGAACCATGCTGGCTGTTGCCGGAACTCTTATTGGTAACATGACTTCTGATTGCGCTATTTATGGTATTGGGAAATGTCTTGGCCGAGGGACAATCATTTCCATCATGATCACTATGTTTGTGCTTCCTCAGATTCTTCTTGTTGGTGATAAGATCATTGAGCTTACTGCTTTTGTTATGAATGTTCCTATTCAGACCAAGCAATTGTCCGGCACAATGCGTATTGATGGATATGTCAGAGGTCGAATTGAAGGAAACGTAACCGGTGTGGTAAATGCTGTAGTAAGAGGTAATGTCAGCGCGTACATTGAGAATAACAATGTACAGCTTTTGGAAGAAAATGCAGAGGGGGAGGATATCTGATATGAAAAAGAAAATGATGGCACTTCTCCTTGGACTTACGATTCTCACATGCTTTTCAACAACAGCTTTTGCTGATGTCAGTGAAACACAGACAGAAAATAAGGCTATTAGTACAGCTCTTGTTGGAGATGTAACTACTGCCAAACAGGAAGATGCAAAAGGAGAGGTTACGGATGTTGATGCTGATATAAGAGAGAGCGTATCAGCTCAGATTCCTGAAGAATGGGAAGAAATCCTTATTTCTACACCGGATGATCTTGTTAAGCTTGCTGAAGATTGTAAGTTGGATATCTGGAGCGTTAATAAAAAAATTGTTCTTACGCAGGATATTTCTCTTATTGGTAAGAATTTTAAAGGTATCCCTACCTTTGGTGGTATTTTTGATGGACAGGGTCATACTATTAGTGATGCCAATATTGTGAATGGAATTTCCTATACAGGTCTTTTTTGCCATATTCAAAAGACCGGACTTATTCAGAATCTGAATGTTTCAGGGTCAGTCAGCCCGACCGGAGATCAGACCTTTGTGGGAGGAATTGCGGGAAGTAATGAAGGCCTTATCATAGACTGTAATTTTAAAGGCGTTGTGTCCGGCAAGGATTATGTTGGCGGCATTGTTGGAATGAATGAACTTACCGGTGTCATAAATGAATGTAATTCAGAAGGCTATATTCATGGCATTCATTTTACTGGCGGAATTGCCGGAGAAAACATGGGCGATATTGTCAGCTGCATGAATAAGGCGGCTGTTAATACCACCAATGAGGATACCAAGATTTCTATGGAAGCAATGACCAATGTTACAAATATTCTTAGCTATATCAAGAATAATGATTCTAAGCCTGAGGAGGCCAATGCAGATACTACAATTTCTGACGCGGGTGGAATTGCAGGTCTTTCCATAGGAATAATTTCCAAGTGCATTAATAATGGCGATATTGGATATGAACATGTGGGATATAACGTTGGTGGCATAGTGGGAAGACAGTCAGGTTATGTTCTTGCCTGCAGTAATAATGCTAAGATCCAGGGTAGAAAAGATGTGGCTGGTATAGTCGGTCAGGCTGAGCCTTATATTACTGTTGACTTAAGCGCTGACATTGCTTATCAGTTGTCAGAGGCTATCAGTAAGCTACATGATATTGTTACTGTAACATTAAGTGATGCCAAAAGTCAGTCAAATATCATTACAAGCAGACTGTCCACCATTCAGCAGTTTACTTCCGGTGCTATTGATGATGTGCGCTATCTGTCTGATGGAACAATAGATTATGCAAATGGTGTTTCCGGGGCTGCTACGGAGGCATTTTCCAGAATTGATTATATTATGGATGAGGCGTCTAAAAAAGATGGCCTCATGGATCAGACTAATTATGCCATTGATAATGCCCATCAATCTGCGGATGAGATCAAGAATGCAGTAAATGATATTGATATAGAAAAATATCTTACTGACAGTGAAAGAACTGATTATAGCAATGCCAAGAAGATAATAAACAGTTCTTCAGAGCAGTATAAGACTAATTACGAAAAAGCTTACAGAGGCTATTATAACCACGAAATTGCTGATGAGGTTAATAAGCTAACATCGGGAAGTAAGTATCAGGATCTTGTTTATCAGTTTGAAAATGGGACCATACTTAGAAAGGGAGATTACAATAACAATACAAGAAAGTGGAATATTAAGAGTATTGTTGAGGATGATCTGAAATCCAAGAATGGTATATATAATGAACATGAAATCCTGACAAAGGGTACATGGTATCATGAGGCTGATGATGGATCTCTTTTACCATTCCCTCAGGATAATGATGATGATTCAACACTTTTTAAAAATGCGTCAGCAGATGCAGCCAAGGATGCTGAAAGTATATCAAATGACCTTTATCAGAGCCCTTTAAATAACGGTAATGACATGAAGACAGATATGGCTTATGCAGCTGCTGTCTATACTGAAATCACTTCCAGACATCTGGATGAGATGACTGATGCGGTCAGAACTGACGCCACAAAGGGAATAAATGAGCTTGGAGAAGCTGCCGATAACCTAAGGACTGCAGGCGGTCAGACCAAGGATATTATAAGTAATCTGGCAGGGAGGTCTGACATTACATTCCCGCAATTTAGCGCTGATTATAAGGCACATTCCACAAGTCTTGCCAATAATCTGCAGGGAATGAACGACAATTTTGGTCTTCTTAATCAGGAAGTAAATAATGCCAATGGTGTTCTGATTGATGATCTTCAGTCGATGGCGGATCAGTTTAATACGATCATGATGCTCTACACGGATGCCATTGATGGTGTTCTGGATGCTGATTATACGACGGCTTATGAGGATGTTTCCCTGGAAGAGGCTGAGAAATGCATGGATGCCACCATCGACAAGTGCCGTAATTTTGGCAAGGTTGAAGGAGATATCAATGCAGCCGGAATAGCCGGAACAATGGCTATTGAATATGATTTTGACCTTGAGAGTGATATTACGGGAATCAAGGATGCCAAGCTCAATACTTCTTATATAACGAAGTGTGTTCTTCGAGATAACAAGAATTTCGGAGAAATAGTTGGTGAAAAGAACTATGTGGGTGGTATCTGCGGTCTTCAGGAGATGGGTACTATTTTAGGAGGAGGTAACTACGCGAACATTACTTCATCATCAGGAGAGTATGTAGGCGGCGTTGTTGGTTCATCTCTTTCTTATGTCGTAAGTTCTTTTTCCAGAGGAATCATGAAGAGTGAGAGCTATGCAGGCGGTATAGCAGGAGAAGGGCTTAATATAAGAAACTGCTTCACGCTTGTCGATATCACCGGAGCTACTAACTGGTATGGGGCAATTGCCGGTCACATAGGAGAGAAGGGCGAAGTAAGAAATAACTTCTTTGTAAGTGATACTCTTGCCGGAATAGATAGAATAAGCTATGCGAAGAAGGCAGAGCCTGTGAGCTATTCTGATGCTGAGCAGATAAATATATTTAATGAAGAAGTAAGGGATGTGCCTTACGAATTCAGTTACCTTAATGTCTCCTTTATGCTTGATGATGAGGATAAAGATGAAAAGACTTTTTTGGTCAAGGAGAGACGAAACTACGGAGAAAAGCTATCTGTTAAGGATTATCCTCAGGTTCCTGAAAAGAAAGGCTTCTATGTGACCTGGGATATTGAAGAGGTTGATAGCCTTGAAACAGATATGATCATCACTGCCAAGTACAACAGGTATCTGACTACTCTGGCTGAATATGATGTTAATAATGAAAATTTCCAGTCGCAGCTTCTGGTGGATGGAGAGTTTAAAGAAGGTGACAAGCTGGAAGTAACAAGGGAGCAAATTATAACATTAAACGATACTGATAGGCTGACAGAAATGATACAAGAGAAGGGGGCTTTTGAAACTGTTCATCTTGTGATTCCGGATGACGGGAACAATGTACATCAGCTTAGATATAAACCTAATAATAAATTCTATGAATTAAATAAGAACTTTACATTGTTTGAAACAGAAGGGGATGAACAGATTATCCTTGCATCGACTGGAACGATGGGCAAGTATAAGACCTACGATATAGAAGGAAATGACGTCACATTCTACATAACCTATGACGGAATCAAAGGTCAGGCCTATAAGTATTTTGCTATAGTCATTGCAGTTGTCGTAGTATTTATTATTTTAGTGATACTTACTATTATCAGCGCCCATAGGCATGGCAGACGACTCCCAAAGCTCTTCAACAAAATTAAGAAGAATGTATCTGAAAAGATTGAGAGCAAGGAGCAGTTGTTCTACAATGAGGATCAGGAGAAGGATGATGTAAGTAAAAAGGAACATCCTGATGCTGCGGAAAAAGATACAGTAAAACAACAGGAAAAGGCAGACAAAAAGAAGCAAAAGAAGGATAAGAAAAAGAATAAAAAATAATTTGGATTTTTAGCATATTTTAAGTAACTTTTGCTTTTATATTAGGAAGTTTTATAGTATTATTACATTACTGTGAAATAAGATTAACAAGGGGGTAGCATGTCGCAAGGCATGCCACTCCTTTAGTTGTGTAGAGAGTTTTTTGTTTTTTTATGACTCTTTATATGTTTATAGGGTGTTTTTGTCTGGTTGTTGGAGCACCCGTATTTGGGAGGATAGTTAATTGAATCTTAGTAGGCAAAAAAATGCGCCGGTGTATGAGGCGCTTGAGAGGTTCAGGAAGCAGCGTGTAGTTCCGTTTGATGTTCCTGGACATAAAAGAGGAAGAGGTAATCCTGAGCTTGTAAGCTTTTTGGGAGACAGGTGTGTTGGAATTGATGTTAATTCCATGAAGCCTCTTGATAATTTGTGTCATCCGGTTTCTGTTATCAAGGAAGCAGAAGAACTTATGGCGGATGCCTTTGGCGCAGCCCACGCATTCATGATGGTTAATGGTACCACCAGTGCTGTTCAGGCAATGGTTTTATCTCATGTTAAAAAGGGCGAGAAGATCATTATGCCAAGGAACGTGCATAAGAGCGCTATTAATGCCCTTATACTTTGCGGTGCTGTTCCTGTATACATTGATCCCAAGGTAGATACTAATCTGGGAATCCCGCTTGGAATGGAAATTGCCGATGTGAAGAGAGCCGTAGAGGAGAATCCTGATGCAAAGGCTATCCTTATCAATAACCCTTCATATTATGGTATCTGTTCCAATCTTAAGGCAATTGTTGATCTGGCACATGAGAATGGAATGAAGGCTCTTGTAGATGAAGCTCATGGCACACATCTTTATTTTGGACCTAATCTTCCTCTTAACGCTATGGCTGCAGGAGCAGATATGGCTGCTATCAGTATGCACAAGTCGGGAGGAAGTCTTACACAGAGTTCAATTCTACTTTGCGGACCTGGAGCCAATGTGGGATATATCAGTCGCATAGTTAATCTGACTCAGACTACAAGTGCAAGTTATCTTTTACTTGGAAGTCTTGATATTTCCAGAAGGAATCTGGCACTTAACGGTGCAGCCAGCTTTGAGAAAGTTACCAAGATGGCTCAGTACGCCAGAGAAGAAATCAATGACATTGGCGGATACTATGCATATGGTAATGAGCTAAAAAATGGTGGAAGTATTTTTGATTTCGATGAGACTAAGCTGGTTGTAAATACCAGAAAAATTGGTCTTACAGGTATAGAAGTTTATGATCTTCTTAGAGATGAATATGACATTCAGATGGAATTTGGTGATCTGTCTAATGTTATGGCTTATATTTCTATCGGAGACAGATTGCAGGATATTGAGAGACTTGCAGGAGCTTTAGCTGATATCAGAAGACTTTATTCTAAGCCTGAACAGAGCTTTTTCTCAGCTGAGTACATTACTCCTATTGTAAAGGCTACTCCACAGGAAGCTTTTTATGCTGAGAAGGAGTCACTCCCTATTGATCAGACTGTTGGCAGGATAAGTGCCGAGTCAGTTATGTGTTATCCTCCGGGAATCCCGATCCTTTCTCCTGGAGAGGTTATCACAGAGGGAATTCTTGATTACATTAAGACAGCCAGGGAGAAGGGATGCTCCATGCAGGGCCCTGAGAGTGAGGATATATCTGAACTGTTTGTGCTTAAATGATAAATTAGTCGGTTGGATTTATTGCGTTTAGATTATCAGAAGTAATTTGAGCGTTATTATTTTGTTTTAGTGAGGTGTGACAATGGCGGAAATGGATTATTGGTTCAGTGATATGCACACTGGCAATGTCAAGATAAGCATCAGGATCAGTAAGCAGCTTTTTTCCGGAAGCAGTGAGTTCCAGAGAATTGATGTGTTTGATTCACCTGAATTTGGTAAGTTCCTGACTTCTGATGGGAATATTATCTTTTCCGAAAAAGATGAATTTACCTATGACGAGATGATCGTGCATGTTCCGATGGCGGTTCATCCTAAGGTTCAGAGAGTATTGGTTCTTGGTGGCGGCGACGGCGGTGTTGCCAGAGAGCTGTGTCACTACGATGAGATAAAGGTTATAGATGTAGTCGAGCCTGACAATATGTTTGTGGATGTATGTAAGCAGTACTTCCCTGACAATGCGGTTGGACTTGAGGATGACAGAGTTCATATTTATTATCAGGATGGACTTAAGTATCTTCGTAAATGTGAGGATATGTATGACCTGATCATCAATGATGCTACTGAGCCTTTAGGCCATGAAGCTGGTCTTTTTACAAAAGAATTCTACGGAAGCTGCTACAAAGCACTTCACGATGATGGAATAATGGTATACCAGCATGGAAGTCCCTTCTATGATGAGGACGAAGAGAGTTGCAGGGCAATGCACAGAAAGGCATATAGGGTGTTCCCTGTAAACAGAGTTTATCAGGCACATATCCCTACCTGTCCTGCAGGCTACTGGCTCTTTGGATTTGCCAGCAAGAAATATCATCCACTCAAGGATTTCAATCCTGACAGATGGGATGAAAGAGGAATCAAGACCTGGTACTATACAACACATCTTCACAAGGGAGCTTTTATGCTTCCTAAGTATGTTGAGGATCTTCTTCAGGAAGAAGAAGATATGTCTAGATAATATAAAGGAGAAAGAAAATGGGAAGATTATTGGTTATTGGCTGCGGCGGTGTTGCTCAGGTAGCTATTCAGAAATGTGCACAGAATAGCAGCGTGTTTACTGAGATGTGCCTTGCCAGCAGAACAGTTTCTAAGTGTGATGCACTTAAGGAAAAACTTGAAAAAAACGGAACTTCTGTAAAGATTACAACAGCTACTGTAAATGCTGATGATGTAGCAGATGTTATTAAGCTTATAAAAGAGTATCAGCCTGATGCAGTTCTTAATGTGGCTCTTCCATATCAGGATCTTGTAATTATGGATGCATGTCTTGAGTGCAAGGTTGATTATATTGATACTGCTAACTATGAGCCTGAGGATACAGATGAGCCTGTATGGCGCGCTGCTTATGAAAAGCGCTGCAAGGAAAAGGGCTTTACTGCTTACTTTGATTATAGTTATCAGTGGGCATACATGGATAAGTTTAAGGAAGCCGGTATTACAGGACTTCTTGGAACAGGCTTTGATCCAGGTGTAACAAGCGTATTTACTGCTTATGCCAAGAAGCATTATTTCGATGAGATTCATTACATCGATATTATGGACTGCAATGGCGGTGACCATGGTTATGCTTTTGCAACCAACTTCAATCCTGAGATCAACCTTCGTGAGGTTTCAGCAAATGGAAGCTATTGGGAGGATGGACACTGGGTTGAAACTAAGCCCATGGAGATCA
>JAEEGL015007244.1_pt1 | contig 10375 bp, 2 predicted proteins | sample 9134231 | NCBI WGS metagenome assembly JAEEGL01 (sample SAMN16246548, study PRJNA631951) | gut metagenome | biome: gut microbiome; feature: rumen; material: fiber-attached | host: Bos | place: Iran: Karaj | collected 2018-10
AATAATTCTATATTTTCATTCAATTTATTATTTTTCTCTTTTTCATTATTTAAATCTTTATTCAATAGTTCAATATTTTCATTCAATTTATTATTTTTATCTTTTTCATCATTTAAATCTTTATTCAATAGTTCAATATTTTCATTCAATTTATTACTTTTCTCTTTTTCATCATTTAAATCTTTTTTCAATATTTCAATATTTTCATTTAATTTGTTACTTTTCTCTTTTTCATCATTTAAATCTTTATTCAAAGATTCAATATTTCCATTTAATTTGTTATTTTTCTCTTTTTCATCATTTAAATCTTTATTTAAAGATTCAATATTTCCATTTAATTTATTATTTTTATCTTTTTCATTGTTTGAATCTTTATTTAAAGATTCTAAATTTTCATTTAATTTATTATTTTTATTTTTTTCATCATTTAAATCTTTTTTCAATAATTCTATATTTCCATTTAATTTGTTATTTTTCTCTTTTTCATTATTTAAATCTTTATTTAATAATTCTATATTTTCATTCAATTTATTATTTTTCTCTTTTTCATTATTTAAATCTTTATTCAATAGTTCAATATTTTCATTCAATTTATTATTTTTATCTTTTTCATTATTTAAATCTTTATTCAATAGTTCAATATTTTCATTCAATTTATTACTTTTCTCTTTTTCATCATTTAAATCTTTTTTCAATAATTCTATATTTTCATTTAATTTATTATTTTTATCTTTTTCATTGTTCAAATCTTTTTTCAATAATTCTATATTTTCATTTAATTTATTGCTTTTCTCTTTTTCATCATTTAAATCTTTTTTCAATAATTCTATGTTTTCATTTAATTTATTACTTTTCTCTTTTTCATTATTTAAATCTTTATTTAATAATTCTATATTTTCATTTAATTTATTACTTTTCTCTTTTTCATTGTTCAAATCTTTATTTAAAGATTCAATATTTTCATTCAATTTATTACTTTTATCTTTTTCATCATTTAAATCTTTATTTAATAATTCTATATTTTCATTTAATTTGATGTTCTTATCTTTTTCATCATTTAAATCTTTATTTAATAATTCAATATTTTCATTTAATTTATTACTTTTCTCTTTTTCGTCATTTAATAAATTAGTTAAATTATCATTTAAATCTTTAACTTTATTTAATTCTTTTTTGACTGTTTGTAGATTTTCATTTATAAGATTTATTTCTTCTTTTTTACTATTTAATTCATTATTAATTATATCAACATTTTTATTGCCTACATCTTTTTGTTCTTTTAATTGATTATTTATTTCATTAATATTTTTATTTAATTCATTATTTTCATCATTTTTAGTTTCTAATTCGCCATTTAATTTAATCTTTTCTTCATTTAATTTATTATTTTCTTCTTTTTGTTTTTCAATTTCACCTCTTAATTCTTCTATTTTTAAATTTAATTTTTTCTTTTCTTCATTTTCTAAATTAATTTTATTTTCTAATTCATTTCTCTTCTTAATTTCAATTTCTATTACTTTATTCAATTTATTAACATTTTCTTCATTTTGACTCTTAATAACAATAATTTCATTATCTTTATTTTTATTAATTTGAATTATTTCTTCTTTTAAAGAATTAATATTTTTATCTTTTATATTATTATCTTCTTTAATTAAATTTAAATTTTGTTCTTTATTATTAATTTCTTCTTTTAATAAATTAATATTTTTATCTTTCTTTTTATTATCTTCTTTTAATGAATTAATTTCTTCATCTTTTTTATTATTATCTTCTTTTAATGAATTTAAATTTTGTTCTTTTTTATTATTTTCATCTTTTAATAAATTAATAATTGCATCTTTCTTATTATTATCTTCTTTTAATAAATTAATATTTTCATCTTTTTTATTATTATCTTCTTTTAATAAATTAATTTCTTCATCTTTCTTATTATTATCTTCTTTTAATAAATTAATTTCTTCATCTTTCTTATTATTATCTTCTTTTAATAAATTAATATTTTCATCTTTCTTATTATTATCTTCTTTTAATAAATTAATATTTTCATCTTTCTTATTATTATCTTCTTTTAATGAATTAATAATAGAATCTTTATTATTATTATCTTCTTTTAATGAATTAATAATAGAATCTTTATTATTAATTTCTTCTTTTAATGAATTAATATTTTTATCTTTAATTTTAATATCTTCTTCATATGAATTTAATCTTTTTTCTTTATCAGTCATTTCTTCTTTTAAAGAATTAATAATTTCTTCTTTCTTTTTATCTTCTTTTAAATTTTTAATTTGTTCTTCATTGTCATTATCTTCTAATTTAATATCTTTTTTATTATCTTTTTTAAATGAATTAATCATTTCATCTTTCTTATTGATTTCGTCTTTTAAAGAATTTAACATTTCATCTTTCTTATTTATTTCATCTTTTAAAGAATTTATAGTTTCATCTTTCTTGTTGATTTCATCTTTTAAAGAATTCATCATTTCATCTTTCTTATTATTATCTTCTTCTAAAAGTTTACTTGTTAAATTTCTATTTTTATTATCTTCCTTTGATAAATTAATCTTTTCATTTTTAATATTAATTTCATCATTTAAAGGATTAATTTCTTCTTTTATTCTAATTTTTTCTTTATCTTCTACATTATTATTAGAACTTTTTAATAAGTTATTATTATCATTTTTTAATAAATTAATATATTCATCTTTCTTTTTATTTTCTTCTTTCAATAAATTTATATCTTCATCTTTCTTTTTATTTTCTTCTTTCAATAAATTTATATCTTCATCTTTCTTATTATTATCTTCTTTTAAATTATTTATTTCTTCTTTTAATGAATTAATGTTTTCATCTTTCTTATTATTATCTTCTTTTAAATTATTAATTTCTTCATCTTTAGTATTAATTTCTTCTTTAATTGAATTAATATTTTCATCTTTATTTTTAATTTCTTCTTTTAATGAATTAATAATAGAATCTTTATTATTATTATCTAATTCTATTTTTTTTTCATTTTCTTCAGATTTAATCTTCATATTATCTATAATACTTTTATTATTTTTATTTTTCTCATTTAATTGTTCAATTTTCTTTTCTTTTTCTTCAATTTCTTTTTTTAAATTCAAAATTTCTTCATCTTTATCTTTTTCAGATTTCTTAAGAGAAGAAATTTCGAATTCATATTTATTTATATTTTCATTTAAGTTTTTAATAGCATTTTCTTTGTTTTCATTTTCTCTTTTTAAACTTTCTACAACTTTATTATTTTCTTCTAATTTAAAATTCAAAATTTTAATTTGATTTGAATAATCTAATTCACTTTCTTTCTTATTATCTTTTTTGTCATTATTAAATTCATTAATAAATTTATCTTTTCTTTCGTTTTCTTCTTCGAGAATTTTTATTCTTTCTTCATATTTATTATTTTTATTTTTTTCTTCATTAATTAATTTTTCTTTCTTTTTATTTTCTTCAATAAGATTATCATTATTTAATTCATATTCTTTATTTTTTAATTTATATTCTGATATTTCATTTATTAATTTTTCATTCTCTTTTTCTTTAATATTTAAATTATTATTCATTTCTTCATTTATTATAATAATATTTTCTTTTTCTTTTGTTAAATTATTTATTGTATTTTTATTTTGTAAAATATTATCTTTTAAACTTGAAATTTCTTCTTTCAATTGATTTATAATTTTATCATATTCTACATTTTTATTTAATTGTTTTTGATAATTTAATATATCTTGTTTAAGTTTTTTATTATCATTTTCACTTTCAGAATATTTTTTATTTAAATCATTAATTGTATTCTGCAATTTCCCAGATATTTCATCTTTTTTATTTGAATTTGAAATAACATTATTTAATTGTTTTTCTGCATTTTCTTTCAATTTTATTAAATTATTTATTTTTTCTAAATTATCTTTATTTATCTTTTCAATTTCTGTTTCTTTTAAATTTATTTCATTTTTTTGATTTTCAATTATTATATTTTTATCGTTTATTTCTTTGTCTTTTAATTTTATTTCTTTTTCTTTATTATTAATTGTAATATTCTTTTCTGATATTTCTTTCTCTTTTTCATTTATTAAATTTACCTTTTCATTTAAATTTTCTTTTATTTTTTTTAATTCTTCTTCATATTGAACTTTTAATTCATTTATACTATCAATTATTTTATTATTATCATTAGATTTAAAATCTTCAAATAATTTATCTTTATTTTCATTTTCTTTTTTAACTCTTTCTAACTCATTAATAATATTTTTCATTTCTTCACCATATATATTATCTTTTTGCTTTAAATTTTCTTGTAATTCAAATATTAATTTTTCTTTCTCTTCAATAATTGAATTATTATCTAATAATGTATTATTTAATTCATTTATTTCTTTCTTATATTTATTTATATTTATTATTGATTCTTCATATTTCTTTTTAATTTCTTTCATTTCTTCATTTAATTTTATATTCTCTTCATTTAATTTTTTTTGTTCATCTAATAATTTTGAATTGATATTCTTCAAATTATTATCTTCTTCTTTTAAATTCATTTCATTTAAATCATTTAAACTATTTTTTAATTCTTCAATTTCTTGTTTTTGTTCTTTAATAATTTTTTCCTTTTCTTCAAGAAGAGAATTAGTGATATTTTCTTTATCTTTATTTACTTTATTTTTATCATCATATTTATATTTTAAATTATTAATTTCAGACATTAATTGATAATTCGTTTTTTCAGGAGTAGCATTTTTTTTATTGATTTGTTTATCTTTATTAATTATTTCTTTCTTTAATTTCTCATTTTCTAACATAATTTCATTTAATTTTCTTTCATAATCTTCTTCATTTTTTCTATAAGATTCTTCTCTACTATTTTCACTTTCTAAAATTATTTGTTTTAATTTTTCATTTTCTAAAGAAATTTCATATAATTTTTTTTCTAAAGTATCATCAAATTTTTTATTTGGTTCTTTATTTAAAACACTTTCTAAATTAAAAATTTTACTTTTTAATTCTTGATTTTCTAATAAAATTTCATTAAATTTTTCATTTAAATCTTCATTATTATTATCTTTATTTATTTTTTGAATATTATTTTCTTTTTCTAATAATTGATTTTTTAAATCTTCATTTTGACTTTTTAATAACTCAATACTATTTTTTAATTCATTAATTTCATCTTTATTAGGAGGATGTAAAGGTTTTCCACTTCTTAAAAAATCATATGTTTTACTTAAAGCATTATATTTTGCTTCTAAAACTTCTTTATTTTCATTTAAATTATCAATATAATTTTCATATTCTTTTAAACTATTATTAAAAGATTCTTTCATTTCATTTATTTCATTTTCCTTTTCATTTTTAAAACTTTCAAATTCTTTTGTTTTTTCATTAAAAGCTAAAATAATATTATCCCTTTCAGAAAGTAAAGAATTATTATTTTCAATTAAATTCCTAATTTGTTCTTTTAATTCTTCATTTTCATTTTCATTCTTTTTTTCATTTTGTTCTTTAGTTTGTTTTAATAATTCATTTAATTCTTCAATTTTTGCAATATTTTCAATATTTTGTTTTTGATAAGCAATAATAGTATTATTTTTTTCAGTTAAATGTTGAGAAATAGTTTTATTCTTAGAAGCAATTTTTGATATTTCAATTTCTGCATCTTTTTTTATCTTTTCAATATTTTGAGATAAAATTAAATTTTGATCTTTTAATTTATCAAATTCAATTTGATAATTTTCAATTTCTTTTTTTGCTTTTTCTAAATCTTCATTTGCTTTTAAAAATAAACTTTCTAAATTTTCATTTTTTTCTATATATAATTGATTTTCTTTTTGATATTTTTCTATTAAATTTTGTGTTTTTTCATATTCTTCATTATCAGTTATTTTATTATTATTAATATTAATATTTAAATTTTTTATTTCTAATTTTAATCCTTCATTTTCTTCTCTTATTCTTTCTAATTCACTTTTTAAAACTACAATTTGGTTTTCATTTAATTCTTTTTCTTCTTCATTATCTCTTTGAAGATTATCTATTGTATCTAAAGCTGATTTTAATTTTTTATCTAATTCTAATAATTTATTTTGATTTAATGAATCATTTTCTAAAAGTTCATTTTCTTTTATTTTTATTATTTTTTCGTTTTCTGATATTTGATTTAATAAAGATTTATTTTTATTTTTTATTTCATCAATTTCATTTGATTTAATCATAAGTTCTTTTTTTAATTTCATAATTTCACTTTTTAAATTATTATTATCTTCCTTTAATAAATTTATTTTTCCTTCATAATTAACTTCATGAGTAGAAATAATATTATTTTTTAATTTATTCATTTCTTTTTCAATATTTTTATTAGATTCAATGATTTTATTTTTCCTATTGATTTCATCAGTTAATCTTTTAATTTGTTCTTGTAAAGAAAGAATTGTTTGTGCTTGAAAATTATTTGCTTTTAATTTATTGTTTTCTTTCATTTCAAGTTTATCTTTCTCACCTCTTAAAGTTTTAATTTTATCTTTTAATTCAAATATTTTTTCATGATTCCTCTGAATAAATTCATTTTTTTTGTTTAATTGCTCTTTTAAAATATGTATTTGATTATCCTTATCAAATAGACCATTATTTAAACGACTTTGATTAAATAATGGATTAAACCTTTGAGAAGGACTAAATAATAAATTTGTCGATGGATTATATGCTGAAGCCACTTCATTACTATCAGTTCTTAAAATATTTGATTGATAATATGACATATTATATATATATTTCTAATTTTTATTTAGAATTAAATATTAAGGTTTATTATTTATTTTAAAATTTTTAATTTTTTTTTTTATTGATTTTTAAACTATGTTCTGTTTTCTGCAGATTTTTAGAATTTTTTTTTAAACAATTTAGTTTAACAAATAATAAATAATGTATTAAAAATTCCTATTTGAAGTGCATTAATCAATATTTTGATACTATTAGTTTAGGAAATTAAAGGTTCAAATATAAATTTCTTTTTTATCACCTTTTCAATTAACTTTATTTATATCCATTATGAAAAAATAATTTGTATTTTAATAAATTTTTGATAAATATAATTATTTATAAATTTTAGAATTGAAGGAGATAAGTTTTTATATCTTCTTTTAGACAAATTTATTTCTTTTTTATATTTTTTTCTTTTTTTTGTTTTTCCTTTAATTTTAAAAATGTAAATTTAATGTTTGGTTTATATATATAATATTAAATGATAATTTTTAAATTTAAAAATTCATTAAAAACGAAGTCAAATAACGTATTAAAAATTTATTAAACAAAAAATTAATAACAATATGAATGGAAAAAATAAATTAAATTTAATATAATTAGGTCTTATTATGGTAATATAAAAATATTCATTTGGAAAAAGATTTAAGAAAATAATATTTTAATATAAGATTCTATTAAATGATAAATTAAAAAATTTTGACAGTAGAATAAACTAAAAATATATGTTTCAAAATAAAAATTTAATATTTGTTTAATTTAAAATTTAAAAAAAAAATATATCAAAGACATTTGAAATTTAAAATAGGAATATATTATAAAAATAAACAAAAAGTTTAACATCTATTTTTATAAAGATGGTAATTCATACTTAATTTAAAAGAAAAAAGTTTATTAGATAAATTTAAAAAACAAAATTCTATAAATAATATTTAAATTTAAATATTTAATTTAAAATTACAATAATTGCAAATTCTTTATGCAAGAATTATACAATTTATTCTTTAATTAAATTTTAATTACTTTACATTAATTCATATCAAATTAATAATCTTCCTGTGAAAACAAAAAAGATTTAATATTTATACATTCTTTTCTAATTAGGACAGTATCAAAAAATGAATTTTCAATTTTTGGAAATTTATAGTTTTCGAAATTGATTCTTTTCGTTGAATTTAAATAATCCTGAAAAGAAGGAAAATTTAAAATTCTCCTTATTCTTCTTCTTTCTATTAAAGTTTCTTTTTTTTGTGAGTTGTAACTAGTGCTTTGAAAAGAAAAAGACTTCATTTAATTTGTTTAAATTATTTTTGTTTATCATTTATTTAAATAAAAAAAATAATATTTTAATTTTTTTTATGGTGATTTAAATTTATTTGTTTTATTTTCAATTATTTTTTGAAACTTTTTTAAATGAATTTTTAATATTAATCACGTTTAATCGATTTTTTGTTTTTAGATGTTTATTTAATTAAATTTTCTTATTTCTTTATTTGGTTTTATATTTGATGAATATTTATTTAAAAATTTTAAAAATTTAAAAGTCATTTATTATTATAATAATTAATAGTTATCTTTTATTATTTATACTTTATATAATTTATATAAGAAAGAGAACTTTTAAAACATCAATTTATCAAATATTTTTTCAATATTCACATTGAATATGTTGAACAATCGAAAAAAAATTTAATTTAAACTTTTAAATTAATTTTAATTTTAAAATTAAATAATTAATATTTGAATATTATAATTGCCTTAATAGATTAATATTAATATTAATAGAAAAAATTTTTAAATCAAAAAATAAATTAATTTATAAATAAGAAAAAATTAATAATCATTCTTATAAATACAAAAAATTTATTAAAAAATAATTTCTCAATGAAGGCCATTCCAATTAAAGGATTTTCTAAAATTCAAGTTCCAAAGTAAATATATATTTAATAAAAAATAGATTGAATCTTAAAAAAGATTATAAAAAATCAGAACAAAGCACACATTTTCAAACAGCAAGAGCTCCTATAAATGAAGGATTAAGTTATACTTTCAGAGCTTTTCATGATAAAATGAAAAAATCAAAATTAGATACTAATCATTATATTTATGATTTAGATAATACAATGAAAATAAATTTAGAAATGATTGAAAATATCTTACCTTCGATTTTATCTGATAAAACTGAAGAAAAAAATAAATTAGAAGAAAAATTAAAAAGAATTAAACAACTTTATGAAAAAAGATTAAATTTTAAAAAATTAAAAAATGAAAATCAAAGTAAAATTCTTGTTCAAAATCAAATATTAGAAGAAACTAAAAGAAAAAAAGATGAAAGTTTAAATTATTTCGAAGAAAAATTTGATGAATTATGCAATGGCTTAGATAAGAAAATTATATTTATAAAAAAGTATCAAAAAAAATTCGATGAAGTTCAAATATATATTCAAAGAGAATGTCAATATTTTCCGAGATGGAAAAAAATATTTGATGATTATGAAATTATGCCTTTTATTGTTAAAAATGAAAATTTATTAATACAAAAAAAAAAACTTCTTAAAGAAATAAAACTTATTGTTAAAGAATTTAATATTGTTACTAAAGAAAATTATTATTATGAAACAAAAACTACTAAAGGAATCAATGAAGATAAAGGAACAGATGAATATAAAGATTTAATTGATTTATATTTATCTAAAAATAAAATTATGGAACAAAAAATTAAGTGTTTAAAAAAAATATTAAATAAACCAAATTCAATATATAGAATAAAAAATATTAAAGAACAATATTTATATAATAAAGATCAATTTAATGAAGATGTAAAAACTTTAATTAATGTTTCTATTTTAAATAATTCCAAAATAACAGAAAATTTTAATGTAAATAATATAAGTAAATCAAGTAAAAATTTAGTTTGGGATATATCTGGAATTGATAAGACAGGATTAATATAAAATATGCTTATAATAAAATATTATTATAAAATTTTTGAAAGGATATCTATAACTTCAAAACTATAAAAACAATATTAGAAATATCATAAAGGATTAGACTTTATAAATTTATATAAAAAGTTAAACTAATTTTTTATAAAAAACATTATTATTTTATATGTGTAATATATATTTTTATTTTTTCAATTTTATTTATTTAACTTTAATTATATGATATTCTGATTTTATTATCTTGTTATATTCTTTTATATTTTCTCTTTTTCATAAAATAAAGATTTAATTTATTAAAGCTATATATAAAATTAATTATTAAATATTTAGAAAAAAATATTTTTTCGTAATTTAAATTTAAGATAATTATTATTTTATTTTTTTATAAAAAGACAATAAATTTTGGGAAGGAAATGTTATTATTCATTATTGGGGATTGGGGATTGGGGATTGGGGATTGGGGATTGGGGCCAATCCCCAATCCCCAATACACCATACCGAATACCCAATTCCCAATCCCCCATACCCAATCACCAATCCCCCTTTCCTCTGGATCCTTAAATACCCGGAAAAAACTAAATTAAATGTATCTTAAATAACTAATTATTTTTGAAAAAAAAAATATAATGTTCACTACTCACAATAGTTTG
>JAEEGL015435564.1_pt1 | contig 10375 bp, 3 predicted proteins | sample 9134231 | NCBI WGS metagenome assembly JAEEGL01 (sample SAMN16246548, study PRJNA631951) | gut metagenome | biome: gut microbiome; feature: rumen; material: fiber-attached | host: Bos | place: Iran: Karaj | collected 2018-10
TTGGCGTAGATGCCTATCCCGTGCTGGACTCCACCCACGGCATTGTCTATACCACTGCCGAGCGCCGTTGCGATGGCAAGGTCATTGGTACAGGCACCTATACGAACGACGAGAGCGCGCAGGCCGCCATTCCCGCCCATCAATATGCCAATGGTGTCTGCAGCGTCTGCGGAGCGAAGCTGGAAGACATCTTAGTGCCCGACGAGGAAGGCTACTATAATATCGGCAGTGCCAGCCAACTGGAATCATTCGTCAAGATTGTGAACGGCGGCGAGGTGACGGCAAAAGCCCGTCTGACCGCCGACATCGACCTTTCAGGCATCGACAACTTTACGCCCATCGGGCGCTTCAGCGACAATCCCGCCTACGGGCAGATATCCTATGGTGGTATCTTCGACGGACAGGGGCACGTAATTTCCAATCTGAAGATAACCCTGAGTGAACCCATCGAGGGCGGACTCTTCAGTCGCATCATCGGCGGTGAGGTGAAGAACCTGGGCATCGTGAACGCCTCGGTCATCTCTTTGGTTGCCATTCGTGTGGGTGTGCTGGCTAGTGAGGCTGCCATCTGCAAGATTACCAATGTCTATACTGCCGGCGAAATAAAACTGGAGACCGCCAGTATACATCACGGCGGCATCGCGGGCGAGGCATCAGGTGCCACACTGACCAACTGCTACACCAACTATCCCATACTGACTAATTCTGCCAGCAGCACCGCCAATTGCTATGCTGATGTTGCTGCCATTGCCCCCACTGGCGAGCTGTGCTACAAACTGAACGAGGGCAACGTGCAGAATCCCGTATGGCGTCAGAGCATCAGCTATGATGAGTATCCTACATTCGATGCAGCTCACGGTATTGTGAACAAGATTGACGCAGCCGGCTTTGCCACACAGTACATCGCCGACAGCAACGTTCAGATTCCCGAGGGCGTGACCGCCTACACAGGTTTCATCGACACGCCTTGGATTGCCCTCCGCCCGATCACCAGTATCATTCCCGCCGGCACGGCTGTCGTGCTGGAGGGTAACGCAGGCTACTACAGCTTCATACCTGTGACTGTGGGCAGCACCGTAAAGAACAACGACCTGAAGGGCACAGCTGAGCCTCTGGCTGCAACCGGTTCGCAGTATGTGCTGGCCGAGAAGGACGGTGTGATTGGCTTCTATAAGGCTGAGGGCACCATCCCCGCTGGCAAGGCATACGTGAAATATGCAGGCGCAGCAGGCGTGAAGGGATTTGCACTTGAAGGTGCAACGGGCATAGACCTCACCCCAGCCCTCTCCCAAGGAGAGGGAGCATCTGCCATCTTCGACCTGAGCGGTCGCCGCGTAGAGAAGGCAGAGAAGGGCATCTTCATCGTAAATGGCAAAAAGGTGATAAAATAATCACGCAACACGTCGCGTGGCAAAACGCGACGTGTCGCAAAGACCGATGCAACGTGACGCGAAGGCCAATGCGACATGTCGCGGAAAGGCCCGCGATTGGAGACCCTGATATTCAACACACATTAGAAACGAATAAAAACTGTAAGCTATGAAGACATACATTAAGCCAAACATGGAAACGGGAAACGTGTCCGAATGTGAGATGTTGGCAGCCAGCCTGCCCATCGGCGAAGGCACCGTCAATGGCGGTGACGCACTGACGAAGAAGAACGACTGGGATATCTTCGGTGACGAAGAATCTGATGCAGAATGATGAACGTTTTGGTTGAGGTTAAAAGTTAATAAAGGGTAGTAAGGGCGGATGTGTTGCGAAACATCGCATATACATCTGCCTTTATTAAAAGAATGAAAGAATGAAACATTACTATACTCTTTTCCTTGTCGCACTCATGAGTCTGGAAGGAATGAAAGTGTGGGCACTTTCTCAGAAAAACGGAATCTATCAGATTGGCACGGATGAGGACCTGGTGGCCTTCGCCGAACTGGTGAACAAGGGCAGTGCAAACATCAATGCCGTGCTGACTGCCGACATCGACCTCTCGAACATCGGAGATTTTGCACCCATAGGCTATCACTGCGACAATGCGGGCTACACGAGACAGTATCAGGGCACTTTCGACGGCGCGGGCCATATCATCAGCAACCTCACTGTCAAGGTGGGTGACGGACAGGAGGCCGGCCTCTTCGGCCGCACCTATCAGGCCACCATCAAGAACCTGGGCATCGTGAACGCTACCATCGTGAACACGGCCAGCATACGTGCCGGAGTGTTCGGTGGAGAGATACAAAACAGCACCGTCAGGAACTGTTTCAGTGCTGGGGAAATTGTCATCGAGACGCCTCATTCGCAGAAGGGCGGCATCAGTGGAGAAGCTGCCGGTTCCACGCTGACCAACTGCTATACCACCTACACGACGCTGGCCAATTCTGCTAGCAAAACTACCAACTGCTATAAGGGTGTGGCTGCCACTGCTGCAACGGGCGAACTGTGCTACAAGTTGAACGACGGCGCGGGCGAGACCATCTATTACCAGACCATTGACACGGATGTCTATCCCGTGCTGGACGCCACCCATGGCATTGTCTATACTACCGCCGAACGCCGCTGTGACGGCAAGATTATCGGCGAGGGCACTTATACAAACGACATCAGTCAGATACCAGCCATCCCGGCCCACCAGTATGAGAACGACGTTTGCTCCATTTGCGGAAAGTACTATCCCGACTTCCTGCCGCGGGTGGACGGCTTCTATCAGATAGGTAGCAGCAACGACCTTGCCAAGTTCGTGCGTGCAGTAAACCTGGGTAATTCAGGATACAATGCCGCATTGACCGCCGACATTGACCTTTCAGACGTGGAGAACTTTACACCCATAGGTCTCTTCAGCGACAATGCCAAATACAAGCAGATATGCTATAGTGGCATATTCGATGGGCAGGGACATGAAATCTCAAATCTGAAAGTGAGTCTGAACGACCCCTATGAGGGCGGTTTCTTCAGTCGTATCAACGGGGGTGAAGTGAAGAACTTAGGCATTGTGAATGCCAAGGTTGTCTCTACCGCTGGAATCCGAGTAGGCGTGCTGGCTGGCGAGATTGCCAGTAGCAAAATAACCAATGTCTATACCGTCGGCCAGATTGAGCTTGAGACAAGCCACAGCCAGAAGTGTGGCATCAGCGGAGAGGCTTCTGCTTCCACACTGACCAACAGCTACACCACTTACGCGACGCTGACCAATGCAGCCAGCAGCACCAACAACTGTTATAATGATGCCGCAGACATCGCTGCAACGGGCGAACTGTGTTTCAAGTTGAACAACGGCGCAGGCAAGACCATCTACTATCAGACCCTCGGCACGGATGCCTATCCCGTGTTTGACGACACCCACCTCATCGTCTATACCACCACTGAGCGCCGATGTGACGGCAAGGTTATCGGCGAGGGAACCTATACAAATGACGAAACGCAGCAGTCGCCCCTTCCTGCACATCAGTTTGATGAGAACGAAGTATGCACCATCTGCGGAAAGTACAATTTCGACTTTCTGCCGCGGGTGGACGACTTCTACCAGATAGCCGACGCCGACGACCTTGTGCGTTTCGCAAAGGCAGTGAATAGGGGCAACACTCTCTTCAACGCCGTGCTGACCGCCGACATTGACCTCTCAGATATCGTGAACTTCTCACCGATAGGTCATTTCAGCGATGATGCCAGCTACGGACAAGTCACCTACGGAGGTATCTTCGACGGCCAGGGACATGAGATATCCAATCTGAAAGTGAGTTTGAGTGAACCCGTCGAGGCAGGCCTCTTCAGCCGTATCAACGGCGGCGAGGTCAGAAACCTGGGGATTGTGAACGCCCACGTCGTAAGTAAGGCCAACATCCGCGTCGGCGTGTTAGCCGGCGAAGCAGCCTCCTGCAAGGTGACCAATGTCTATACCGTCGGCGAAATCGAGTTGGAAACGAGACACACGCAGAAAGGCGGCATCGCGGGCGAGGCTTCAAGCTCCACGCTGACCAACTGCTACACCACTTACACGACGCTGACCAACGCCGCTGATGTCATCAATGACTGTTATCAGGATGTTGCAGATACCGCCCCCACGGGTGCGCTCTGTTACTTGATGAACGGCGCTTCGTTCCTCCAGCCGATGTGGTTTCAAACGATTGGTGAAGACCTTCACCCAATGCTCGACTCCACCCACGGCACGGTCTATAAACTGGGCGAGGTATATGCAGACGTGCATGACGCAGCTTCCTTCAACGTGTTCAAGAGCGCTTTCCTTGGTGCAGAGAAGAAGTACTGTGACGAGGTCATTGCCGAGCAGGCACTCATTGACCAGTATCTGGAGCACATTGAGACAATGGAGAACTATGCTACGATGGAAGATTTTGCTGCCGCCTATGCTCAATTCCTCGCCATGCGCACCGTCCTTGAGTCTTCAGCAGCGTCATATGCTGCCCTGCGGACAAAAGCCGATGAGGTCATTGCTTATCTGACAGAATACGACGACTTCTCTGGTGTGAAGCGCGACCAGCTGGAGTTCTACCTGAACGACTATGATGAACCCAGTGACCTCTACCCTAACGGAACTGTCGCCTACATCATGGAGACTCACACGCTGACCGAGGCCGAGGTGAAAGCCGAGCTGGCTTGGATAGACGCGATGTTAGCCGAAGCTATCGCCACTGGCTTCCGTCCCCATTCCAATATCACCAATCTGCTTGTCAACGCCGACTTCAGTGACGGGTGGAACGGATGGTCGGGCACGAGGGGCACAACGACGAGCACTCCCGTCTGTGAGGACAAGAACAAGGCATGCAACTTCTGGCAGACGATTACTGGCTTGAAGAACGGAATCTATGAACTGCGTGCCGCAGGATCCTTCCGTCCAGGCAATCCCTACAGTGAGGAAGGCAACATCAGCAGCACGAATTATGGTGCCATGCTCTACGCTGGGGCGAACCAGAACTTCGTGATGGCCGCTATAGAGGATATGCAGGGTGAAGAGGATGCCGTGGACGGCGAGAACTGCTATCTGACTGCTACCGACGGCGGGCAAACGGACTTCTTCGTATACAGTGACGAGAACGAGCTCCTGGGCTACGTGCCTGCAGGGAAGGAGGGCTTCAAAGTGGCGGCCCGCGCAGGTCGCTACCAAAACCGCATCTTGACGAATGTAACCGACGGGACACTTACCGTGGGCTTCAGAGTGCCAGGTAGTGGCATAGCCTACGATTGTCTGCACGTGGGCAATATTATGCTGTACTACTGCGGTGAACTGGAAGATGCCAGTGAAGAACTGAATGCCACGCTGGAGAGCATGGCAGCCCGCGCCCAGACACTATGCGACTACAAGGCCAGCTCGGGAAGCGACTATGCCGAATACCCCAACTACAGTGCCACACTGCGCACAGCTCTGCAAGAGGCGATAAACGCCGTGGAAACTGCTACGGACGCAGCGGCAAAGTATGCGCTTATCGAAACTTTCTCGGACCTCTTCCAGCAAGTGTATGAGAGCAAGAAGATGTATGTCGGTTTGATGGAAAACATAGAATTTATTATTAGTCTCACCTCCGTATCGGGGAAGATATTGACAAAAGAAGAGAACGAGGCGTTGATTGATTTGTATGAGGAGTACATACAGGCTTACGATGAGGGAACTGCCACCGAGGAAATGGCAAGTTATGATTATCTTTGCACTCGACTCGCTTTTCTGCCCGGGAAGGTGGACGGCGTTTATCAGATAGGCAGCGCGACTGCTCTCGAGTTCTTCAGAGAGTGGGTGAATGATGGCGATACGGGTGTGGATGCCGTACTAATCGACGACATCGATCTTTCGGGTATAGAGAACTTCGCGCCCATCGGATATCACCGCGATGGTGGGGAATACACGAAACAGTATCAAGGTACCTTCGACGGCCAAGGTCATGTCATCAGCAACCTCAATATCAAGGTGGAGGATGGTCAGGAGGCTGGTCTCTTCGGACGCACCTATCAGGCCACCATCAAGAACCTGGGTATCGTGAACGCCACCATCGTGAACACGGCTAACATCCGTGCCGGTGTGTTTGGTGGTGAGATAAACAACAGCATCGTGACAAATTGTTACAGTGCTGGGGAGATTGTCATCGAGACGCCTCATTCGCAGAAGGGCGGCATCAGTGGAGAAGCTGTCGGTTCCACGCTGACCAACTGCTATACCACCTACACGACGCTGGCCAATTCTGCTAGCAAAACTACCAACTGCTATAAGGGTGTGGCTGCCACTGCTGCAACGGGCGAACTGTGCTATATGTTGAATGAAGGTGCAGGCGAAACCATCTTCTACCAGACCATTGGTGAAGATGCCTATCCCGTGCTGGACGCAACCCACGGCGTGGTTTTCAAGAACGCGGATGGATCCTATGGCAATACGGACGGCATTGAGACAATTCGAGAAGTACAATTCATGATTCATCTTGGTGAAGGAGTTTATGACCTCCAAGGGCGAAGACTTGAACGTGGAATCCAAAATATCAAATTCCTTCCTAAGGGAGTGTATATCGTGAATGGTAAGAAAATTCTCGTCAAGTAAGAAAAAAACATGGTTGGAGTGGAGGGGCGCGTTGCGGCCTTCCATTCCAACCCTCATTCAACTGAATATGTCAAGACTATACATCCTGTTGTCAGCATGTGTGTTGCTGCTTTCCTCCTGCAAGGAAAAAATCGATACTTCGGCGCGCTATGTCTTCACAATGAATACGGTGATGAGCTATTTGGAGAAGCATCCCGAGGACTACAGTACCTACGTGGATCTGCTCTACCGTGTTCCGGTCAGCAGTGTGAGTGAGACCACGCTGGGACAGCTGCTCTCTGCACGCGGACACTACACTGTTTTCCCTCCCACCAATGAGGCCATAACAGCCTATTTGGACACGTTGGTGGTGCAAGGAGTTATCCCCACCCCATCCTGGGATGCCTTCAACGACAGTACAATATTGGACAGCATCCGCAAGGTCATCGTCTACAACAGCATCATAGATTGCGGGGATAACGACAAGCCCTACTACACCTACGATTTCCCTTCTACGCAGGGCGGCGAAATCGTTCGGCCAAACATGTACGACCGCAAACTCACTGTTTATCGTGTGAGCAACGACGCAGACGCTATCTTGATATTTAACAAGTTTCCCATCAATAATCGCAATCGCGACATCCGGGTGCTCAATGGGGTCATTCACCAGATGGAGGGTGTTATTGCTCCGAAGAACATCACGGCATCCGTCTATCTGCAAGACATCATTAACCATCAGCGCGAGGGTTTTCTGGTGATGGCACGTGCCATAAAGGCCTGCGGGTTGATGGATACACTGAACGCTGTGCGTGACGAGGTCTATGAGATAGAATATAAGAAGGGCAACATCCCTGATATTGATAACATGAACTCGATGGGCTCTGACCTCACCGTATGCTATGCGCCAGAACATCGATACTATGGTTTCACCATCTTTGCCGAAACCGATGACTTCTGGCGTACTCAGGGCATTGATCCCGCAGACCAGCAATTACTGGAAAAACTAACACGTTGGATTCTGGACAACAAACAGTACGCAGCAGAAGATGTGTTCACTACCGACGCCCACTACTCCGACCCTGGAAATCTACTTAATCAATGGACCACCTACCACATCCTGCCACAACGTATGGCTGCCAACAAACTGGTAGGGCACTCTAACGAGATTGGTTACAATCTCGAAACCCCCGAGATATTGAGTGTTGCCTGTGAGGAATTCTATACCACAATGGGGGCGCGTCGACTGCTGAAAGTTTACGAGAGCCGAGAAAGCAATGGGGTGTGGCTTAACCGCTTTCCTATCCTTGACAACAAGCGCACGGGTAACTACCATGAACTCTCTTGTGACCCCGACAAGGTGGGATGTAAAGTCATGCGTGAAGATGAACGCGCCGTGCTGAGCGATATCACCAACTGTAACATTTATCCGCTGGATGCTCCGCTCTCCTACAACGATGTCACCCGCACAAACCTCATGAAACAGAGACTGCGTTTTGACCTCCAAACACTATTCCCTGAGGCCATCACCAACGACATACGCCTCAATGGAAACAATGACTGGGTGCGGAAGTTCGTCTATGCCCCGAGCGATAACATCTACCGCTACTTCTCCAATCTGTGGCAGGAGCGTGACACATATACCTGTTTCTGTGACTACGGCCCTGGAAATCCCAGCAACATGGCCGATGAGATAAAGTCCGCAGGAAGATATGACATCACCATTCTGTTGCCACCAGTGCCCAAGGCGGGGACTTACGAGTTGCGCTATGCCATTCTGCCCACCAGCTACCGCGGTGTGTGCCAGCTTTACCTGAGCACCGATCTAAACCGGCGTGTCGTGACAGGCATCCCCATCGACATGAGGGTTTCCTTGAAAAGCATGGGCGTATGGGAGGCTGATACGGAAGACCAGGATTATAATGCTGAGGTGGACAAGCGGATGCGCACTATCGGATACATGAAGGGTTGTCAGCACACTGGCACCAACGGACGAATTTCCGAGTCTTTGCGGGTGAACGCCATACGCCAAATAATTTCACGTCGCCACATGCAACCCGACGTAAGCTACTACCTCACCTTCAAGAATGTCCTCGACGCTCCGCAGGAACTCTATCTTGACTATTTTGAACTCGTGGCCAAGGAGGTTTACGACAATCCCGAAACACCAGAAGATATCTGGTAGTGAATAATATGAACGTTCTCATTATGCCAAATGACCAAAGTCAAACTTGTTTGGACTTTGGCATGGCGAGTGAAGGTCGGATGTAATCCAACCTTTATGATGACAATGATTATGCCGGCAAACGGAAGTAACCGATTGAATGTTTTTCTCGAGTGGGAGCAGTAGAGGGACGAAATTGTATATGTATATTTGCAAAACAGATAACAAGAAACTTATGAAAGAGAATATGCACAATGGAATGCTGAAGGCGGTCCTCCTCAGCATAGTGGCAGGCAGCCTAGCATTCGTGTATGCCGATAACTCCGTGCGAAGCGAGAGTCTGGAACAAATGGAGTTGCACTTTGCCAGTCCGCCGCCCGAGGCTAGGCCGCGACTGTGGTGGCACTGGATGAACGGGAACATCACGTTGGACGGCATACGTAAGGATCTGCTTTGGATGCACGATGCCGGCATAGGAGGATTCCATCATTTCGATGCAGCCATCGGCGTGCCGACGGTGGTTAAGGAACGACTCGCCTACATGAGTGATGGATGGAAGGATGCATTCCGCTATGCAATCGCGCTTGGCGACTCCCTGGGAATGGAAATGGCCATACCATGCTGTCCGGGATGGAGCACGACGGGTGGACCGTGGGTGGAGCCGAAGGATGCCATGAAGAAAATCGTGTGGAGGGAGATGCGCGTCGGGGGCGGAAGAAAAATCTCTATTCCCCTGCCCGAAGCCTTCGACAGGGCTGGATACTTCCAGAATCTGGTCTACAGCGGTGAGGAATATTATGAGGACATCGCTGTCATGGCACTGAAGATGCCCGAGGAGGACCGACCCGTGCAGGAGATGTCCGTCAGTGTGACTTCGTCATCGAATGGTGGCTTCACCATCGAGCAGCTTGCCAATGACGACCTGACGGATGGGATTGTGCTGCCCAAGAATGCCGATGGAAGTCCATCCTGGATACAATTGGAGTTTCCGCAACCCACGTCTTTCCGCGCCGTATCCATCTGCGATGGACGGGTGAGACCTTGGCCTTATAACATAGGTCCTTCGATGAGCGTGGCCCTCGAAAAGAGCGACGACGGGAAGGTGTTCACGGAGGTAGTGCGCATCCCCAGTACGGCCTGCCACCGCTCCACCGTCTCTTTCCCCGAGGCCAAAGCACGCTTCTTCCGTCTGAGGGTGGACAATGAGGAGACTAGAATCAGCGAGTTTCGGCTCTACCAGACGGGACGTGTGAACCATGCCGAGGAGAAGGCGGCATTCGCTTCACCTCACGATATCCATGATTTCCCCACCTTGACGGATGGAACCTTTGCGACCGAGGTCATCAATCTTACGAATCACGTGGCGGATGGCATGCTTGTCTGGGACGCCCCCGAGGGGAACTGGAAGGTGCTGCGTATAGGCTGGTCGTTAACGGGACGCAAGAACGGTCCCGCCCCGACGGAGGCCACCGGGCTCGAAGTGGACAAACTGAGTCCAGAGGCCTGGACAAACTTCTTCCACCACTATCTGGATATGTACAAGGAGACTTGTGGCGACCTTTTTGGTGCGTGGGGTATCCGTTACCTGCTCTCAGACAGCTACGAGGGCGAGTGCCAGAACTGGACGCCAGACATGATGCGGGAGTTCCGCGAGCGTCGGGGCTACGACCTGCTCCATTGGCTGCCTGCGCTGACAGGTGAAA
>JAEEGL016011937.1_pt1 | contig 10375 bp, 11 predicted proteins | sample 9134231 | NCBI WGS metagenome assembly JAEEGL01 (sample SAMN16246548, study PRJNA631951) | gut metagenome | biome: gut microbiome; feature: rumen; material: fiber-attached | host: Bos | place: Iran: Karaj | collected 2018-10
AAAGATGACAACTTACCTTAACACCAGGTACCTCTCGTACTGTTGGGGCTAAAACATAAATTCACTACATCCCTGCCATACATCCTCACGTTACTGGAACCTCATGTGCCATTTCAGACACACTCCATTCTTCACATCGGTGATTTTCAGTTTCGCAATCCCTGAGGTTGAAACGAATGCCTATTGGCAAGTTCCTCACATTCACTCTTGTTATCTTGCAGAGTCATGACCTCCACGCAAACTTCCTCTCGCAACTCTTTAACTGGTGGCCGCTTTCAAGCCTACAGTTGACAGGTGGTGTTTTTTGTATTTCAAAGAACAATCATTACCACTACAAAAACCGTGCCGTGGTGAATTTTTTTGTGGCCCCTCTGGGGCTTGAACCCAGGACCCACAGATTATTTTTCTATCCTTTCAATATACCTCTAATGATTTTCCTTGTTAGGCCATAATACTCAGCAACTTTTTGTTGTGACTTAAGTTCTTCATATTTTGCCAAAACTTCGCTTTTTTCTGGGTAAGATTTACTTTTTTTTCTGCATTCAGCCGAACAGTATATCTTTCCCTTTTCAGCATTAAACTTTTCACCACAAACAGGACAAACGCTTTTTTTCGTTTTATCCTCAAACAGGGATTTATTTTTTGTTACCAAAGAATCAATCTTATCTGAGTCAAGGCCAGGATAGTGTATTTCTTTGTGACAATTTGAACAAAGCAACACACATTTTTTAACCTCGTCAATAATTGTTTCCATCGCTGTATTAGATAGATGTCTTCCGTCTAACGGGAAACTTTTCTCGCCTGGGTTTTTGTGGTGAAATTCAAGTGCAGCATAGTTCTTATTGTATCCACAGACAGAACATTTTCCACCTAACATTTCGACCAGTTCTTTTTTCCTGGATATAGCCCTTAATTGTTGGTTTTTATACACATTTGGATTCATGTAAAACTCGTTTACATATAAATAGTGCCAAAAACCGAAAAGTTATGAAAATCATCATAAGTATTTCAAAGAACTTTGTGTAGAGGGTGGGGGTCGAACCCACACCAACTACTTGACTTGCAAGAGTTGTACTACCATTATACAACCTCCACGAGTCTGTCGCTCTGACCAACTGAGCTAAGGGGCCGTGTGCCGGTTTATTACCACATCCAACCGGCAAGTAGTCTGAGCCTTGATAATCTTTGGTATCCTCAGCGCCTACCTAAGATTTGTATTTCTATTCGGCGAGTTTTGCTCGGTATTCAGCTTCTTTCGCCTTTCTGACAGGTGACGGGAACAGGTTAGATATACCATCGAAGAAGTTCTTGATGACTTCCCAGTCGTAAATACCGTTTGCTGATGCGCCGACAATCAAGCCACATACCGCACCGACTGCATAATCCCAACCACCGAGGCCAAACGAGAACCCATTTACGAAGATGTATCCCTCAGCGCAAAGGATTGAGATTAGCCAGGAAATTAGATGGTTCACCCATTCCTTAGACACGTCGAACATTCCCTTGATTAGTGCCGTAAACGTGCAGGTCGCAGTGATAATAGATGGAATCACGATACCCATCTGTTTGATGACCTCAATTGCTGATATATCCATAAATATGTTTGATTACTTTTTTATTGTTCGTATGTGTTTCCAGAACGCACAGGTTTCGAACGTAGTCACGAGTTCAGTCCAGGTAACCCCGTCTTTGTCGTGCAATTCCTTGTACACATAGCACCTTACCTTGACGATTTTGTCATCAAGCTTTTCGATGATTTCAACCGGTAGCCAAGCGTTGTACTTGTAGTTGAAAGTCTCAAGGTGAAACTCTTTCTCGTTTTCCATGGTGCAAATATACGAATAAATGGTAAGAAAACAAATTTATCTTTCTTCCCAGACCTTTTCGTATGCGTAAAAGTCGTTAAACCTTGACTCGATTGTGTAGCCGTTGATGATTTCCTCGACATCACTGAGGGTCTTGAAGGCGTATTCGTTCCAGTACCCGTCCTTGAATATGGTGTTGTTGCACCGGAGGCCACCAAGCACCTCAATGTCGTAGGTCAGATAAACCTCAAGCGTCTTGATGCCCTCGGAAAAATGTGTTCCGAGCTTCCACTGTGTCGTTTGCTCGTTGTCTTTCAACGAAATTCGTGTGATGGTCTGTTTGGCTCCGTCCTCGCAATGGATGTGTAGGTTCTTATAGAAGATGTCAACGAATTGGTTGTCGTCCTCGTCCCTGACATAAAACGCAACAACGTCGTCATTAGCGAAGAACACTTTGTCACGGTCCTGGTTGTTGAACTTGTTGTACTTGGACAGAATGCCAATGAGCTTGTTCAACTCAAGGTTCCTCAATTTTGAGCTCAACCGCAACTTGTAGTAAAATTTTCTAATCAAATTGAACATAACGAACTATTTATAGGTAAATTACAAAGATATGTGCTCGTGTAAGAATAGTTTGAAAAACAGGCAACCGGCAGCAGTGAAGCAGGTTGTTAAATGGTCAGCGCCAAGGACCAACGACATCGTTGCGTCTTCTGCTCCTAAGAAACCAACTTCGACCGTTACGGCGAAGACAAGTGTTACCAGGAGAAGGACCGTGATTAGGCGACCTATCTAAGCACCTCTCCTTCCTTGATATACCCATGCTCAATAAATTGCTGTTTCAACGAATCAGCAATTATTTTTATATCCGGGTGAGCCGGGCCTGTCGTTTCGTCACTACGCTGAGCGAGGAAATGTTTCCAGTCACTCAAATACGCCGTGTGCACCATTTCGGTGTGGGTGTCAAGCGGTAGAATTCTTCTGGCCCTCTGAGCCTTCCAACCGAACCTCCTTGTGAGTTTTATGTAGCAGAACTCACATACGCTGTTGGCGAAAATCCAGTAGTCAATCGGGTGTTCGGACTCCAAGAGGCTGTTACCCATGAATTCCTCAGTAATCCACTCCAACACCTCGAACGGCCTGTCTTGGTACCGCTTCTTGGCCTTCTGTATCTCTTCCTCAGTCAGTTCCTCGTCATTTGGGATACTGATTTTGATTTCGTTTCCGAACTTGTCTTTCGAGAAGTTGCAGAACCTGGTGCTCCGCTGTCCTTTCGAGTTCTTGCGATAGCGATTGATTTCGCTGGCAATCACAATCTGGGTGCCGAACTTAACGCTAATCCTCGGCTCGTGTTTTCCCTCGACCGGTTCGCAGAGATATTTTAAGTCGTCGAGCCAGCCATTGTCCACGAGAACACGATAGTTAGTGGTCACATAACAATGCGTGTCGCCCTCATAAGTCTTGACCTTTGAATACTCGTTGGCGTTGTACTTGCTGTATCTATCGTGGTCGTAGTCCTCGGTAACAAGGTCCCATTTAAGGTAGATTGCGTTGCACTCGACAGGCTCGCCGTGCCCAGACTTGATGAGATTGTTCACGAAATCAAGCGTGTTCACACTACCCATCTTGTCGGTTGATGCGTAGCAAGTCCTTGCAGCATACTCAGACATTTTGAGAGCCCCTTCAAGGGTTGGCTCCTGGTCGAGTATGGTTGCGTATGGTTTGATGTACTCCATGTTACTCTTGTTTTTCTATCTTTATTCCGATGTTCTCCGTGTACTGGAGAAGCTTCTTCGCTTCCATCAGTGAATTAGCGAAATCACGTGCCGACTTTTCACTCAGAAAAGCCTTAGCTACTCTACGGTAATTACCACTGTACTCACCATATCGAGCGTCCCAACTGACAATCCAGACTTCGGCACCCTCGACGATTTCTTTTTCATAACCGGTAATGACCGCTTCTTTTTTCTTGAATAATTGCATGATTAACCAGTGTAAAAGTCTCCATAATAAGACCACTCTACCTTGCCTGTTTTCTTATCGACAATGCGTTGGTCCGCTGTTGTTTCATCGTAGTCAAGGAAATATCTATGGGTCTCGGCACACCGCATCCAACCATCTTCGGTTTTATACGGTGTGTCGAGTTTTACCATTTCGTTTGACACACGTTGTAAGTGCTTGTATGTCATTACTTGACCGTACTGATGATTTCGTCAATTAGTCCATAGTCGAGCGCTTGTTCGGCCTCGAACCAGTTGTCTCTGTTTGCGTCGATTTCGATTTGCTCGATGCTCTTTCCTGTATTTAAGGAAAGAATCTTGAAAAGTTTCCTCTGCAAACGACCAGCGTGGTCAACGGCAATCTGCATGTCAGCAAACGGGCCCTCTACGCCACCAGATACCTGATGTATCATCACTTCCCCGTTGGGAAGCGAGTAACGCTTTCCCTTTGCGCCGGAGGACAGAAGAATGGAACCCATGGAAGCGCACATGCCCATGCAGTAGGTGGAAACATCGGGCTTGACGAGGTTCATAACGTCATAGATGGCAAGGCCGTCGATTACGGAACCGCCAGGGGAGTTGATGAACATCTTGATGTCATCGTCTCCGGTTGAGTTCAGATACATCAACTGTGAATTGATGATGTTTGCGGTGTCGTGGTCAATCGCCGTTCCGAGGAAAAGGATTCTGTCGTACATGAGTCGGCTGAAAATATCCAGTCCGATAACGTTCATTTCCCTCTCTTCGAGGATAACCGGATTGACACCGTAGTAACCCTTGAGACTGTGCTTCTTATAGTCATCAAGTTTGTTTGTGCTGATACCTCTCGATACAGCAAACTTCTCAAAATCTGTCATACTTAGTAGTTGATTAGTTCTTCTTTATCTTCTTCAATGTCTTTGATGTCGTTAATCTTAAACTTGTAAAACCCGACGTTTGGGTTCACAATATCAACGAACTCGTAGCTCAGTTTGGCACCAACCTTAATTAACACGTATCCGTGCTGGTTAACGGTCTCGCCAAAATCTTTCTGTTTAATGCTGGAGCAGTAAACGACCTTAACGCCATTCTTCTTGATTTCCTGACGCTTGTGGATGTGACCGGCGATAACGAAATCCAGACCCTCAAAAACGCCAGCATCAATTCCGTTTTCGGTTGTCCTACCGGCGAAATCAACGGAGCCGTTCACGTCGCCATGAAACACGCCAATGAACTTTTTGTCCGGGTTATGTGCCTTGTACTGCTCGATTTCATCTGGACGGCTATAACCACTGAAAATGGAATATAGGCACCAGACGATGTTGTCGTCTTCATACACACCAGATTGATAGTCGAGCGCTGCGTCCAAATAGACTACATTTTCGAAGTTGCCTATCTGGAACAACGGGCTGACGGAATCAACTCGCTGTAAATTGTACAGGATTAGGTCGTGATTGCCAGCGATAACGATTGTCTTGCAGATACTGTTTAGTTCACGGAAGAACCAACCAACCGCAATGTTACTTTCGTTACTGATGTTAATCTTGCTCTCGAATATGTCACCGGCAACGACAATTCTAACGTCATCCGGAGACTTTTCGTTCGCAACAATCTGACGGCACTGGTCAAGGAAGATGTTAAGGGTCTCTTGCAAATCTTCAAGACCTTCCAGGTTCCTGAAGTGAATGTCAGCACATGCTATGATTTTCTTTACTGCCATACTATATTAGTAGCTCAAAATCGGTAAAGGTTCGTTGGTCTTTCAGTAGTTCAATGATGGCCTCCCTACCGCCAGCCTCGTACGCTTCGCCGAAGTCTTTATATTTCTCCATCCTAATATACCTGACGTGCCCCTTAAGGCGACCACGGTCAAGTATTTTGTAAAGCCTCTTGGTTTCTTCAATGCGTGTGTCACCGTCGAGGCATATAATAATGTTTGCGTTTGCTCGTTCAAACAGTTTCTGATATGTCTCGTCCTCCGGTTTCAGCGTTTTACCAAGCAAGGCAATCGCATTGTTTCCATACAGACAGTCAAGTGCACCCTCAACAAGCACAATATCACTATCCCATTGGATTAGTGACTCTTGGAACACTATTTCGGTTTTCTTGACGCCCTCGCAGTTCTTGTACTTCTGTCGCTTGTCGTTACCGGTAAAGTCTCTACCAACCCAATAGTTCAAGGTTCCGTCCTCACCGTAGGACGGTATGATGATACGGTTCCTGTCAATCGGCCTTTCCTCTTCCCAGTTCGTGTAGCCAATCTTGTACTTGTCGATGATGTCCTGGGTGATGTGGCGTTTCTCCATATAGTCCCTGACCTGTTTACGACTGGTTTTAAGATTGACCCTTTTATAGGTTCCGGGAAGATGCAAATAAAACTGCTCGTTTGTTCCGAACAGATTTTTGAAATCTGGGAGATTGTACAGACGATTGTTCCTGATGTCGTTGACGACCTGTTCATATTGCTTGAGTGTTTCACGCCCGGAGAACTTCATAATCAACTTCCGTACGCTTCCCCTCATATCGTCATCGATGGTACAACAACTCCAACACATGAACACGCCTTTAAGCACGTTCACTTCGAGATTGAATTTACCGGCTTCGCTCGGCCCCTTCTCGTCCATACACCTGGGGCAATTAAACTGCAACTGGCCATCATCGGTGACGTCGCTTTTAGGCGCACCGAGAAAGCTGGATAGTATATCTTGCAATCTTCGTAGCTCAGGTATTTGCATTTTCAGAACCGATATGTGTTGCAAAGATATGTTTATTTTTTCAATAAAACAAAAACGGAGTGAAATTTTTTGTTCCACTCCGTTTAAGAATTATGTTACCTACCGGTATCAATACGAGCCACAATCAACGGTGCCACCGCCAAGAACCTTCAACGTCCTGTCGAAGTCAATCTTGTAAACAGTAACAACGTCATTCTCGTACACGGTGATAATCTGACCAATATAAGAAGAACCCGCTAACTGTCGTGAGTCATGTGGTTTCGCAGTTGACTCCCCGTCAGCGATGTAGGTGCCCTTAGCATACTCTACTGCGTCGTCATAGGAGGCGAACATTGAGCTTCTGTCAAGTGGACCTGCGGACATGCGCTGGTACATGCCCGGTTGTGCGGTTCTGATTGAAATTTTCTCAATATAACTTGCCATGATTCATTAAGCGTCTACAAATGTTATTCTAAAGGTTACACGCTGTGGGAACGCAGTGTCAAACGTGTGATAGTACAAATTGTACGTTGCACCGTTGATAGTGGTTGTGCCAAGCGGGTCGTAATTGTCAGTAACACCCTGCGTGTAGTCGATGTTGTTACCGGTATCAATCATTTCGTCAAGGATTAACGTTGATGGACATGCAACTACAAGCTGCCATGCACCTGCATTAACCCTGAAGGTGATGTCACCCGGAGCGGCTGCGGACATTGACCTGGTAAGATTACTTGTAATATTAGCCTCGGTCATGCCGGTTGTTTCATCGATAGGATTTACAAGACCGCCGTAGTAGATGTACAGTGTGTCTCCACCGCCACCACCGCCACCACTGGTGAGGATTTGACGGAGTATTGCTTCGAAAGAGGTACCAGCACTAAATACCGTTCCGGCACTTACGTGTCCAAGTGCAATATCGGTAACAAGGTCGCTTTCAAGCTTACCATTGCTCGACTTAGGGATATTGATTGGCGCTGCACCTAAAACTGCATTACCGTCCTTGGTCAACTGGTAAGTTGCGCTATAAATGTTACTTGCTGGAGTGGCCGTCACGATGGAGTACTCAGGGTGTGTGATACCTGTAATAGCGTCGTTGACGACACTATCGGTATAGCTCTTAGCAGAAGTCAATGCGGTAGAACCAACTGAGTCTGCATAACTGTTAGCTTCCGTGGAAGCCGTGCTGATGATTTCAAGAACGTCTGCGATGGTGTCACGAACGTCCTGTTCGTAAGCGAAACCCTGATTCTCCGTCCATGCGGTTGAACCTGCGATTGCGGCATTGACTGACTGCGTGCTTGAACTTGTGAGGTCATCGAGCGTAGCGTAGTTTTCGAGTGACTGATGTTCCTTCAAGAAACCTTGGTTGTTCACCCATTCCTCAGTAGCGAAACCTACGGTAGATGCGGTGAGCTCGTCCTTGGTTGCAAGAGTATCGAGTGCGCTCTTTTCGACGTAATCGTCAGCAATGGTCTCAGTAAGTGCGGTAAGCGCACCTTCGAGTTTATCTTCGGTTACATAGTCATCAAGTGACTGATGTTCCTTGAGGAAGCCCTGCTCATTAACCCATTCCTCTGTTGCGAATCCGACGGTTGATGCGGTCAACTCATCCTTTGTGGCAAGGGTGTCGAGTTCAGACTTCTCAATGTACTCGTCCGCAATTGTTTCGGTGAGTGCGGTAAGCGCACCTTCGAGTTCGTCTCTGGTAGCATAGTTGTCAAGTGACTGATGCTCCTTCAAGAAGCCCTGGTTGTTTACCCATTCCTCGGTAGCGAAACCAACGGTAGAAGCCGTCAATTCGTCCTTGGTAGCAAGGGTATCAAGGGCACTCTTCTCGACGTAATCATCGGCGATAGTCTCGGTAAGTGCAGTAAGTGCTTCCTCAACCTCGTTTCTGGTTGCGTAGTTATCGAGTGACTGGTGTTCCTTCAGGAATCCCTGATTGTTGACCCATTCCTCGGTAGCGAAACCGGTGGTTGATGCTGTCAACTCATCCTTGGTTGCGAGGCCGTCCGTTGCCAACTCGATTGCATTTGCAACTTCATCATTGGTTGGATAATTGTCGAGGGACTGGTGTTCTTTCAGGAAGCCCTGATTGTTAACCCACTCTTCGGTTGCGAAGTCCTCGGTCATCGCACTGACCTGTGCACGGTATTCATCGTAGAATGCGTCAACACTTGCCTTGGTTGCGTAGTTATCGAGTGCATCGGTGGTTACGAGATTTTCGGTGGCTGCGGTAATTGCATCAGCAACTTCATCGTCAGTCACATAGTCGTCGAGTGCATCACTCTTTAGATAGCCCTCATTCGCAATCCATTCCTTACTTGCATAGTCGTTTTCGATGCTTGTGGTGATGGCCGTTACAGCGTCCTCAAGGTCGTCCCTCGTTGCGTAATTGTCAAGTGACTGGTGCTCCTTAAGGAATCCCTGCTCATTGACCCACTCTTCTGAAGCAAGGCCATAAGTAGCGGATGTTAGCTCACCAGGGGTAACGAAACCATAAGCTGAAATTACATTGTTGTCGATGCTGATGTTATCGCCTTCAACAAGCTTGTCCTGCTTTCCTTCGATTGCGTCCGCAATGGCCTCTGCCACTTCAGTATCCTTCACATATCCCTGTGCATCGACATAGCTGGTGACAGCCGTGCTTACAAACCCTTCCACCTCGGCACCGGTAACATAGCCCTGTGCATCGATGTATTCGGTAACTGCGGTACTGATAAGTGCTGAAGCCTCTTCCTCATCAATGTAACCCTTCTCGTCAGCAAATGCGGTGACCGCAGTGCTAACAACAGCGTCAACATCGTTGGCTGTGACATAGCCCTGAGCGTCAACGTACTCGGTTACTTTCTCGGTAATGATGGTTTCAGCGTCGGAACCCTTAATGAAGCCCTGCTCGGTTGCATATTCAGTAACTGCGGTGCTCACATAGTTTTCGACATCGGCAACCTTAGCGAACTCATCAAGACCGGTCACGGAGATAACGTTGTTTTCGATACTGATGTTATCACCAGGAGTCAAGGTATCTTGCTTGTCTGCAACTGCGGCTACAATCGCCTCGCTTACCTCATCTGAAGTAACGAAGTCGTTCTCGGCTGTGTAGGCGGTAAGTCCGTCTGCGATAGCCTCGCCAACATACTCCTTGCTTGCATAGTCATCGAGTGACTGGTGTTCCTTGAGGAAGCCCTGCTCATTAACCCACTGTTCGGTTGCAAAACCTTCAGTAGCGGCTGTCAGGTCGTCCTTTGACGCAAACTCACCGTCAATGGTCTCTGTGAGTGCAGTAAGTGCCTCTTCGAGTTTGTCATCAGTCACATAGTTGTCGAGTGACTGGTGTTCCTTCAAGAAACCTTGGTTGTTAACCCACTCTTCGGTAGCAAAACCTTCAGTCGAAGCGGTGACCGCCTGAGCAACGTCATCCTTGGTGGCAAAGTCTTCGATGTCGGTCTTTTTAGCGTAATCGTTTTCAACGCTTTCAGCAACAGCTTCAATGGCCTCGGTGAGTGCAGTAACCTCTCTGGCCACATCGTCCTTGGTTGCATAGTCATCGAGAGACTGGTGTTCCTTGAGGAAGCCCTGATTGTTTACCCAATCCTCCGTTGCAAATCCCTCAGTAGAAGCGGTAACTGCCTGAGCAACATCATCCTTGGTGGCGAAGTCTTCAATGTCTGTCTTCTTTGCAAAGTCATTATCGAGACTGTCGCTGATGGTGGAGATTGCTTCGGTAAGTGCGGTTACTTCGGCTTCAACGTCTGCTTTGGTTGCATAGTCGTCAAGGGACTGGTGCTCCTTGAGGAAGCCCTGGTTGTTAACCCAATCCTCTGTTGCCACGCCTTCAAGTTGTGCCTTGGTTGCGTATTCGTCAGGGGTAATTCCG
>JAEEGL016757199.1_pt1 | contig 10375 bp, 10 predicted proteins | sample 9134231 | NCBI WGS metagenome assembly JAEEGL01 (sample SAMN16246548, study PRJNA631951) | gut metagenome | biome: gut microbiome; feature: rumen; material: fiber-attached | host: Bos | place: Iran: Karaj | collected 2018-10
ACCCTTGATGACCTTGAATATGTGGATGAAAACGGCTGGAAGGAATATGAGGCCGGGACAGTCTTCTACAGATGCTGCTTTATCTGCTATCGTGATGATGTATATAAATACGGCGATCCCAACAACAAGCTGACAGAAGAAGAAACAGAGAAGCTTATGCCCGTGATCGAATATATGGAGGGCGTCCTTCACGAAAGACTGGGCTTTACAGACGAGGATATGGCTGAGCTTAAGAACCGGCTGGTCGGCGATAACAACAACCTTAAATACGATGAATGTGTACGCGTTGCAAAACAGCGCATGGAACGGTTCAAATAATGTAATACAAAGAAAAATACCGGAGGAAAATTATGAAATGTGAACATTGCGGCAGTAACCTCTCTTTAGAGGATAAGATATGTCCCTACTGCGGTAAGGAAAATAAGCTGGCCGGGAAGCATCTAAGCGATATGGACAAATTCGAGAAAGACTATACTTCCGTCAGGGATGAAGTCCTGTCAAACAGCAGGCGGTTTAACGGATTCACTGCCCGTCTGACAATAATCGCTATTCTTATTGCCCTGTTTGCTTTTTTGCTTGTTGCCATCGGACATAAGTATGAAATAAGGAATATGAGAGAGGAGGATTATATCCTTGCCCATCTTGATGAGCATAAGGCTGCACTTGATGAACTCATGGCATCCCGTGATTATTCCGGAGTATACTATTATTACAAGGCATATAGGCTGCCTTATTCCGATGATCTTAACGATTACTACATGGCTTACATCGCCTCTGATAAGTACTCCGTTCTTATGGACAGTATTTTCTATCTCTACGAAGACAGGGATAAATCATACAAAAAGCCTGAGGAATTCTTTGAAAGAATTGCCTCCATCGCACAGCAGCTTGAGGAGATGAGAATACCGGCTAATGATTTTACGGAAAAAAAGTACTATTCAAACGATTCGACAGTTGCCTATATTAACGACCTGGCTGATCATTCCGAGCTCATCATTAAAGGCTATTTCGGACTGAGTGATGAGGATATGGAGAAGTTCAGGACTCTGTCAAAAGCAAGGAAACAGGTTATGTTAGAGGAGGGGTGGATTGATGAGGACTGATGAAAGATCTAAAACAAATAAACAAACATCGGATTTAAACCGGCCGGAAGACAAAGGACAAACAAAAGATATTAACAAAAAGAAAGACAAAAAAAATGTACTGCTTAATATAATAATAGTCACTCTTACAATAATTATTTTCTGCATGAGCCTTATGCTTATTTCAAGTACCAGACCCCGCGGATATGAGTATGGTCCTGAATCTGCCGAGACTATGATAAGACAGGTTGACCGGGGGACATATAACTATCTTCTTAACGGCAGATACCTTAATAAGATGCTCGGTGTTGATACTTCGGGCAATGATGCCTATGCAGTACCTTATGCCGCAGCTGATTACTATGAAGCGGCATTTAACTATAAAGGGCTGTTGTCGGCAGGTGATATAAAAGGAGCCTCCGCTTACGCAGATAAAATGTCTGAAGCAAGAGAATCGCTAGGCGAATACAGTTATGTGGCGGACGATATAGATGAGTTCCTGAAAATGCCTTTATGAGACGATTACGGCCTTACTTCAATAAAAGCCAAAATAATTCATTACAGATCTGATAATTACAGATCCGGCATAATAAACAAGGGTGAAGCAGAGATATTTCTCTGTCTCACCCTCGTTTCATCTAAAACAATTCTTCTGGAACATTTCTTCCTAAATACTTCTTCTAAAATACTTCCTCTAAAATATCTTCTAAAATATTTTCTTAAGCTCTTCTGCCGATGCTGTTTCCATTGCCTGCTTATTGGCTTCCTGAATCTGGAGATATACCTCCTTACGATAGATCGGTATCTCCTTCGGTGCGCTTATTCCTATCTTAACCTGATCGCCTCGGATATCCAGTATCGTTACCTCGATATTGTTGTCAATGACCAGGGATTCATCTCTCTTTCTTGATAATGCCAACATGATCATTCACCTGCCTTTTCTGCGGCCGCCTTCTCCTTGGCTGCCTTAAGTATTTCATATATCGGGAACTTAACCTGATACCTGTCACTGTCGATTATAAGCTGTGCTGCTTTTCTTGATTCACTGTTTATTATAATGGGAGCCTTGAGATTGACTGTCATCTTCTCAATCTCCTTAGGCACGGTTATCGTAACTATGACAAGCATATTTTCTTCGGTAATTCCGCCAAGGGGCTTAAGAAGCTCATCCTCTATGTCGGGATTATACTCGGGAATAACTGTCAGCGGATCTACCACGGGCATTGCAAATGCGGGCTCCTGTACGGACTGCATCCATTTGATATTTCCGTTTCCGTCTCCGTCATGTATAAGCAGGAAATCCTTAAGCTCCGGAAAGCCTATAATACCCTGCGGAAAGCTTATAAGCTTACTCTCATCCACAGCTATCTCACCGAATAATTTGGTTTCTATTGTCATTGTATTCTCGTTCTCCCTTCCCTGTGTTTTTTGTTATATCGTATCCTGACTATGCAGAACAGATACTGTCATAAGGAATCCACCGTGAATGGTACCCCTTATGATGAATCCTCCAAAAACTTTGTATTTTCACTGTTTTGGATAATTTTATTGTATCATACCTGCACGATTTATTCTATATCGAATGATATACTAAATCCCGGCCTGAATCCCGGCTTCATTACAGATAGCTTAACAGCGTTGTCTTCGATACCGTTGCAGCTGCCTGCTGTGCTGCCTGAAGGGCCATCTCCGCGTTCTTAAGGTCTATAGCGGTTTCGGTTATCTCCGCATTGATATTTCCATCTGCAAGCTCCTTGAAGTTATTAAGCTGGTCGCTTACTCTTGACTTCGTAAGCTCAAGCCGGTTGCTTAAGCTGCCGACAGCCGAAAGCTTATTGTTAAGCTTATCCGTATAATCCTTGAAAATCGTGATTCCCTGAGAGAACATCTTCTGCATCTTCTCTTTATACAGATCGAATTCCTTCTGGGCTGCATCCACCAGCGAATCTATCTTTTCCTGACTCCTCGGATCCAGGGTACCGCTGCTCTGATAGCCCTGCAGCTTCTTAAGCTTATTGTAAGCATCCTCGGTGTTCTGCGTCACTTTAACAAGTTCATCCACATCTCTGGCAATGGATGTTGAGAAAACCTCATCCGCATTAACGTTTATCTCTATCTTCTGATTATACGCTATCTCATACTGTATTTTCTGATCCTTAAATGCAGGATTGTGATTCTCATCATAGTTATATTCTATTTCCCTGCCCTTGCCGCCGTCCGCATCGGGATCATAAGTCTTTGCGGCAAAATAGTGCTCAGGCCTCGGATCGTTCTTCTTCCAGTTCTCCTTGGCATACTCAAAGCTCGTGGTAGAGCCTTCCTTACGCATTGCTTCCGCAATATTCTTGCCAAGTATCAGCTCACCTGTCGTTGTGATCAGTGTCACTTCGTTATCTCCGACTTCTGTGTATATCTTGTCATTGGCTTCGGGATCGTTTCCGAGTGATTTAACACTAACCCCTGCCCTGACCGTGCTGCCATCCTTAAGCGTTACCGTAAGGCTCCTGTCAAGATTACCGCCATGTATATCCTTCTGCCCTGTCGTAAGATCATCATAAGCAAGCCTCAGCCTGAATATTTCGTTATCCTTAACGTCCGTCTGGTTATATGTGGACGGATCATACTCATTAAGCTTCTCGGGATCGTAACTATATGATCCTGAAACATATGTCATCTTGTTAACGTCTTCGGTGGAGAAATTCTGTACCATCGTAAACAGCTGGGTCTCGTTACTCATAAAGGTCAGGGACTCACCTGTCCTGAAGCCGGTGAATACTGTCCTGCCCGCATAATCTGCGTTACCTGATGCATATATCTGATCCTTAAGTGCCTTAAGGTTCTCAAGCAGGTTAAGCCTGTCCTTACTCTGATTGTCATCCGAAGCTCCCTGAGTAAGATTACTCTGAACGCTCTCAAGTACGGACTGTGTCTGTGTAAGCGCCGTCTCCGTGATCTCCATCCATGCTTCCGCATCCGGAATGTTCTTATCATAATACTGGTTGATCTCATTTATATTATTGTTAAGACGAAGCGCCCTTATGGCCACGATGGGATCATCCGAAGGCCTCGTGATCTTCTGTCCTGTTGCCACCATGGTGTTGTACCTGTCGTTGTATTCTTTATTGACGAGGATGTTGTTCTTGGTGTTATTGTTTATTATCCCATTCGTAATTCTCATTTGTCTTCCTCCATTTACACTTCTTCCGGCCGGTCTGCAGCGGGAAGCCGGGCCATCATGCCAAGCAGGCTAAGCTGCCGCTAACCTCTTAAACACCCGTCTGATTGATCAGCTTATCATATATCTCCTGGAACACAGATATCATCTTCGCTGACAGGTTATAAGCCTCCTGGAACTTAACCAGATTAAGTGCCTCCTCATCATTATCTACTCCCGATACCGACAGTCTCTGGTTATTGATCGACTTCGTTATATTATCGTAATTCTTCGAGAAGGTCGTGGCATTACTTGCATTAAGTGCTACATCCGTCAGGATACACTCAAGGAATTCCTTGGATGAACAGCCCTTGAAGGTCATCTTGTCCTTGTTGCTCTGGACATCCATCATCTCGCTTAATATGTCCTGCTGATCCTGTCCCTGATCCGGATTGGAATTGGTAAGGAATTTGGATACATCCCTTATCATATTCCTGTTTACTATGTAATTGGATGCAGTAAGCTGATAGTAGTTATCGCCTTCCGATGTGAAATTAACATTATCTTCGTCAAAATCCCACATATCCGCATCAGTGGCCTTCCTGCCGCCAAACAGCACCTCGGCATGATTGCCGTATTCATCCATGGCCGTCTGCTCGATCTTGTTCATGGCAGATGCAAATTCCCTTACCCACTCATTCATCTGCTGCTGATAATAGGGAATTCCCTGATACTGTATCGAATTACCGATCTGTGCGCTCTTATCTACGTAATCATTGGCATTGTCCGCAACAGTAAAGGTGTATTCCTTTCTGTCCGCGTCATATGACCATTCGCTGTACTTGAATTCCTTGTTGGTTATCGTAATGATCCCCTCCTCGGCAAGGGTACATTTGTTGATATCCTGAAGATAATCATAATCGGCCGAGATCACTATTTTGGAAGTATCATCTGCAGCATTATACTGAGATGACTTTACCGTGCCATGGAAATATTCCTCGTTGTTTCCGTCGCGTACCTCTACCAGTCCTTTAAGCGTTCCGTTTAAGTTCCTGCCGTAGAGATTGAATTCAAGGTGGTTGGACCACATGATATCGAATAATCCTTCGGAATCGGACTGGTTAACCTTATAATCTCTCGGTACGCACTCAAGAGTATTATATCTATAGGTATTAACGAGCTCCTGACCGCCTGCTATACGGACGATGAAGCGGTTGGTTCCGGACTCGATGTTTCCGCCTTCCTCTGTATAGATCGGAATCTCCTGAGTCTCAACATCGACGATCTTGCTGAGCCTGTCGATCATGACAGCCCTCTTGTCCCTGAGCTCATTGGCGGTTATACCTGTTATCTCTATAGCGTTTATCTGCTTGTTTACATTGGCAAGCTCCGATGCCAGGGTATTTATGTTATCGACCTGATTCTTGATCTCTAAGTTAGCATCCTCCTGCAGCTTCTTAAGGTTGGCGGACATTGCGTTAAAGTAATCGCACATATCGCCTGCAAGATAGAGGAACTGGCTCTTGGCCGCATCGGTTCCGGCACTCTTATATACCTCATCAAGTCCCGAAAACATCTTGGAATATATCGTACCAAAGCCCGGTACCGTATCTGTCTCTGTGAAATAATCCTCTATCTGCTTAATGTAATCCTCTTTGATCTCATAGCTACCGAGGGTTGCATTGGAATTCCAGTATTTAAGATCGTAGAACTGATTGCGTACCTGCTCTATAGCCTTGGCATCAACACCGGCACCGGCCATGCCGTATGTCTGCCAGGTTCTTAATGCATTGGCGGCTTCCTGTACGACCTGCTGCCTTGAATAACCTTCGGTCTCTACATTTGCTATATTGTTGGCCGTAGTCGTGAGCCATGCATGGGACGCCTGTAAGCCTGTATATGCTATATTTAATCCGAAAAATTGTGATGGCATATGTTACCCTCCTTCACCGGTTACCTAAGGTAAGCAGTTCCTTAACTTAATCTGTTTATCAGATGCTCAAGCATGTCATTTACCGCATTTATGAAGCGGCTTGATGCGTTGTATGCATTCTGGAACTTAATCATGTTGGACAGTTCCTCACTGGAATTAACACCCATTATCTGCTGCCTCGAATCATCCAGTGAATCAACCGTAAGTGCCTGTGAATCCGAAAAGCTCTTATATATATCGCCTGAATTGGCAGCCATGCTTACAAGATCTGTATAATATTCCTTATAGCTGCTTATCTTGGTCACATTGGGATTTAAGATCATCGAACTGTTTGCAAACGCATCCGCAAGAGCATCGGCCTTGACCTGATCCACGCTTCCGTCCGGCCTAAGCATTCCCGAATCGGGATAACCAAGAAGTGTAGGCTGCTTAAGAAGTTCGGGATTGATCTTCATATTTGATAATGTATACATGGTGGACACATTCATCGGACTTCTGCTTGTATCCTCTGCGACATATACATACTCTCCCGTAGCGGGATCCTGTTCGTATCTGTCGGTTCCGAGCCTTACGAACAGTTCCTTGGGAAGCTTGGATGCATCATCATATCTTGGCAGTATTCCTGCATCTATATCCGCCTTACTCTCACCGCACAGGATATCATTAATATCGGTTACGATCTGATGTACCAGCTGATCCAGCTCACCCATCGAATTCATTACTATCGAATTCGCTGTAGCCATCTTGCCTGTAGCACCCTTATTGTAAATATCAACGACTTCTCCTGTTTCGGGATCAAGGTACTCGGATGTGATATCTGTATAATTGGCACGTCTGTCACCACGTGCGAGGACGAGCGATTTCAACTCTCCTATATTGGTATTCTTGGCTGTGGATATCTCCTGGCTGCAGTCAAATACCGGCGCATCATCTGCCCAGGGCCATGTGGGTGTATAGAAATCGGTTCCCTCATCCTTGGTATATCCCATATAGAAGGGCTGGTTCTTACCTCTGGAAACAAATGCCTCACCTTCGATACGTATCTCAACCACTCCGTCCGAATTAGTGGTGTAATCGTACTTACAGTACTTCGCAAGCTCGTCCATGAGATGGTTGCGCTGATCTCTCATATCATTGGCTGTTTCAGCGCTCAGCTCGACATTCAGGATGCCCTGATTGAGCTTGCATATCTTCTCGCCGATCTCGTTTATGTTATCTACCATGTCCTTGATACGGCTGTTTAAATTGTCCTGATAATCGGACAGACCCTGATATACCGAACCTGCTCTGTCAAGGAACTGTGTACATACATTTATAAACTGTCCCTGTGTTACCGAGCTCGCCGGATCCTTCTGAAGCTCCTCGACTGCCGTCCACAGATCATCAACCGTCTCCTGGAATGCGGCGCCGTTCATTTCACCGAGAAGTGTCTCCAGCTCGGTAGTTGTTTCAAAGCATATATCATAAAAGGAACCACGTCCGGCTTCTTTCCTGTAGGAAAGATCGAGAAAATAGTCCCTTACCTGTCTGATCTTACTGAATTCAACACCAAGTCCTGTCTGCTGCGGTCCAAGCGCCGCAGTAGAAGGCGCATAATTGTATTTGCGGTCTCCTATAAGAACCTGCTGTCTTACATATCCTTTTGTCTCAATATTGGATAAATTGTGCGCTGTTGCGTTTAGCGCATTCTGACTTGTTTGCAAGCCGGATGATCCAACATGAATACTTCCCATGAGGTTCATAAGTCTACCTCCGTCACGTAAATTATCTACTGCTTGGCATCAAAACCGCCCGATGCCCTTCCCAGCATTGCTCCCGTGTTGACAGCCCCTTTGGAATAATTGGCCGTTTCGGGTGCCTGCCTCATTGCAGACATGATGTTAAGATCGAAGTCAATCATTTCGAGAGCGTGCTTAATGAGTTCTGCGTTATTCTCATTGATCTGTCTTATCTGTCTTACCGTGCCCGACAGTCTGTCATGCACATCCGACAGCCGCTTCCTCTCTCCCGGCTGGCCTGACATTAAATCTATAAGCGTAGCCAGCTTCAATTCCTCAACATCCTTGTTGATAACTTCCGCGATATCTTTGGTAACAGCCTCACGCCTTGTTTCCAAGCCTGAGATCCTGCTCACAACGATCTGCTCTTCGTCCGTGATCTTCTGTAATTCTGCTATCTTATTATTTACTATTATGGGGGTCTTCCTCTGTGAGATGGCGAGCAGCCTGTCGAATTCCTTCGCTTCCGCTTCAAGACAATTAATCAGTTCTTCCATTAAGCTGGCCACTTACTTCCACCTCCCCAAAATAACCTGTCTATGCACCGTATGCCGCTGCAAGCTTGCTTGCAAAATCTTCCGAGCTTACATCATAGGTACCATTGTTGACCCTTGCCTTAATAGGTGCCGTAAGGTTCTCCCTTATATCAGGCGAATTATTAACCGCCTGCTTAAGTGTCTGGATATCCTTACCCATGCTTGATATCTGCACCTGATCCGATGGTCTGCTGACAGAACTTGTCTTATTCGTACCGTAGGTCTTCTTCGGCGCATATATCTGATTGATCTGGTTATATGCTTCTATACGCATACTATCAACTCCTTCTTTGCTGCTCCCGATCTTACCCGGGAATCTTCCTTTTTGCTGCTCCCACTTTATTGTTTTTGATGTTTACATTAATGTTATCGGTTGAAAAAAATATTACTTAACCCTTATTTGAATAAAAAAAGAATAATACTCTTCTGCGCCGGCAAAGGAATATTATTCTTCCTTTAAACTTAAATCAATTGACTTATATCACGTGAACTGGAATATGCAAAAGCATGCGTAAGTCGCTAACAGCAGTATTCCCTGCCATCTTTTTAATTCACCCTTAAGCATCGCGGGGATGGTCAGGATAAGCATAACAAAGACCGACACGGGAAGATCTACCACAAGGGAAGCATTCACAGGAGAGCTTCCTATACTGAGCATCCTTCCTTCCGGCAAACCAAAGGGCGACAGCGTGATCGAAAGACCCGATACGAGCACAAGATTAAAAAGATTGGCTCCGCATACGTTTCCGAGCGAAAGAGCTCCGTGTCCCTTCGCAAGAGATGTTATTGCCGTAACAAGCTCGGGAAGAGATGTACCCAGAGCAACAAATGTAAGGGCTATTACGGCTTCCGGCACTCCCATTGCTTGAGCTATCAGAGTACCGTTATCTACCAGAAGGTCTGCTCCTTCTGCAATAAAAACAGCACCTATGATAAGAAGAAGGATTTCCTTCCAGAGCGGCTTTGGTTCTTCCGGTGCCTTAACATCTCCGTTATCACTCTTTATATCCGTATCTTCATTTGCTGAACTATCATTTGCTGTACTATCATTTCCTGTATTCGCGCCCGCTGTCTTCTTCATCTCATCAAGTGCCTGACGGATAAGAATGAACATATATAACGCAAATATTATAAGAAGTATTATACCGAGAGACCTGCCGAAGGTCCCCATACCATATGCGCCTATCGCATATATGATCATTGCTGCAAAGAAGAAGCCGACCGGCACACGCAGCGTCTTCTTATCTACCTTACCCGGCTTGACTGCCACTGTTATAGCAGCTATAAGAGCCGTATTGCAGATGATGGATCCGAGTGCATTACCGTATGCTATCTCACCATGTCCGCTCAGGGCACTGTTGGACGATACCATTACCTCAGGTAATGTGGTTCCTATGGATACCACAGTAGCACCTATAAGAAGCTCAGGAACGTGGAACCTTTCCGCGATCCCTGTCGCCCCGTCAACAAACCAGTCACCGCCCTTGATCAAAAGAGCGAGACCCACTATAAACAACAGAACAGGTACTATCATAATACTTTCACTCCTCACTTTACATTTATAGATCTGTTAAGCCGATCATGAAACATGGCAACTGTTCATAACAGGTTTAAATACTATGCATTCTAATCTGTTTGGGATACATCCCCTGCACATAACAAACCCGCAGACCATGATAATAATCTATCACAGTATGCGGGTTTATTCAAACTGTATTACAATACTTTGTCTTAAATCTCAATACGCGGTATCCGGTTCTGTTCCGTTTACTCTATACACTGCGATTTAAGCCTTGCCGTCTGATCCGAGTACGTTCTTGATCTTATGAGCAACCATATCCTTAACTGCCTGACGTGCGGGCTTTAAGTACTGACGGGGATCGAAGTGATCC
>JAEEGL016830793.1_pt1 | contig 10375 bp, 11 predicted proteins | sample 9134231 | NCBI WGS metagenome assembly JAEEGL01 (sample SAMN16246548, study PRJNA631951) | gut metagenome | biome: gut microbiome; feature: rumen; material: fiber-attached | host: Bos | place: Iran: Karaj | collected 2018-10
AATAAGCTGCGGCGGGGCAAGCCGGAGGAGGTGCGGCCCTGCCTGCGCTGCCTCCACTGCTTTTCCAACCAGCAGCTTCACGGTGTGAAGTACTGCGCCGTGAACCCGGAGAGCGGCCATGAGCACGAGACCATCCACGCCATGGCGCAGCAGGGCCCCCGGAAGCGGGTGCTGGTGGCCGGCGGCGGCATCGGCGGCATGGAGGCTGCGATCACCGCCGCACGGTACGGTCATCAGGTGATCCTGTGTGAGAAGTCGGGGGCGCTGGGCGGCTCCATCCGCTGTGAGGAGGCGGTCCCCTTCAAGCAGAAGCTGGGGATCTATCTCCAAAGACAGGCGCTGGCCCTGGAAAAGGCCGGTGTGGAGATCCGGCTGAACACCCCCGTGACCCCGGAGCTGGCGGAAGAACTGCAGCCGGACGTCATCATCGCCGCCTTCGGCGCCCGGCCCGTGAAGCCCGCCATTCCCGGCATCGACGGCCCCAACGCGGTCTCCGCGGAGGAGGTCTACCGGCAGCCGGAAAAGGCCGGGCAGCGCTCGGTCATTCTGGGCGGCGGCCTGGTGGGGGTGGAGCTGGCCATCTACCTGAATATGCTGGGCCGGCAGACGGAAGTGGTGGAGATGCTGGACGACATCGGCGACGGAGGCAACGTCATCCACGCATCCGCCCTCCGGGTGGAGATCGCCCACCGGAGGATCCCCATGCACTTCGGCACCCGGGCGGAGGAGATCACGCCGGAGGGCGTCCGCTGCCGGGACAAAGAGGGAAGGGAAGTGTTCTATCCCGCGGAGCGGGTGATATTCGCCGTGGGCCAGAGGCCTCTGCAGGCGGAAGCCCTGGCCCTGAGGACCTGCGCCCCGGAATTCTATATGATCGGGGATTGCCTTGGCGCCAAAAACATCGCCAACGCTACCGCGCAGGCCCACGACGTGGCCGTCAACCTGGGCCGCATTTGAACCTCGTATCCGGAAAACATGAGAAAGGAAGCGATCCATCATGGGACAATATGACTGGCTGTTTTACCGTTTCCCCAAGGAAGAGTCCAATATGGGCGAGATGCTGCCTCCCGTGCACGCCTATTTCCGGGGCGAGGATTCCGTGCCCGGGAGTCAGGTATGCCTGCCCTACCGGGCTTTCCTGAAGCCGGGCGTCATCGACGCCGAGCCCCACTATCACCGGGAGGAGGAATATCTGGCCTTCGTGGGCCATGACCTGCGCAACGCCTTCGATTCCTTCGACGCGGAGATCGTGTTCTACATGGGCGAGCGCCCGGACGACATGGAAAAGATCGTCATCACCAAGCCCACCATGATCAAGGTGCCGGGCCTCTTCTGGCACGGGCCCCTGGAGATCACCCGTCTGGGCAAGCCCCTCTTCTTCCAGCCGGTGCTCTTCAACAGCCGCTACTACGCCATTTACCGCCGCAGGGATTCATCGGGCAGACCCTATATGGAGTCCGTCTGCTACGGCGTCAGCCCCTGCAGGCTGGACGACACGAAGACCTGCACCTTCTGCGGCCGCTGCCGCGAAAGAAAGGAGGCCTGAGCATGGGACGCTACGATCATCTGATCCATGAATTCGAAAAGGAATACAACACCGTGTTCGGCGACTTCATGCCCGAGTACCAGGCCTATTTCCGGGGCAAGGGCTGCATGGCGGAGGCCAATCTCTACGCCTCCTACCGCTGCTACATGAAGGAAGCCTTCGTGGACAGGGAATCCAATTTCCACAGCGAGGAGGAATACCTCTGCTTCATGGGCTACGATGTGGCCGATCCCTTCGGCTCCTTTGACGCGGAGATCAGCTTCTGGATCGGGAAGGACCTGGACCATATGGAGGAGCACATCATCACCGAGCCCACCATCGTCCGCATCCCCGCTTACTGGTGGCACTGCCCCCTGGAATATCGCCGGGTCACCAAACCGGTGTATTTCGAGGTGGTGCATCTGCGGGGCGAATTCGGCACCTTCGCCTACCGGGAGATCGACGGGAAGAAGAAGCTGGTGTACACCGGCTTCACCACCTTCAACGGCCGGGTCCCCTGCGTGAAGAACGCCAGCAAGAAATGCGACTGGTGCGGCGCCTGCGGGAAACAGCCTCCCAAGCCCGGGGAAGGGATGGGTCGGCCCGCCTTTATCCCCATGAACCAGGGGGACGAGTGCATCTTCGACCGGAAAAAGAAGTGCGATTACTGCGGCAAATGCGGCAAGAAAAAACCGGAGGAATAAGCGGGAAACGGTCGTGACCTCCAAAACGCAATCAAATCCCGGAGAACCGTAGGGAAGGTTCTCCGGGATCGTTTTATTCGCTGAGAAACCAGGCGGGTCACAGCGCTTTCAGGAATAAAAACACAGGCCGATCCTTTTTGTTCTTATAAATATAAAAGTCCGATTCAAACCCAAGCTTTTCATTCAAGCGGATACTGGCGGCATTCTCGGCCCTCACCTGATTCACGATTACCCTGTAACCAAGCTGCTTCGCATGCGCCAACAGCAGCAGATTCGCTTCATACGCATATCCTTTTCGCCTTTGGGATTCAAAGACCTCGATTCCGATGGAAGCGACGCTTTTGCTGTGTTCATAGAGCGAAATGGTTCCGACGATTTCCCGGTCATGGAAGATTCCAAGCATTTCAAAGAACTTTCCCTGCCAGGAACCGGAATCCCACGCCTGCACCATACTGCGGAAATCATGATCACCCATATCCGGGTATAGATTCGCTCGAATGGCATCAAGGTCACTCTCTGAAAAACGTCGGATGGAAACCATGATTGCCTCTATGCTTCAGTTTGCTGAGCGCCGAATCGGATTCACACGCCGAAACTTCAATGCCCGCTCCGGAGTGGTCTCCGGGCAATCTTCATCGAATGTGATGGGCATGGAGCGAGCCCGTTCCAGTTCCGCCTGTTCCTCCGCTGTGAAGGCAAGCTCGCGCCTCTGTTCTTCTGTCAATTCAACTGCGTTTCCCATAATAGAGCCCCCTTTCAAAGCTCGTGGCCAGTCGCGCGGAAATCAGCCTGGTGATCTCGACTTCTTTTTCAGCCTCTCTGTAAATAGTTTTCTCTGTATATACAACAAAAAGAATGTCGTCAACCGTTCTGCCGCTTTAATTCAGATTCCCGATGACGTTCAAACTCCCGTAAGCCGTATCTCCGATGGTATTATACCGGTCTTCATCTTCGCTATGCTCATCGTCATACATTTCGATACGGTCATAATCAAAAAACACGCGAGCGGCGTTCTTGAATGAGATGCCGTGCTTTTCAATATTCAGTTTATTCTTCGCTTCATCATATTCAAACAGCATTCCGCCCAGAGAAAAACGTACAAGTCGCCCGGAACCGCTCAACAGCCTCACCGCCTCTCTTGTTATTGTAGCATAGAATGCTGCAAAAGAAAACACATTTGATGATCCGGACAGAACTTGGTTTGCAGGAGCCAGGAGACAGGATAAAGAAAAGTAAAGAGGGCGAGCGAACAGCCCGCCCTCTTGGGTTTTCACCCGTCGTCATCATTACAATTCCAATTCATACCGGTATTCATAGCTTTCCTCAGAGGAGCCCCGGTTTTTTCTCCCGCCGGATATGCCGGTTCTGGTCATGCCCAGCTTTTCCATGACCTTATAAGAAGCAGCATTTTCCGTGTCGCAATGCGCAATAAAACGTCGGTATCCTCGTTTTGAAAAGTATTCCACAAGAGCCTTCGCGGCTTCGGCTGCAAAGCCGTTCCCCCAATACTTCCGCTTGACGATCCAGCCAAGTTCTCCGACGCCGCTTTCAAAGTAGATACTGACTGCTCCTATTTGGCTGTTTTTATACAGGACGGCAAATTCATAGAAGTCGGGAGAGTCCTTTTTCCACTCAGATTCGACCTCCTGCAAAAAAGACAGCGTCTCATCGGAATTCTGATTCGGCAGGTGGCACATATACCGGGTGTTTTCAAAGTCAAGGGCATATTCATTCACCGAGTCCAGATACCCCGGGCCAAGAGGCGTCAGCACCAATCGCTCCGTAACGATCTCAAAACCGTTCATCGGCGTTCACTGGTCTCACCCGCCGGTGGCCGCCAGAAAATCCTCCAGCAGGGCTTCCTGGAGCTTCCGCAGGGTCGCTTCATCCCGACCGCCCACCGGCTTCCCGTCCACCGCCGTGACCCGCAGGCAGAATTCCCCGGAGCTGGAGGAGATCACCTCGTCGGCCTCCATCAGCTCCGTCATGGTGAAGGGGCGGATGGCCACGGGGATGTCCAGCTTTTCGCAGATGCGCAGCAGGTTCTGCCGGGCGATGCCGGGCAGGATCAGCTTGTCCGCCGGCGGCGTGACGAAGAAGCCGCCCTTCAGGATGTGCACGTTGGCGTGGGCGCACTCCGTCACCCGCGCTCCGCGGTGGAAGAGGGCGGTGGAAGCCCCCGCCTCCTTCGCCTCCTGCTCCGCCATCACGTTGGGGATCAGGTTCAGGGTCTTTATGTTGCAGTGGAGAAAACGGGTGTCCTCCACGCTGTGGAGGGTGAGGACAGTATCCAGGCTTTTTACGGGGATAGGCCGCAGCATCACCCAAAGATTGGCGGGGACGTCCTTGGGAAAGGCGTGCTCCCGGGGAGCGGTGCCCCGGGTCACCTGCCAGTACATCATCTGATCCGGGCTGTCCACCTTGTTCACCAGCTCCCGCAGCAGGGCCCCCAGGTCCTCCTTCGCCATGGGCACACGGATGCGCAGCTCCCGGGCGCTGCGGTAAAACCGGTCCAGGTGGGCCTCCAGGCAGTAGGGGATGTGGTTCCGGGCGTAGGTCACGTCATAGACCCCGTCGCCGAAGAAGCAGACCCGGTCCTCCATGGGGATCATGACGTTTTCGATCAGGTCGATCTTTCCGTTGTAATAGCCGAGATTCTTCATGGACTTGCTCCTTCCGACGCCTCAGCGTGCAGCTTCTTCATTGAAGGCTTCGATCAGCGCGTCGATGGCCGCCGCCTGGCCGTGCACCTCCGCAAAGGCGTCGCCGTACCAGAGCTCATCCAGCTCCGCCACGCTCCGGCCGTGCTGCTCCACCCAGGTGTAGTACTTCAGATTGTGCAGCCGCTTCCGGTCCACGTAGCTCAGCTCCTGGAGGCAGTCGGTCCGCAGGGCCAGCAGATGGCGGGCGTGGCCGACGGGAGCGGAAAGGGCGGTGTAGGGGCCCTCGCTCTCCCGCAGCTCGCCGATGCGGCTCTGATACAGCTCCGCGGAGTCTGTCAGCACCGTGGCCAGCAGGTCGTGGGGGCCGAATTCATAATACTTTGCCATTTTGATGCAGCACACCAGATTGGCGATGCCGCTGATGCCCAGCAGGGGCAGGGCGCCGACCCAATCCTCCGCGAGGCCCAGTTCCCTGATCAGGTATTCGTGACCGGCGGGCTCGTTGAAGAGCCGCAGGATACCCAGCACGTCGGCGTCGTCCACGGCGATCACCATGTCCGTGTTCCGGGCGTTGTGGATCCAGGGCACATGGTTGTCGCCGGTGCCCTCCAGCCGGTGAACGCCGTAGCCTCCCGTCAGCATGGTGGGACACTGGACGGCCTCTCCGGCGCCCAGGCGCAGCTGGGGAAAGACCTCCTTCAGCCGGTCGCCGGCGCCGATGGTCCCGGCGGAGCCGGTCATGAAGCAGGCGCCGGAAAAGCGGTCCCCGGGCCGGCGGCAGCTCTCAAAGGCCTCCAGCATGGCGGAAGCCGTGACCTCATAATGCCAGAGATGATTGCCCATCATCTCGAACTGGTTGAAGACCATGTTCCGGGGATCGGCAGCCAGCTCCCGCGTCTTGTCGAAAACGCCCTTGACGTTCGACTCCTTCCCGGGGGTCATGACTACCTCGGCTCCGATGGAACGGAGCCATTCGAAGCGTTCCCGGCTCATGCCGGCAGGCATGAGGCCGATGGGATGCACGCCCAGCAGCTTGCTGTTGAAGGCGCCGCCCCGGCAGAAGTTCCCCGTGGAGGGCCACACGGCCCGCTGCTCCAATGCGTCGAAACGGCCCGTTACCAGCTCCGGCACCAGGCAGCCGTAGGAGGCGCCTACCTTGTGGCAGCCGGTGGGGAACCATTTGCCCACCAGGGCAATGATGCGGCAGGGGACTCCGGTGAGGGCGGGGGGGAATTCGATGATATTGGGACCGCCGAAAAGACCGCCCTCGGCCTTCGGCTCGTTGTGCCAGTTGATGCGGAAAAGATTCACCGGGTCCAGGTCCCAAAGACCTGTGGACGCCAGCTTGTCCAGGATCGGCCGGGGGATCTTTTTCGGATCCTTCATCTGTGCGTAGGTGGGGAGGATCACCCCATGCTCCTTCGCACATTGTATATTGTGGCGCAGGCCCTCTTCGCGGATGGTCAGGTCGATCATATTCTCAGCTCACTTTTATTGAATGAATGGATAAAAGCAATTATAACGGTTTCAGACCGGCGTGGCAAGAGGCAAATTGTCATTCCCCGTGCAAACGGGACAGAACGTACATTATATATAGTATAGATCCGGCATGGGGGAACGGGGATGACCGTTACCGGCCTCCGCATGGGAAAGAAAAAAGCGCCGGATGATCCGGCGCTTCCTTACATACATATTAAATATACGCGGTTCAGAGGGCGGTCAGCTCCTCCGCGGGGAGCAGGACGCCCTTTTCCCTTGCCCAATCCAGGATGCGCTTGTTCTCCGCCGTCATGGCGCCGAAGCGATCTGCGGCGCAGACGACCTTTTCGCAGCGCATCGCCAGCGCCAGGGCCCGGTCTGCCGCTTCGGCGCTCACCGGCTCGAAGGCCCGGTCCGTGACCACCTCCGAAGCCAGCGCCTGTGCGATGGGCAGATCCGCGTCGCTGAGGGGCAGCACTCCGGCGGCAAAGGGGATGCCCCGCCGCTGCAGCAGCCGGTAAGCGGGGATGCCGCTGCCGCCGCCGCCGATGACGAAGACCCGGGGAGGGCCGGGCACGGCCTCCGTTTCCACGCAGCCCAGCTCCGCGTTGTAGCTGCCGTGCTCCACGCCGTAGAGCTCCGCGATGTAATTGCCCCGGAAGATCTCCTCCGGCGGGCCGATCCGATCCACCTTTCCGTTCCGGACGCAGAGGACCGTGTCGCTGAACCGCTGGGCCAGCTCCAATTCATGGAGGCTGAGGACGATGGCCAGCTGCCGCTCCAGCACCAGCCTTCGCAGGAGATAGAGGAAATCCAGCTTGTGGCGGATGTCCAGAAAGGAGGTGGGCTCGTCCATGATCAGGACTCTCGGCTCCTGGCAGATGGCGCGGGCCAGCAGTACCCGCTGGCGCTGACCGTCGCTGATGCGGTTGAAATCCCGGTCCTTCAGCTCCGTCACCTGCACCAGCGCCATCGCTTCCGCAGCCACCTCCCGGTCATGCGCCGAGAGGATGCCCAGGCGGCCGGTATAAGGATAACGGCCCGTAGCCACCACGTCGCCGCAGGGCATCAGCTCCGGATGGGGTCGGCCCGTCAGCACGGCGGAAACCTTGAGGGCAATGTCCCTGGCCTTGAGCGCCCCCAGCTCCTGCCCGTCCAGGTACACGGCGCCGGAGACGGGGGGGAGCTGCTTGATGAGGGTCTTCAGAATGGTGGATTTGCCTGCGCCGTTGGGGCCGATCAGAGTCAGGATCTTTCCCGCCTCGGCTCCCAGGTCGATGCCGGAGATCACGGGAGTGCCCCCGTAGCCGACGATCAGGCTTTCACTGCGAAGGATCGCCTCTCCCATCATGCGCCCTCCTTCGATTTCTGCCGTTTCAGCAGCATCCAGAGCACCACCGGCACGCCGAAGACCGCCGTAACGGAGCTGATGCTCAGCTCTGTAGGTGCGAAGAGGGTCCGGGCGATGAGATCGCAGAGAAGACAGAATACGCCGCCGCCCAGGAAGCAGGCCGGGACCATGATGATGGGCTTTGCGGTACGGAACAGGGTTTTGATCAGATGGGGCACCGCGATGCCCACGAAAGAGATGGGACCGGCAAAGGCGGTGACGCAGGCGGAGAGGATGCTGCTCAGAAGGATCAGCTCGATGCGGAAGAGCTTGACGTTGACGCCCATGTTCTGGGCATAGTTCTCGCCCAGCTGATAGGCCCCCATGGGCTTGGACAGAAGGAAGGTGAGCGCCAGCGTGACCAGCACGGTGACGGCAATGGTCCCGACGCTGCTCCATTTCATACCGGAGAAGCTGCCCAGGGACCAGTTGTGAAGGTTCACGATATTGGAGTCGCTTGCGAAGGTGACCACGATGTCCGTGACGGCGGAGCAGATATAGCCGATCATGATGCCGCATACGATGAGCAGGGACATGCTCTTGAGACGGCTGGATACCAACAGGATGGCGCCCATGGAGACCATGGAACCCACGAAAGCGGCCAGGATCATCCCCAGGGAACCCACGGCCGCGCCCCGGGCCAGGCTCCAGATCATGGTCAGAGCCACCAGCAGCTTCGCGCTGGAAGAAATGCCCAGCACGAAAGGCCCGGCGATGGGGTTGCCGAAGAAGGTCTGCAGCAGGAAGCCGGAGACCGCCAGAGCGCCGCCCAGCAGGGCTGCGGTCAGCAGCCTGGGCAGACGGATGTTCCATACGATGGCACTGTTGTCGCCCTGCCGGGTGAAGAGGATCTGCAGCACCTGCCGCAGTGTCATCTTCGAGCTGCCGATGGCCACGTTCAGCACCAGCAGCACCAGCAGCATCACGCCCAGGATGATGAATCCGGCTGCGTATATCGCTTTTCTTCTTTCGTCGTTCATGGCCGTTTACTTCAGTCGGTGGAAGAATTCCAGCTGATCCTCCTCCGCAGCTTCCCCGGAGAGGATCCGGTTCAGGTCCCGGATCATCATCGCCGCTGCGGAGCTCTTCTGAAACAGGTCGTGCTCGCTGCACCAGACGTCGCCGCTTTTCACGGCCTTGAAATCCCCCAGCAGCTCGCTCTTTTCCAGCAGCTGCGAGAGCGTGTTGAGCTCTCCGTCGATGGTGCTGTTGTAGATCAGCACGTCCGCGTCCCTGGCCCCGGCATAGAAGGCCTCCATGTCCATGTTCATGGTGGAGAGAGAGCTGTCGTCCTGGCCGGGAAGCTCGTCAAATACGTATCTGCCGCCGGCCAGCTCGATCATCCGGCACAGATAATCTCCCGGCTTGCGGACCACCACGCTGCGGGCGGTGCTGATGTGGAAATAGGCCACCGTCAGCTCTCCCGAGGGGATATCCGCCAGCCTGGATACCTGCTCCAGCTGGTCGGCAAAAAAAGCCTCCGCTTCGGCTTCCTTTCCCAGCAGGAGGCCGTAGAGCTTGATCCACTCCACCCGTCCCAGGGGATGGGGCTCGTAGCTGGAACGCTCCACCAGAACGGGGATGCCCAGGTTTTCCAGCTTTTCCTTGATGTCCGGGCTGTGATAGATCATGGTGCTTTCGATGGCCAGGCTGCATTTCTCGCCCAGCAGCATCTCGAAATCCGGCGCGCTGTATTTCCCGGCGTAGATCAAAGCCTCCGAATCCAGCGCCTCCCGCACCTCGGGAAGGCCCCAGTTCTTGTAGGTCGTGCTGGTGAAGCGCACGCAGGGCAGGGAAGCCAGCTGAACGAAAAAGTCCATGGCGGAGGAAGCGGCATTGTAGATCCTGTCCAACGGCTGCCGCAGCAGGATCAGATCCGGGTCCGCGCCGGCAGGCGGTTCAGCGCCTTCGGGCAGAAGCAGAAAACGGTCCGCGCCGCCCACGGTGATGAGCGCGGCGCCGCAGGCCAGATAGTCCACGGTGAACTGCTCGGCATAAAGAAGCTCCATGCTCCCGACGACCGCCATGGGGTCTTCGGCCGAAGGCGTCTCCGCAGGCTCTGCGGACGGGGCGTCGGCCGCCGGCGTCGGCGCCGGGGAAGCGGAAGGGGCGGGGGCAGGAGGTTCGGCGGCTGCGCAGCCCGCCAGCAGGCAAAGGACGATAAGCAGCAGGATGATTCTGTTCATTGCGCCTCCCGGATGGTTTCCGACAGGAAAGTGACGGTGTATTCGATCTCATGAGGCGTGCTCATGGCGACCGTATCTCCCACGACGTCGATCGCCTCGTCAAAATATGCGACGGGGATGCGGAACTGTGCGTTGCCGTCCTCGTTCACCGGAAGGTATTGAACGCCGTCCACCAGCATGTAGTCGTAATACTTGCTGCTCCAGGTGACGAGCGCGGTGCAGACGCCGTTTTCGACAGTCAGCAGGGCAGGGGATTCGATCCTGGCCTTGCCGGAGCCGCCGGAAAACAAAAGCTCAACGACGTATTCTCCGTCCGCCAGCCCCAAACCGGCTGCCGTTACGTGATCCTCCGCGGGCGTAGGCTCGGGCGTCGGCTCGGGCGTCGGCTGCGGCGTGGGTTCGGGCGTGGGCTCGGGCGTCGGTGCGGG
>JAEEGL010343139.1_pt1 | contig 10374 bp, 8 predicted proteins | sample 9134231 | NCBI WGS metagenome assembly JAEEGL01 (sample SAMN16246548, study PRJNA631951) | gut metagenome | biome: gut microbiome; feature: rumen; material: fiber-attached | host: Bos | place: Iran: Karaj | collected 2018-10
GGCAAAAGCGGCACGAACATAATGCTTTTGCCCTTTCAGGGCGCGTATTCGGAATGCATACGAACCCAGGGCGTTGCCCTGGGCTGAGTGCTTGCTGCCCCGTTGGGGCGCTTTCCGTTGCAGCTTGCGAAAGTTGAGTTATTTATAGAATCCATTTGTAAAATCACATAATCAAAATAATCGAATAACATAAGCATGACAACAACAAACACAATCGTTGGCTCCAAGATTCGGAGCATCAGAGAAACCAAGAACCTCAGCATTGAAGAGATTGCTGAGCGAAGCGGTCTGACCACAGACCAAATCCTTTCCATAGAGAACGACCAAAACCTCCCCTCGCTCGGACCGCTCATCAAGATTGCCCGTGCCCTGGGCGTGCGGCTGGGCACCTTCATGGATGACAACGACGCACTGGGCCCTGTCGTGACCCGTGCCGCCGACCGCGAGCGTAACAGCAGCATCAGCTTCAGCAATGGAGCTACAGATGCCCGCAAACACATGGAATACCACCCGCTGGCACAGCAGAAAGCCGGACGCCACATGGAGCCCTTCGTTATCGACATCAATCCCGAGGAGACACCTGAATTTCAGCTCTCGGCCCACGAAGGCGAGGAGTTCATCTACGTCATGCAGGGCGAGGTGGAAATCGTTTATGGCAAGGAGAGATATATCCTCTCCGAGGGCGACAGCATCTTCTATGACAGTATAGTGAAACACCACGTTCACGGCGCCCCCGGCAAGAGTGCAAAGATACTCGCTGTGATTTACATACCTTTTTAATGAGTGATGACCATGAGTAACGTGAAATTAGATATGGCAGGCCGCCCCCTGCCAGACCGCACCTATCCTGCCGAGACGGGCAGCGTTGGCTACACCCTTCACGAGCGCACCCTCGGACAATGGCTCGAGCACTGGGCCGAGACCACCCCAGACAAAGAATATATCGTCTATAGCGACCGCGACCTGCGTTTCACCTGGAGCCAGTTCAACCAGCGCGTTGATAACCTGGCCAAGGGCCTGCTGGCCATCGGCGTGAAAAAAGGTTCCAACGTTGGCATTTGGGCCACCAACGTGCCCGACTGGCTCACCTTCCTCTACGCTACCGCCAAGATCGGAGCCGTGCTCGTGACCGTCAACACCAACTACAAACAGAACGAGCTGGAGTACCTCTGCAAGGACAGCGATATGCACACCCTCTGCATTACCGACGGCACATGGGACTGCAACTATGTTGACATGACCTACACAATGCTGCCCGAGTTGAAGACCTGCGAACGCGGCCACCTCAACAGCGAACGCTTCCCCTATATGAAGAACGTGGTCTTCATCGGAATGGAGAAATACCGCGGAATGTATAACACCGCCGAGTTATTGCTTTTAGGGCAGAACGTGGAGGATGAGGAACTGGACGCCATCAAGAAGACCGTCTCGTGCCATGATGTTTGCAACATGCAATATACCAGCGGCACTACGGGCTTCCCAAAAGGCGTAATGCTCACCCACTACGGTATCGCCAACGATGGCTATTTCACAGGCGAGAACATGGGCTTCACGGCCGACGACAAGCTCTGCGTCTGCGTACCACTCTTCCATTGCTTCGGCGTGGTGCTGGCAACCATGAATTGCCTGACCCACGGCTGCACAGAAGTGATGGTGGAGAAGTTCGACCCGTTGGTCGTATTGGCCTCCATCCATCGCGAGCGTTGTACCGCCGTCTATGGCGTGCCCACGATGTTCATCGCCGAACTCAACCATCCCATGTTCTCGATGTTTGATCTCACCTGTCTGCGAACAGGCATCATGGCTGGCAGCCTCTGTCCCGTGGAGCTGATGAAACAGGTGAGCGAGAAGATGTATCTGACCATCACCAGCGTCTATGGCCTCACAGAGAGCTCACCCGGCATGACGCAAACCTGTCTGAACGACACGTTTGAGCAACGTTGCACCACCGTGGGCCGCGACTTCCCCTTTGTGGAGGTCAAGGTGCTCGACCCCGAGACGGGCGAGGAATGTCCCGTGGGGGTGCAGGGCGAGATGTGCTGCCGCGGCTTCAACGTCATGAAAGGCTACTACAAGAATCCCACCGCTACCGCCGAGGTGATAGACAAGAACGGTTTCCTGCATTCTGGCGATCTCGGCATCAAGGACGAACAAGGTTTCTACAAGATAACGGGGCGCATCAAAGACATGATAATTCGCGGCGGCGAGAACATCTATCCACGTGAAATCGAGGAGTTTCTCTACCACATGGCTGGCGTGCGAGACGTGCAGGTGGCGGCCGTTCCCTCCAAGAAGTACGGCGAAGAGGTGGGGGCTTTCATCATCCTCGAAGAAGGAGCAAAGGTCACGCCAGAGGACGTTCGCGAGTTCTGCCGCGGCAAGATTGCCCGTTACAAGATACCTAAGTATGTCTTCTTCATCGACCAGTTCCCCCTTACCGGCTCTGGAAAGATACAGAAATTCAAGCTCAAAGAGATGAGCCTTGACCTATGCCGCCAACAAGGAATCGAAGTGATTTGAGATAGCGACTGGAACATTATCCATGAAGCGACGCTCCTTCAAACCGAAAGCTCTATTCCTTCAAGCCGAAAGCTCTATTCCTTTAAGCCAAAAGCTGTATTCCTTCAAGCCAAAAGCTATATTCCTTCAAGCCGAAGGCTGTAGAACCCACCTTATAATAAAGTGAGGGCTTAATCCTTCCCGTGCAACGAATCCAAACTCAGGTTCACAACAGGAGTGTGGTCGTTTGTGCGGGATTCTGTTTGTAAGCCCACGCGGTTGATGTCATGAAACATACTAAGAACCAAGGGCTCAACACTTGGCCACAGATTTTGAATGATTTCCTCTGCCGAATCCTTTGCCGAAGTCGGAAGCAGAGCAGAAAGCGTCTGCGTGGCTGCTTGGCGCAAGGCCGGGACAAGGTCGGGATCGGTTTCCGGTTCGTTGCCTTGTGTGACGGCCAAGAGACATCGGAACAAGATGGGCCGCATCTGCTTCATAAGGAAATCAGCCCATTGACGGCTGTCGGTAGGCAAGGAACTTTCTTCGCCGTCAAACAACGCGAGCATAGACAGCAGGTCTGTCATCTTCTTGCCAAACCGGTTCCACAATCGTTCGGCCATCATATTGGCCAATGTGCTGATGCCGTTTTCCAATTGTCGGCGGCTTGCATCTACCAGGCTGTCAGACGGATGCAGGAAATGGGTTTGAACGGCCAATTGTCCGTTGGGATCAAGGGTCGCCATCCTTAACGGGAAAGGATATGTTGTGAGGGAACCGGTTCCGATATCGGTAATCGTGAGAGCTGGATTGTCCAACGTTGCAGGAAGGAATTGCGCCGCATCGGTAACATGAAAGTGTCCCGTGAAGACAACATGAATCCCGGCAGCAGCCAGAGCTGAGGACACACGCTCCGTTTCCGGGACGATATAACGCGTTAGCATCACCGATTCTCCATCGAAGTGCTCCACCAGATGATGATGCATGAAAGCCATTACCCTGCGGCCTGCTGAGCGCGCTTCCTCCGCACGGTCGCAGACCCATTTCAATGTCTGGGGGCTGATGCGGCCAGCCGTAAGGTTCTCGTTTCGTTCATCCCCATTGCGCACCAGCCGATTCTCGGAATAGCGGTTGCTGTCTATCCCCAGCAGCGTCAGGCCCGCAAAAGGTGTGACGGCATAGGACAGAGAGAGCGTATCCTGCATGAAATGATCCGTGGGAGTGGTGTCTGCATAGTAAAGGCGTGCAAAGTCCTCGGCAGTAATATAGTCTGCATCCTCCGTGCGGGTTGCCAAGAACGAGCGGGCATAGGGATTGCGGATATCGTGGTTGCCAGGCACCACCCATACATGAATCCCCTGCTTGCGCAGGCGGTTCAGATGCCGACAAAGTCGCAAGTGGCTGGCCCGTTCACCATTATAAGTCAGGTCGCCACTGATGAGCACAAGGTCGGGATGCAGGCGCAAGAGCGTGTCAACCACGTAGGTCATGATGGCGTCCGACTCGTGCGTCATTTTGGCTTCCGAAGCCATGAGGCGTTCTTTAGGCGTCCCTTCCTGCAAGAGTTCCGGAGCCAGCAAATGGATGTCCGAGAGCACGGCGATGCGTTGTGCCCGTAGGTCTGCGACATGGCAGCAGAGATAAATAAACAAGCAGATGAAAGGTCGGATGGACATAAGCAATAATGGTTTGTGGCTGCAAAAGTAATCATAAAAAACGTAAGAAAGCGTTTTTTAGCACAATTTATTTGGCTGTGTGCAGAAAAAGGTGTACTTTCGCGGCATAATAGCGAGCAATACATCAACTCTATAACTCATAAACGAACAGATTATGAAGAAGTACAATTTCAATGCCGGCCCCAGCAAGCTTCCTCGCGAGGTGATGGAGGCCACCGCTGCTGCTTGTCTCGACTTCGAGGGCAGCGGCTTGTCTCTCATGGAAATGAGCCATCGTGCCAAGAACTTCCAGCCCGTCGTGGACGAGGCTGTGGCGCTTTTCAAGGAGCTGCTGGATATCCCCGAGGGCTACAGCATCATCTTCCTGGGTGGCGGCGCCAGCCTGCAATTCTGCATGGTGCCTTTCAACTTCCTCGAGAAGAAGGCAGCCTACCTGAACACCGGCGTCTGGGCCACCAAGGCCGAGAAGGAGGCCAAGCTCTTTGGCGAGGTCGTGGAGGTGGCTTCCAGCAAAGACAAGAACTTCACCTACATCCCCAAAGGCTTCACGATTCCCACTGATGCCGATTACTTCCACATCACCAGCAATAACACCATCTACGGAACGGAGATTCTCCAGGATTTCGACAGCCCCGTGCCCATGATTGCCGATATGAGTTCCGACATCTTCTCCCGCCCCATCGACGTGAGCAAGTACGGCATGATCTACGGCGGTGCCCAGAAGAACCTCTCCATGGCCGGCGTGACATTCTGCATCATCAAGGAAGAACTGGTTGGCAAAGTCAGCCGTCCCATCCCCACGATGTTGAACTACCAGACACACATCAGCAAGGGTAGCATGTTCAACACGCCGCCCACCGTGCCCATCTACTGCGCGCTGCAGAACCTGAAATGGATTAAGAGTCAAGGTGGTGTGAAGGAGATGGAACGTCGCGCCATCGAGCGCGCCGAGATTGTCTATGGTGAGATAGACCGCAACAAGCTCTTCGTGGGAACTGCCCAGGAGGACAGCCGTTCGCGCATGAACATCACCTTCGTGCTGAAGCCTGAGTATCAGGAGTTGCAGGACGAGTTCATGGCCTTCGCCACCAGCAAGGGCATGGTCGGTGTCAAGGGACATCGTGACGTAGGCGGGTTCCGCGCCAGCTGCTACAACGCCATGGATCTCGAAGGCGTCAACGCCCTCGTGGCCTGCATGAAGGAATTCGAGGCTATGCACTAAAGCCCTCCTCACTCCCCCTTCTTTTAGGGGGAGAATGGTCACCTTCAAGTATTAAATTATAATTAAGTCAACCCTTTAATTAAATCCCCAATAACCGCAAGTAGAAAGTCATTCTACTCTCCCCTTGGGGGAGCAGGGAGGGGGTCCGACATGATGAAAGTTTTAATTGCAACAGAAAAGCCCTTCTCCGCCATCGCTGTGAAGGGTATCAAGGAGGTCTTTGACGCCGCAGGCTACGAGACCGCTCTCTTGGAGAAATATACCGAGAAGTCACAGCTGCTGGACGCTGTGAAGGACGTGGATGCCCTCATCATCCGTTCCGACAAGGTGGATGCCGAGGTGCTGGACGCCGCCAAGCAACTGAAGATAGTGGTACGCGCAGGCGCAGGCTACGACAACATCGACCTGGAAGCCGCCACAGCACACAAGGTCGTGGCCATGAACACGCCGGGACAGAACGCCAACAGCGTGGCCGAACTGGTTTTCGGGCTGCTGGTCTTTGCCAAGCGCAATTTCTTCAACGGCACCAGCGGCACGGAGCTGAAAGGCAAACGCTTGGGCATCCTGGCTTTCGGCAACGTGGGCCGCAATGTAGCGCGCATCGCCAAGGGCTTTGACATGGATGTGCTGGCCTATGACGCCTACTGCCCCGCAGAGGTTATTGAAGCTGCTGGCGTCAAGGCCGTGGCCTCACAGGACGAGCTGTTTGAGCAGAGCGACATCGTCAGCCTGCACATCCCCGCCACCGCCGAGACCAAGCAGAGCATCAACCGCACCCTGGTGAACAAATTGCCCAAGGGGGGCATCCTCGTGAATACCGCCCGCAAGGAGGTCATCAACGAGCCGGAACTGCTGGCACTCATGGCCGAACGCACAGACCTGAAGTACGTAACCGACATCAAACCCGATGCCGATGCCGACTTCGCCGCCTTCGAAGGCCGATACTTCACCACCCCCAAGAAGATGGGTGCCCAGACGGCCGAGGCCAACGTCAACGCCGGCATTGCCGCCGCCCACCAGATTGTGGACTTCCTGGAGAAAGGAATTACCAAATTCCAAGTAAACTGATTTAATGATTTAAAGATTTTATATTTAAAGATTTTGTTCCATGACAGAAATTGAACTGAAGGATAGATTAAAGAGTTTTGCCATTCGGATTATAAGAATGGTAGATGCTATGCCTCAAACGATTTCTGCTACAGCTATTTCTAAACAAGTTGTACGTTCTGGCACTTCTCCAATTGCTAACTATCGGGCAGCCTGTCTTGGAAAATCTAAAAGAGATTTCCTAAATAAGTTGAAAATGGTAGAAGAGGAATTGGATGAAACAGGGTTGTGGCTTGATATTATCATGGAATGTGAAATGCTTCCTTGTTATCGCGTAAATCCATTATATGTTGAAAGCCAAGAACTTCTTAAGATTATCATCAGTTCTATTCTCACCGTACAAGATTCTTTGAATTCATGTGGCAAGGATTCCAATCCTAAAATATAAAATCTTTAAATCCTAAAATAAAAGTCATGGCAACAATTAAACCTTTCCGTGGTTTGCGCCCACCTCGCAATCTTGTGGAGCAAGTGGAGAGTCGCCCCTATGACGTGCTGGAGAGCGAGGAGGCGCGCGCCGAGGCTGGCGATAACGAGAAGAGCCTCTACCACATCATCAAGCCCGAAATCAACTTCCCCGAGGGCACCAGCGAATATGACCCGCGAGTCTATGAAGAGGCCGCACGCCAGTTCCAGAAGTTCCAAGACAACGGCTGGCTGGTGCAGGACACAGATGAGCACTACTACATCTACGCCCAGACCATGTTCCAGTCTCCCAACGGCGGAAGTGGCGAGGGATTTCCCAGGACGCAGTACGGTCTCGTCATTGGTGCCTACGTGGATGACTACATGAACGGCGTCATCAAGAAACACGAGCTCACCCGCCGTGACAAGGAAGAAGACCGCATGAAACACGTGCGCGTCAACAACGCCAACGTGGAACCCGTCTTCTTTGCCTACCCCGACAACGCCGTCCTCAACCAGCTCATCATGCGCTATGCCGCCACCGAGCCCGAATACGACTTCATCGCCCCCATCGACGGCTTTGGACACAAGTTCTGGGTCATCAGCAACCCCGCAGACATCGCCACCATCACCGCCGAGTTCGCCAAGATGCCGGCACTCTACATCGCCGACGGCCACCATCGTTCTGCCGCCGCCGCCCTCGTGGGCGCTGAGAAGGCACGCCAGAACCCCAACCATCGCGGTGACGAGGAGTACAACTACTTCATGGCCGTGGCATTTCAGGCTTCGCAGCTCACTATCCTGGACTACAACCGTGTCCTCAAGGACTTAAACGGCCTCTCCAGCCAACAGTTCTTAGACGCTCTGCGCGAGAACTTTACCGTTGAAGACAAAGGCTCTGACATCTACAAGCCGCAGCACCTGCATGAGTTCTCGCTCTATCTTGATGGCCATTGGTTTGCCCTCAATGCCAAGCCCGGCACCTTCAACGAGACCGACCCCATCGGTGTCCTCGACGTGGACATCTCCAGCCGCCTCATTCTGGAGGACATCCTGCAGCTGGGTGACTTGCGCTCCAGCAAGCGCATCGACTTCGTGGGCGGTCTGCGCGGCCTGGGCGAGCTGAAACGCCGTGTAGATAGTGGCGAGATGCGTGCCGCCCTGGCCCTCTACCCCGTGACCATGCAGCAAATCATGGACATCGCCGACAGCGGCAAGATTATGCCGCCCAAGGCCACCTGGTTCGAGCCCAAGCTGCGCAGCGGACTCGTCATCCACAAATTGAGCTGACAACCGGGCACCCTCCTAATGGTGGGTTCTATAAATTAGTACCGGAGCAAGCTGCAACAGCAAGAAACGTGACAACACAATTGACCCCCGAAAGGCATCCTGTCTGCCTTTCGGGGGTCTTTTTAGGGCCGTTGTGACCATCACATCGTCGGTGCACCAACGACGGTTAAAATGATGTCTCGATGTCCGATAGTACAATGTCTCCATCTGCATCTGTCTGCACTTGGGCCGTGAATGTCGGCATATCGTCGTAGCAGAGCACGGGGCCTGTAACGAGCTTCACTCCTGGTGTAATGCAGACCTGCGGTTGTTCGTTGCTGAGGTCATAGCTGATTTGCTCGCCAATCCACACGGCGTTGTCATCGAACGACGGTCGAGGTTCTGTGTCCTGTACGCTGTGTTCACAAGTAACCGGTTGACCGTCAACATACAGCGTGACTTGTCCGTCTTCCACAGAATAACCTATCCGTTGGCCAAAGACTTGCTGCATATCATAGGGATCGATGACGGAAGCAATGACAGCACTATCCCCCACAAACCGTATCTGGTAGAGCCGTTCCACCTGAACGCCGCTGCCTTCTATTGCGCTGGCTGTCAGCCAGAGGTCACCCGTAAGGCTATTGTATGCAGCTCTGGGCTGGCGGGTATTGCGGATATGCTGAAACGTGGTTGAAGTACGGTTCTTCATGACCACGATGCCATAACCTTCCGTTGATTGTTCATCGGCCTCAGTAATGGCCCAAACGCTGACGTTGTTTACCGTGTCGCTCATCATCTCATACTGGTGATAAAGAGTGGCCTCGGAAAACGCACGTCGTACAACGTCAGACGCAGAGTCTTCCGGCACAGGCGCTTCAAGGATTCCGCAAACGGGCTTGACTGCTGTTCTTGTTCCGCAAGAAGCCATCACTAAACAGATGGCAAAGAGTAATTTCGATGTGTTTTGTTTAGTCATACCATTAATAATTGAAGTTTCACATATACTCAGCTTCTTAGGTTATGAGGTCGTAAGGTTATGAGGTTATAAGGTTATGAGGTCGTAAGGTTATGAGGTTATGTTGTCAGGACGGAGGTTCCCACAGGTGGCGGCTCATGTCCACATGGCCGTTGGCCTTGAAGGTGACACCCTCGTCCTCCAAGAGCGTACGCTGCCAGTTCCATCCTGGAACTGTGCGACCTTGCATATTGACAACACGGTGACAGGGAAGGTGCTCTGCACCAGGAGTGTAGCGCAGCGTACGACCCACCATGCGGGCGTGACTGGGCCAGCCTGCCAGTGTGGCAATGAGGCCGTAGGTCATCACGCGGCCACGGGGTATCTGGCCAACGATGCTGAGGACGGCATCACGGAATGCTTGCGCCTCCTCGGCGCTCATTGTATGGGGATAGTCTTTCATGTGTTTCTAATCTTTCTTCTTTGCATCGAGATGATAGTTGAAGGTGAGGCTGACATAATTATGACGGAAATCATCCCATGAGGTAGTCTGCTGATAAGCGGTTTGGCTGCTCCACTTGTGGTCTTTGTTATTCAGGATGTCATCCATTTCCAGGGTGAGACGTGCCTTGTTCTTCATGATTTTCCACGTGACGGAAGCGTCCCAGATGAACATGTTCCGGTTCATGGTTTCGATGGAATAGCCGTGATAGCGTTGTTCCGTAAGCCGCGTCTTGAACACAAAGCGGCCGCGCGTCAGCTCTCCGTTCATGCCGAAACGGTTGTTCCACTGGGTGGTGTTCTGCTCCTGCGCATCGGAGTAGCGGAGACGGTTGGCATTGAGCTCACCGAAGACAGACACCTTGAGCCAAGTCCAGTCGAAACTGACAGTGAGATTCTCAACGGGATTGAGCTGGGTCTGGCGGTTCTCCAAGTGTGGAGCGACCAAGGCCGGGCGGAGGGAGGTAGCTGTAGCTCCGACGAGTTGTGTGAGGAAAGCATAGCTCTGTTCGTAGGTGAGACGGAAGTTGTTCTGCAGGCGGACCACTTCGCCCAAGCCTTGGTCGTAGTTCAAGCGGAAGTTCCAAGTCTGGCCACCAGGCACATTCTCCGGACGGCTGGTGTAGGTACCCGTGGAGGGTTGATAGGTGAGGGCACTGCGTGTCATGCGGTCGTTGTGGATGTAGCCCACGGTGGCGCTGAGCGCGAGTTGCTGCTTAGAGCTAACTGTGTTGAAGTCA
>JAEEGL010474440.1_pt1 | contig 10374 bp, 11 predicted proteins | sample 9134231 | NCBI WGS metagenome assembly JAEEGL01 (sample SAMN16246548, study PRJNA631951) | gut metagenome | biome: gut microbiome; feature: rumen; material: fiber-attached | host: Bos | place: Iran: Karaj | collected 2018-10
AAGCGACGATTCGTATGCAGTCAGGGTAACTTCGGTGATTAGAGAGGAGGAGTAACAGATGGATGGAATGCTGTCGCAGGACGAGATAAACGCCCTCCTAAGCGGTATGGATCTGTCTGGGGATGAAGCTCCGGATATGTCCGGCATTGATTTGCCGGTAGCTGAGGAAAAACCGCCTACGGATCCTTATCTCATCAACACACAGCCTGTGACGGGTGGTGATGAACTTCTTTCGGAAGTTGAGAGAGATGCCATCGGTGAAGTAGCCAACATCAGTATGGGCTCTTCAGCAACAACGCTTTATTCTCTCGTAAACAGGAAAGTAAATATTACCACACCTGTTGTAACTCTCTGCAGTTGGGAGACTCTTCTTCAGGAATTTGAAAGACCCTGTGTTTTCATCAGGATCAAATATACCAAGGGCCTTGACGGAACAGATATACTGGTCCTCAAGGAAAACGATGTTAAAGTCATTACCGATCTTATGATGGGTGGTGATGGCACCAACACCGAAGGTGAACTCGGAGAACTTCATCTTTCCGCTATATCCGAGGCGATGAACCAGATGATGGGATCATCCGCAACATCGCTCTCAACAATGCTCGGAACGATGATCGATATTTCACCGCCGGAAAGCTCACTCCTCAATCTTCAGAACTTTGAGGACGGATCTGAGATATCACCTTTCCTCGGCGGAACGTTCTGCAGGATCACTTTCAGAATGCAGATCGGTGAAGATCTTGTCGATTCGACTATCATGCAGCTCTATCCCATAGAGTTCGCCAAGAAGATCGTTGAGACTTTCATGGGATCGCAGGGAGGCGGCGCAGAAGAAGCACCCGCTCCGGAACCTGCACCCGCACCCGCTCCGACTCCTGCACCTGCCCCCGGCCCCACGCCCGGACCTATGCCCGGCATGGGACAGCCCGCACCCGATATGTCTCAGATGGGTTACGGACAACCGATGGGAATGCCTCAGATGGGTTACGGACAGCCGATGCCCGGTATGCCCCAGATGGGTTACGGACAGCCGATGGGAATGCCTCAGATGGGTTATGCACCTGTGCAGCCCATGAATATACAGCCCGCTTCTTTCCAGACCTTCAGCGGAGACCTTTCCGGAATCCAGGGTGGAGAGAACATCGGACTTATCATGGACGTTCCTCTTGAGGTTACGGTAGAACTCGGACGTACAACGAAATCAATTTCTGATATACTGAACTTCGCACCGGGCACTATTATAGAGCTCGACAGAATAGCCGGTGAACCTATAGATGTTCTTGTAAACGGTAAATTTGTTGCAAAGGGCGAAGTTGTAGTAATAGAAGAGAATTTCGGTATCAGAGTAACAGAAATAATCAAACAGTAATTTGGCCCACACATTATCAATTTTCGGAGGTTTAAAAAATGGCAAAGAATATCCTGATATGTGATGACGCTGCATTCATGAGGATGATGATCAAGGATATCCTCAGCAAGAACGGTTATAATGTAGCCGGAGAAGCAGAAAATGGTGCTAAAGCCGTTGAAAAGTACAAGGAAGTAAATCCCGATCTTGTACTTATGGATATCACCATGCCTGAGATGGACGGAATTCAGGCTCTTAAGGCTATCAAGGCAGCTGATTCCGGTGCCAAGGTCATCATGTGTTCCGCAATGGGACAGCAGGCAATGGTTATTGAATCCATTCAGGCCGGAGCTAAGGATTTCATAGTTAAGCCTTTCCAGGCAGACAGAGTTTTGGAAGCTGTCAAGAAGGTCATAGGCTGATGATATGATCCTTTTATCATCTTCCCGGGGATCCGATATTGCCCAGCTCCTGACAATGCTGATCGTATTCGTTGTTGTGCTCGCAGCCAGTGTGTGGGTTACAAAATGGATAGGTAATTATCAGAAGAATCAGTATGCTTCAGGCAATATCGAGGTTATTGAGAGCGCAAGAGTAGCACCCAATAAATGGGTGGAGATTGTGCGCGTCGGAAATAAGTATAAGATTCTGGCCGTATGCAAAGATACGGTTACTTACCTCGGGGATCTTGATGAAAGTGAGCTTAAGAGAGGAGAAACTTCGGAAAAGAAGTCTTTTTCCGATGTGCTCTCTAAGGCGTTTTCCGATAAAGAAGAATGATTCCGGGGGAAGCAGGTTTATGTTGAAAATGGCTTTAACTGCCGGAAAAAACATAATAAAAATCATATCATTTGCATTATCGGTTCTAATAATGATCTTTATGTTTCACGGTACTGTGTATGCTCAGAATCTGAACGAACAGACCGGGGAGACCGATATTTCCACGACCATAGATCCCGCAGGAACTCATGATGAGCCGCAGGATCTTGATTCTCTGAATACCTTAAACAGACTTACCATTACATATAACGACGATAACGGTTCGCTCAATTCCTCTCTGAGGATTCTGATCACGCTTACCCTTATCGCCATTGCACCGCTTTTGTTGATGGTGATGACTTCCTTTACGAGGATACTCATCGTCCTTCATTTTACAAGAGCGGCACTTAACACTCAGAACGCACCGCCTAACCAGGTTCTAATTGCGCTGTCGCTCATTCTGACCTTTTTTGTCATGCAGCCGACTTTTGAGGAGATTAATATCAATGCCGTCGTTCCTTTTGAAGCAGGAACGATCAATCAGGATGAATTCCTTGAAAAGGCAATGTCTCCTCTCAGGGACTTTATGATGCCGCAGACTCAGGTTAAGGATGTGCGGCTTTTTTATGATATAGCAGGCGAGGAATGGGACGGTACTCTTGAGTCGATTCCCAATTCCATCCTTATTCCTGCTTTTGTAATATCCGAACTCAGAATATCGTTCTGGATCGGATTTATGATCTATATACCGTTTATTGTTATAGATATGGTCGTTGCCTCGACGCTTATGAGTATGGGTATGATGATGCTCCCGCCGACAACGATCTCTATGCCGTTTAAGATATTACTTTTTGTACTGGCTGACGGATGGTCACTTGTTATCGGCCAGCTTGTACGAACGTTCTATTAGACGCGATATTTGATTCGGAGGTTTGCACATGACATCAGAAGCTGCAGTTGAGATGATCAGGGAAGGTTTATTCCTGATATTGAAGTGCGCGCTTCCGGTGTTGCTCGTCTCCACGGTGATCGGTCTTATCGTAAGTATTTTTCAGACGATCACATCGATTCAGGAACAGACACTTACCGTCGTTCCCAAGATCATCGGTATATTTCTTACGCTGATGTTTCTGGGAAACTGGATGATCACAAATATTGTGAATTTTACTACCGATCTTTGGAGTACATTCGTTTATTACGTGCATAAGTAGAGCATAGCAGATGATAGATTATGCTTTTTCAATTTATGAACTGGAATACTTTCTCCTGATACTTGTCAGGGTTTCGTGTTTTGTATATATATGTCCTTTTTTTAACATGAATAATACGCCTCGTCGTGTGAGAGTAGCCCTGAGTATCTTTATCTCCGCGCTGTTGTATGAGGCACTTCAGCCGATAGAACCGGTCATATATACTTCCGTCTTTACATACGCGATCATTGTTTTTAAAGAAGCGGCGGCGGGACTTTTGATCGGATTATCCGCAAATATATGCAGTACGGTGTTTTCTTTTGCCGGATCTGTTGCGGATATGGAAACGGGTCTTTCGATGGTTACGTTGTGGGACCCTGCAACGAGGAACCAGATCAGTATTACGGGAAGCATATTCAACTATACTTTTTCGATGATACTGATTGGAAGCGGGATGTACCGATATCTGCTCGGTGCTCTTGCAGATACATATAAGCTGATACCCGTTAACCATGTGAACTTTAACATGGAAGGTCTGATGACCACCGTAGTTACATTCCTCGGGGATTACATCCTGCTGGGATTCAGGATCATACTTCCGATATTTGCAACGATGATGCTTTTGAATGCGATCCTGGGTATCATGGCCAAGGTATCACCGCAGATGAACATGTTTGCGGTAGGTATTCAGCTTAAGGTTATTACGGGACTTACCATTCTTATACTTATTACCGGACTTATGCCGGTTGCTTGCGACATGATCTTCGAAGAAATGAAGAAGATCATGGTTTCCGTTGTTTCGAATCTAATGTGACAGATGCGGAGGGCATAAGGTGCTTGAATTTAATCTGCAATTCTTCGCAGAAGGTGCGGATAAGACAGAAGAACCTACCCAAAAGAAATTAGACGATGCCCGAAAAGAAGGTCAGGTTGCCAAGAGTAAGGAAATCGGTAATTGTTTGGGGCTTTTTGTGTTCTTTCTTGTCCTGAGATTCATGGCAGGAAGCATCTCAAATAAGTTCATCGATCTGTTCGGAACGGTATACGGATCAATGCATTCCGTTACGGTATACCCCGCAGGTGAGATGCCTGTAAGAGCAGTTGATATTCTGTTCAGAAACAGTCTGCTCACGATCCTTATCATCGTAGCGCCTATGATGATCATAGGTTATGTGGTTGCCTTTTTGGGGGATCTGGTACAGGTAAGATGGAAGCCGACTGCAAAACCTTTGCAGCCCAAGCTTTCGAAGATCAATCCTTTAAAGGGACTTAAGAGAATCTTCTCGATGAATTCCGTGGTGGAACTTATCAAGTCCATCCTGAAGATAGGTCTTGCTATTCCCATCATTTATTTCTACATAAGGGATAAAGTAGGACTGATATATTCGCTTTATGAGATGCCTTTGATACAGGCAATCGTTTTGATAGGTACCACGATCATAGATCTCGGTATCAGGGTTTCCGCAGTATATATCATTATTGCGGCCGCTGACTTCGGATATCAGAAATGGAAATTCCATAAGGACATGATGATGTCCAAACAGGAAGTTAAGGATGAGTACAAGAATTCCGAAGGAGATCCTCAGATCAAGGGTAAGATCAAACGTAAGATGATGGAAGCATCACGAAGGCGTATGATGCAGAAACTGCCCGAAGCCGATGTCGTCATCACAAACCCGACGCATTATGCTGTTGCGATCAAGTATGAACCTGCGGAGAGAGATGCTCCGTATGTCATAGCAAAGGGTGAAGCTTATCTGGCACAGAAGATCAAGGAAGTTGCCAAAGAGCACGGAGTTGAGATAGTTGAAAACAAACCCGTTGCCAGGGCTCTTTATCACAATGTTGAGATAGGCGAATCCGTACCTCCCGAACTTTATCAGGCTGTTGCGGAAATCCTTGCATTTGTTTATCACCTGCAGGGAAGGATCTAAATAAATAAAAAAGAGGAAAGGAGGATGGCATGTTCAAATCAATCGGCAAATTCGATGTGTTTGTAGCACTTTACCTTGCCATCGCCATCGTCCTCTTTATCATACCCATACCTTCAGTGGTACTTGATATATTGCTGGCATTTAATATTTCGCTTGCAATGACCATCATGTTCGGAGCGCTCTTTTGTAAAGAAGTTCTGGATATGAGCTTTTTCCCGACATTGCTTTTATTCACGACTCTGTTCAGGATCTCGATGAATACTTCATCGACCAGACTTATCCTTCGTGACGGATATGCGGGAAACGTAGTTGCTACCTTCGGTAATTTCGTCGGTGGCGGTGACCTTATAATCGGTGCGATCATTTTCATAATCCTGTTGATCATCCAGTTCATGGTCATCAACAAAGGTTCCGAAAGAGTATCCGAAGTTACCGCAAGATTTACACTCGATGCAATGCCCGGTAAGCAGATGGCTATCGATGCAGACCTTAATACCGGTGCCATCGATGATGAAGAAGCAAAACGCAGAAGAGAGAAGATTCAGAAAGAATCCGCTTTCTACGGCTCCATGGACGGTGCTGTTAAATACGTAAAGGGAGATGCCGTAGCCGGACTTCTTATCACGGCGATCAACCTTATCGGCGGTATAGCACTTGCAGTCCTCAGGAGAGGAATGAGTGTGGGTGATGCGCTCAACTCATTTGCAATCCTCACCATAGGTGACGGTCTTGTTTCCCAGATTCCTTCACTGATGATATCTCTTTCAACCGGTATTCTGGTTACCAAGGGTTCATCCGACAAGGATCTCGGAGAGACCATTATCAAGCAGCTGTTCGGACTTCCCAAGGTCCTTATGATCGTCGGCGGTATGATGAGTATTCTCGGTGTTTTCACCGATCTGAATACGATATTGTTCGTCGGAATAGGAATCATCTTCCTGATCAGCGGAAATATGGTTAACAAAAAGCTTCAGACATCGAGCATTGAACTTGATGTATCCAAGGAAGAAACCGAAGCTGAAGAGATCAGACAGCCCGAGAATGTTAATTCACTCCTATCCGTAGATCCCATCGAGCTTGAATTCGGATACGGAATCATTCCTCTTGCGGATGTTAATCAGGGCGGAGACCTTCTTGACCGAGTCGTTATGATCAGACGTCAGATAGCGCTTGAACTCGGTACCGTTGTTCCCATCATACGATTGAGGGATAACATACAGCTTAATCCGAATCAGTACATCATCAAGATCAAAGGTATTCAGATCAGTGAAGGTGAGATACTGTTCGATCATTATATGGCCATGAATCCCGGATATGTCCAGGAAGAGATAACCGGTATTCCCACTTTCGAGCCTTCGTTCCATCTCCCTGCGATATGGATAACCGAAGGACAGAGAGAAAAGGCAGAGACCCTCGGATACACCGTTGTCGATCCACCTTCGATCATCGCGACGCACCTGACCGAGATCATCAGACAGAACATTGATGAGCTACTTACCAGACAGGATGTACAGAACCTCATCAACAATGTAAAAGAAAACAATCCGAACCTTGTCGACGAGCTTGTGCCTAAGCTTCTCGGACTCGGTGAAGTTCAGAAGGTATTGCAGAATCTCCTTCGTGAAGGAGTATCCATCAGAGACCTTCTCACCATCCTCGAGACACTTGCCGATTTTGCTCCCACGACCAGGGACACGGATATACTTACCGAATACGTAAGACAGGCACTCAAACGTGCCATCTCCGCAAGATACTTTGCACAGAATGATACCAACTCGGTAGTAACACTCGATCCCAAGATCGAGCAGGAGATCATGAGCTGCGTCAAGCAGACCGAGAACGGTTCCTTCATCAATATGGATCCCGCAAGAACACATGCGATCCTTGATTCTGTCAAAGTAGAAATGCAGAAGCTTGAAAATCTCGGCAAGACTCCTATAATAGTCACTTCGCCGATAGTAAGGATTTACTTCAGAAAACTTACGGAGGATTACTACAAAGACCTGATAGTCGTTTCATACAATGAGGTTGATTCCAGCGTCAACCTGACATCGGTCGGAATGGTTACCGCATAAAATGATCATTAAAAAATTCGTAGGAAAAAATGAAGAAGAAGCAACAAGTCTTGCCAAGAAAGATCTCGGCGAGAACCTTGTTATCATGAATGTCCGTAAAGTAAAGGCTAAGCCTCCCTTTGCATTTCTCAAGAGTAAGAGAGTGGAGGTTACCGCTGCGATCGAGGAAGAGGATCCTGCAATGGTAAGGATCAGAAAGATCGCAAGAGCCCAGGATTCCGCACAGGCCAAGACCGCATCCGATGCGGCTTCTTCGGCCACCGTCAAATCCCCTGCCGATGCAACCGGTGTTTCCTCGAATGCAACTTCATCGGGAGTAGTATCTCTTTCATCTTCCAAGGTTTCCACGGATGAGAAGAGTAAGATCATTGAGGAAAAGCTTGATAATCTACAGAACATGCTCGAGAAGAAGCTCGGAACCGGGGAAGAGCCTAAGAAGGCAGAAAAGCCCGCTCCCGCCCCTGAGGTTAAGCCCGCTGCGGAAACAGTGCAGGTAACCGCACAGGAGCCCGACAGGGAAACATCCAGATTTTTAAGACTTCTCTACAATACGATGATCGATAACGACCTCGATGAGAAGTATGTAAATGAACTGGTAAGTAACGCAGACAAAGCCGGAAAACCCGGTGCCAAACTCGATCATTATCTGAGCGCCGTATACCAGAAGATGATCCTCAGATTCGGCAAAGCAGACGGAATATCCGAGCCTGCGGGAAAAGGCCCTGTCGTTATCTTTTTCATAGGACCTACCGGAGTCGGAAAGACTACAACTATAGCGAAGGTGGCAAGTTCCTTATCCGTAAACGACAAGAAAAAAGTCGCACTCCTTACCACGGATACATACAGGATCGCGGCAGCGGATCAGCTCAGAACTTATGCCAGTATTCTTGAAGTTCCCTTCAGAGTTATCTACTCCGAAGATGAGCTTCTTATCGCATGTGATGATTTCAGGGATTGCGATTATATCCTTGTGGATACCGCAGGACATTCACATAAGAGTGAAGAACTTCTTGCCAGACAGAAAGCATATATGGCATGCCTCCCCGAGACATTCACCAAACAGTGCTTCCTTGTTGTCAGTGCCACTACCAAATACAAGGATCTTAAGAAGATCGTTGATAATTATAAGACCGTTTCGGAATTTCAGCTTATTTTTACAAAACTTGACGAGACATCAACCCTCGGAAGCTTGTATAATATAAGGTGCTATTCCGAATCTCCTATAGCGTTCGTTACATGCGGTCAGAATGTCCCCGATGACATTGAGACCTTTAATGCACAGCGCATCGTCAAGCAACTGCTGGGAGGAGAGTAAGGCATGGATCAGGCTGAATCACTCCGCATCATAAAAGCCAGCAGACAGGCACGACCTCTCGCGAGGGTTATAACCGTAACGAGCGGAAAAGGCGGAGTCGGAAAATCAAATACTGCGATCAATCTTGCGATATGGCTCAAAAAGCTGGGCAAGAGAGTAATTATCCTGGACGCGGATTTCGGACTTGCGAATATCGAGATCATGTTCGGTACCGTTCCGAAGCACAATCTCTGCGATCTTATATACCAGGGTAAAAATATAAAGGACATCATTACCTGGGGACCCGGAGAAGTCGGTTTTATTTCGGGCGGAAGCGGTATTGCGGGTATGTCGAATCTGAGCAATGATTATCTGAATTATATTATTCAGAATCTATCGGAACTTGATTCGATCGCTGATATAATAATAGTCGATACCGGAGCGGGAATATCCGATGCGGTTCTTGAATTCCTCGTTGCGAGCGGAGAGATACTGCTTATTACGACTCATGAACCTACGAGTATCACGGATTCCTATTCGCTTCTGAAAGCGCTGGCCAGACATCCGAGATATAACCCTCAGGAGACCACGGTCAGAATGATCGCGAACCGTGTCAGCAAGGAAGCTGACGGACAGACACTCTATAAAAAGCTTAACTCGGTAGTCCAGAGATTCCTGAAACTGCCGCTTACATATCTGGGATGCGTACCTTATGATTCGCAACTATCCGATGCAGTCATGCAGCAGATGCCGGTATCTCTTAAGAATCCTGCGGCAAGGTCATCTCAGGCATATGAGAGGATAGCAAGAAGTTTACTCGATGAAAAAGAAACAGGCACTGCCAAAGCCAGGGGTATGGCAGCGTTTTTCTCACATATAGTTAGCAGAAGATAAATAAGGGAGAGGATTTATTATGCTTAACAATTTTATTTCGCCGGGAGACAGGGTTGAGCTCACTGCGGTGGATCGTAAATTGAACGATTCGGATAAAAGTGAAAACGCGAAATTTTACGAAACCAAGATCGTAGATATCATCTCGGAAGATTCAATTGAGGTACAGATGCCTATAGAGCAGACCAAACTGATCCTCCTTCCCGTGGATGCAGAATTTAACATGATAGTTTATACCGGAGCCGGACTCTACCAGTGTTTTGTAAGAGTCGTTGACAGGTATAAATCCAATAACATTTATGTACTGGTACTCGAACTTACCAGTAACCTCAGAAAGTATCAGAGAAGAGAGTATTACAGATTCAGCTGTGCTCTCGAAATGTGCTCGAGAAATCTCGTTGAGGAAGAGGTAAATGCTGTAGCAAACAAGAGCCCCTTATACCTGCAGCCGAATCTTCCCATTAAGAGAAGTGTAATCGTAGATATTTCCGGCGGCGGACTCAGATTCATGTCCAATCAGAAGTACGAGCCCGGCAGCATGCTCTATATCAGCTATAACCTTCTTATCGGAGGGGAGCGCAAAAAGTACGAACTTATCGGAAAGGTTCTTCTTGTAAAAGAGCTTGAGAACAGAGCCGGAACATATGAGCACAGAGTTCAGTATGTGAATATGGAACGCGGTGCGAGAGAAGAAATTATAAGATTTATTTTTGAAGAAGAAAGAAAGAACCTAAAGAGGTAAAAATCTGATATAATAAGGGTTATAAAACAAACAATTCAAGGCGGGAAATGCATATGAAGAAAAAAGTTTTGGTTGTTGACGACTCTGCACTTATGAGAAGAGTGCTCTGTGATATAATCAATTCGGATGATGGTTTCGAAG
>JAEEGL011963542.1_pt1 | contig 10374 bp, 8 predicted proteins | sample 9134231 | NCBI WGS metagenome assembly JAEEGL01 (sample SAMN16246548, study PRJNA631951) | gut metagenome | biome: gut microbiome; feature: rumen; material: fiber-attached | host: Bos | place: Iran: Karaj | collected 2018-10
CCGCATCTTGGCGAGTACTCTGCCCTTCTCTCTGCATTCTGTCCAGATGCAAAGACCGACACACCTTCCTCATGGATTGAGACTCTAATGGTGGCTTCAGACAGCACAGGATGCACAATCGTCGTAAAGGCGAACACTGTCTGGATTGCTTCAAATGGAGAAAAGACCTGTGTCATCGACGGCCAGAACCCATCCTTGGGCGTTGCAGGATCTGGAGATGTGCTATCGGGAATCATAGTTGCCCTTGTAGCCCAAGATGATGCCTATGCAGCATCCAACGGAGCTCTGATTCACCAGAAGGCCGGACGACTTGCACATGAGAAGATGGGCTTCTACTCATCAGATGATCTGGTGAGGTTCATCGGGAAGGCTGTCAATTAGACTTTTGCGAACTTGGACAGATACTCGTGGGATTTCATATACTCGCGGAAGATTCTGTCTCTGTCCATGGTAACGTACTCGCCGTTCTTGTAGAGGACCCTGCCGTCAACCATGGTCATGCACACATCACTTGCCTGGGCTGAGTATGTGACAAGTGCCAAGGAATCGTAATCGGGCACCATGTGTGGAGCATCAAGGTTTATGGCGATTATGTCAGCTTTCTTTCCGACTTCCAAGCTTCCAGTGTCGAATCTTCCCTGGGCCTTGGCTCCAGCGATTGTGGCCATCTTGATGACTGATTCCGGCTTCATTATGGTCGGGTCGCAGTTGTAGCCGTTGTGCAGAACTGCAGCAAGATGCATCTCCTCGAACATGTTGACGTTGTTGTTGCTGGAGCTGCCGTCTGTACCAAGTGCCACGTTGATCCCCATGTCCAAAGCCTTCTGAATCGGAGCGAAACCACTTCCCAGCTTCATGTTGCTTGTCGGGTTGTGGACGATTGTAACTCCTTTCTCCTTAAGGATCTGAAGATCTTCATCCGTGCACCACACGCAGTGTGCGGCATAGGACGGCAGGTTGAAGAACCCGAGATTCGAGTACCACTTTGTGGGGGTTATGCCACGCTTTGCGATACAACCCTCATGTTCACGCCTCGTCTCTGACAGGTGAGTGTGAAAACGTCCGCCGAGCTTCTGGATCTCGTTTGCCCAGTTCTCTGCGATGTGGTCTGCGATTGTGTACTCGCCGTGGATGCACCAGTCAACATGGAGTCTGTCATCATAGGCTCCGTCAAAGTTCTTGTGGAACTCTATGGACTCGACCCTGTTCGGGAAGCTCAGGTAGTCCGTATTCTCATCTCCACCCATCACCACGCGTGTCAGGTCAGCCTTGATTCCGCTCTCTCCGATGCAAACCTGGGTGAGCATTGGCATGAAGTACATGTCCGAGAAGCTTGTCGTACCGCCAGCAAGCATCTCGAGAATGACCATCTCCATTCCGACCTTGAAGTCCTTCTCGCGCATCTTGGCCTCCAGCGGCCATACTGCATCTGAAAGCCACTCCTGGAGCGGCAGGTCACTTCCGACTCCCTTGAGAAGGTTCATCGCACTATGTGCATGGCAGTTGACCAGTCCCGGCATCAGGAGCTTGTCATGCATATCAACTTCCTCATCGTAGGCTCTCTTCGGCTTCTCTATGCCGATGTAGTTGATGAACGCTCCATCAACACCCAGATAGGCATCCTTTAGGACTTTGAAAGATCCATTCTCCGTTGCGATGATTTTGGCGTCTTTGAAAAGAATTGACATGTTTGAACTCCTTATATGCTTTTGATCACATCCTCAAGGTATGCGCTGAAAGCCGATGCCGCCTTGGAGGCGTTCTCGTTGACTTCCGTTCCGTCAACCTTGCCTGCAACCATACCGGTGGCCATGTTGGTAATAAGTGCAACGCCAAGAAGCTCCATACCGCAGTGCGCTGCGGTCAATGCCTCAGTGACTGTGGACATGCCTATGGCATCAGCACCAAGAACACGTGCGGCCCTGATCTCCGCTGCGGTCTCGAACTGCGGTCCCGGGAAGAACATATATACACCCTCATGGACCTTGAGACTGGCTTTCTTCGCACATTCTCTGGCGACCTTCCTGAGGCGCTCAGTATAAAGGTCGTGCACATCGAAGAACCTCGGTCCAAGCTGGTCAACATTCGGGCCTCTCATCGGGCTTCCACCGTAAAGCTTTATGTGGTCACTGATTATCATGGCATCACCGGGGATGAAGTCAGGATTGCAAGAGCCTGAGGCGTTTGTGAGGACAAGCTTCTTCACTCCAAGGACATGAAGAACATGCACTGGGATGTTCAGCTCCTCCATCGAGTAGCCCTCATAGAAATGAAAGCGCCCGTTCATGCAGATAATGTATCTGTCTCCGATGTAGCCAGCAACCATTAGACCGGCATGGTCCTTGTTGGTCGACACGGGAAAACCCGGAATCTCGGAATAAGGGATGGTGATCGGCTTATGTATCTTCTCTGCGACAGGTCCACAGCCAGTTCCAAGCACCACTGCGATCTCCGGGACGTTTTCGATTCGCTCTCTGATAAAAGAGGCGGCCTTCTGATAGAACTCGTACGTGTATCCTTCAACCATATGCACAACCTCAGTTCATCGGTATCTCAACCGGTTTTCCGACGCATCTTGCCATATGGTAGATCTTGGCTGCATCCTCGATGTATGTAGCCCTCACGTAGGCAAGATCCAAAGTGTCACCAACCGCAACCACACCATGGTTGGCCAGAAGGCAACCTCCACGTTCCCCAATGTCACGGGCAGCATTCAGTCCAAGCTGAAGAGAGCCTGTGGGTGCATACTCTGCAAGCGGGACATCCCCACCAAGCCAAGGCTGCATCTCTATGAGTATGAGAGGGATTCCCTCCCGGATTACGGCAAACGATGTGGCATAAGGCGAATGCGTGTGGACAATCGCTTTAACCTCATGCTTCGCCCTGTAAAGCTCCGCATGAAGCCTCCATTCAGAGGACGGCTTCGCATCCTTCGGACACTGGAGTATCTCTCCATCGATTGTCATGATGACGATCCTGTCTTCTGTCATTGTGAGATAGCTTTCGGAACTCGGAGTGATTGCAAAGGCATCTGCTCTATCTGGAAGCCTCATGCTTATGTTGCCGCTTGTGGCGGAGACAAGGTGCTCGTTGTACATTGTCTTGGAATACTGAACTATGGCCTTTCTGATGCTCTGATAATCCATATCGTGTCCATCCTCATTTCTGCTTCAGGTATCTGTCCAAAAAGGCGAGGACCATTTCCCTGATCTCGGTTTGATGGAACGCCCTGTCTGCATGATCTGCACCTTCAAGCCAGATCAGGTCTGCAGGTATGCCCAGAGCAACCAGCTTGTCGTAGAACATCTTGCTCTGATTCGGGTCCACCATGGCATCGGACGTACCGTGCACGAGAAGGAACGGAGGCGTCTTTGAACTGGCATGGCAGATGGGGCTTGCAAGCTCGGCCTTCTTCAGAGCCTTCTCTTTGTCATTCTCGTTGATGTACAGCTGATAGACTCTTCCCATCTTGTCACCGTGCTTGAAGATGGTGGCCAGGTCATAGATCCCGAAGAAACCTATTACGGCATTCACGGCGTCAGAGACGTCAAGATCATCTCCTACTGAGAAAAGTCCGGTTTCACATGTAGTCCCTGCCAGCGCGGCAAGCTGAGCTCCAGCGGAATCACCTTTCAGGGCGATTCTGTTCGGGTCGATTCCGAACTTCGAAGCGTTCTTTCGCAGGAATCTGATTGCGCACTTGACGTCTTCGATCTGTGCGGGAAAAGAATCGAAGTTGACAGTCGTGTAGTCAACTGAGGCCACAACATACCCATGTGATGCGTAGTAGCACTGTTCAGTGATATTCAGCCATGGCGTTGAAGACTTCCAAGCCCCACCGTTGATGAAGATGACAAGCGGATGTTTTGGGTACTTGCTGACATCCCCAAGGACTGGTTCGTAGTATGGCTTCAGGATGTTAAGCGTCCTGACTTCAACTCCCTGATGGAAGTAGTTCTCACGTGTGGCATACTGGATTCCGACCAGGGGAATCACTTTTGCCAGGGTATTGCAAGGTCTGACAGTCTGCTCCATGGCACCATTCTAAATAAAATGGCATCAGTTGTAAACGCAATCCGCACAGACACATCTGACATGGTTATGGTCATTCGATGCAAACCATGCGATAATTGCTACTGGTTCAAACGCAAAGGAGAGAGAAATGGAACGCCAGGATACGGGACTTGCATTCATCCAGAGATATGAGAACATCGCATGGTACGAGGATGGCGAAGTCAGGATTCTCGACCGCAGGGTCTATCCTGCTCGCACAGAGTTCTACATCTGCAAGACTCATGTGGAGGTCATGCAGGCCATCCGTGACATGGTGACCCAGAGCACAGGGCCTTATGTTGCAGCCCCCATGGGCATGGCACTTGCAGCCTGGGAATGCAGAGACCTCAGTGCAGACAAGCAGATGGAGTACCTCAGAAAGGCCGCCGCCTGCCTTTGTGATGCCCGTCCCACAACGAAAAAGCGCATGGTCATCGTCACAGAGGCCTGCCTTCCTGCAGCCGAGAAGGCCCTAAGAGAGGGTCGCCGCGTTGACCTTGCAATCCGCGACAAAGCGGTGGAAATCACAAACAACCGCTATGCCAAAATCGCAATAATGGGCGACTATCTTTCGGACATCTTCCCCAACAACGGGACAATCATGACCCAGTGCTATGCAGACACAATAATCGGGATGACGCTCCGTGCCTGCAGGAAAAAGGGCAAGACTGTGCGCATCTTCTGCCCCGAGACAAGACCGTACCTGCAAGGTGCAAGGCTGACGGCCACAGTCTGCGCCGAAATGGGCTTTGACACCACACTGATCACCGACAACATGCCTGCCTATGTCATGGCCAACGAGCACGTGGACATCTTCACATGCGCAGCCGATGCCATCTGTTGTGACGGCTACGTGTTCAACAAGGTCGGTACCAGCCAGATTGCAATCTGCGCCAAGCACTTCGGAATCCCCGTGTACATCTCAGGAGCACCCGATCCGGGCCACAAGACCTGGGACACGGTCAAGATCGAGATGCGCAACCCCGATGAGACGCTCGAGGCCATGCACGTGCGCACCGCCGCCGTGGGCCTTGGAATCAAAGGCTACTACCCCGCCTTCGACATGACACCACCTGAGCTGATAACCGGAATCATAACCGAAAAGGGCGTTCTTTCTCCGTTCGAGCGCCAGAAGTATTTCGAGGCCGGCGGACATGGCGAGTACTGAACCGAAATCATTGCCTATAAAGCCTAAAAAATACTATATTTTCCCTATGCTTAGAACATTGCTCAAACACATAGGGGAATACAAGAAATATGCCATTTTGACCCCTATTCTCACCGCTGCTGAGGTGTTCATGGAGATTCTCATCCCGTTTGTCACGGCGATGATAATCGACAGAGGCATCCAACAGGGAAATCTTTCCAACATACTGCTCTACGGCGGCATAATGCTGGTCCTTGCTTTCATCAGCCTCTTCTTTGGTGTCAAAGCTGGAAAGACTGCAGCAATCGCAGCAACCGGATTCTCGACCAATCTGAGAGATGCGATGTACAAGAACATCCAGACGTTCTCGTTCTCCAACATCGACAAGTTCAGCACGGCAGGCCTTGTCACCAGAATGACCACGGATGTGACGAACGTCCAGAACGCCTTCCAAATGACCATGAGAATAGCAGTCAGAGCACCTATGATGATGATTCTGAGCATGGTGATGTGCTTTCTCATCAACGCAAGGATCACGCTTGTTTTCCTCGGAGCCCTTGTGATTCTTGCAATCGGGCTTTTCTCGATCATGCGTCTTGTTATGCCTGTGTTCAAAAAGCTGTTCGAGAAGTACGACGATCTGAATGCAAGCGTACAGGAGAACGTCACCGGGATCAGAGTCGTCAAGGCTTTTGTTCGTGAGGACTTCGAGAAGGAGAAGTTCGGAAAGGCGGCCTGGATGCTCTACTCCCTTTCCGTGAAAGCAGAAAGCATCCTGGCTTTCAACGGTCCGATCATGATGTCCGTCATCTACACAAGCATGATGCTGCTTGCATGGTTCGGAGCGCATTTCATCGTTTCAGGGACGATGACAACAGGAAACCTCACATCGCTATTAAGCTATGTCATGAGCATGCTGATGTCCATGATGATGGTCTCAATGATCTTTGTAATGCTCTCGATGAGCCTTGCCGCTGCAAGGAGAATCGCAGAGGTCCTGAACGAGAAGACAGACATCACAAATCCAAAGGACCCGGTCATGGATGTCAAGGACGGATCGATTGACTTTGACAATGTGGATTTCGCATACAGAAGCGGAACAGGTGAAAACACACTCAATGGCATCGATTTGCATATCAAATCTGGAGAGACGATTGGGATAATCGGAGGCACCGGAAGTGGAAAGACCACGTTTGTGTCACTGATTCCAAGACTGTACGACGTCACAGGCGGACAGGTCAAGGTCGGCGGAGTGGATGTGAAGAGGTACGACCTGGAGACCCTTCGAAACCAGGTTTCGGTTGTGCTTCAGAAGAACGAGCTTTTCAGAGGAACAATCTTGGACAACCTCAGATGGGGAAACGAGAACGCCACTGAAGAGGAATGCCGCAATGCCTGCATTCTCGCCTGTGCTGACGAGTTCATTTCACGGATGCCTGACGGATACAACACCTGGATCGAACAGGGTGGAACGAACGTCTCAGGAGGTCAGAAGCAGAGGCTGTGCATCGCAAGGGCCCTTTTGAAGAAGCCTAAGGTGCTGATTCTTGATGACTCCACAAGCGCGGTCGACACTGCAACAGACGCCAGCATCCGCAAGGCTTTCAGAGAGGATATTCCGGATACCACCAAGCTGATAATCTCACAGCGAATATCAAGCGTGCAGGATGCTGATAGAATCCTTGTGCTTGACAACGGTACGGTGAACGGATTCGACACACACGCCAATCTGCTTAAGACAAACCAGATCTACAGAGAGATCTGCGATGTCCAGCTTCAGAGCGGCGGCGACTTCGACGAGAAGATGAACTAGGAGGACAAAGGTGAGCGAAGATAATAGCTACAAGAAACCGCAGAGACCCGAGCGTCCTCCAAGAGGTATGATGGTCAAGCCTCAGAAAGGTGCATTCAAGCCCATTTTCAGGGTGATGCGCTATGTTCTGAAGGACTACAAGTTCCACTTCCTTCTGGTCATGGCCTGCATAGTGATTGCTGCTCTGGCCACCCTTTCAATGACGCTCTTCACAAGAAGTCTGATAGACACCTACATTCTGCCACTGGTGGGCAAAGCCAACCCTGACTTCTCACCTCTTGCCCAGAGGCTCATAAAGCTCGCAGGCATCCTTGTTGTTGGAATAATCTGCAACTATGGCATGAACAGAATCATGGTAACTGTGAGCCAAGGATCGCTGAAGCGCATGAGAACCGAGCTGTTCAACAAGATGGAGAGCCTTCCTCTTACGTACTTTGACACCCATGCCAGAGGCGACATAATGAGCGTCTACACAAACGACATAGACACTCTGAGGCAGGTGATAAGCCAGAGCATCCCACAGCTCTTCAGCTCCTCCATCACGCTTGTGTCCACATTCGTCAGCATGCTGGTTCTGAACATTCCGCTTACAATCCTCTCCGTTTTGATGATCTTCATCAGCGTGAAGGTCACAGCCAAGCTCAGTGCAATCTCAGGCAAGTACTTCGTCGAGCGCCAGAGAGACCTTGGAGCGGTGAACGGATACATCGAGGAGATGATGCAAGGTCAGAAGGTTGTAAAGGTGTTCTGTCACGAAGAGAAGAGCACCGAAGAGTTCCAGAAGCTCAACACAAAGCTCAGAGACAGCTCCAAGAACGCCAACTCGATCGTGAACATCATCATGCCGGTGAACGGGAACATCGGAAACATCAGCTATGTCCTCATCGCCATAGCCGGAGCCCTTTTGGCCATCCACGGCTTCACCGGTCTGACACTAGGTGCACTGATTACATTCATGTCCCTCAACAGAAGCTTCTCAATGCCTGTGACTCAGGTCAGCCAGCAGTTCAGCGCCATTGTCATGGCAAGTGCTGGTGCCAAGCGGGTATTCGACATGATGGACGAGAAGCCTGAGGAGGACAACGGCTATGTGGAGCTTGTCAGGGCCAAGATCGACGAGAGCGGCAACATCACAGAAACGGACGACCTCACCGAGACCTGGGCATGGAAGCATCCACATCAGGCCGATGGCACTGTGACCTATAAGAAGCTCGAGGGAGCTGTGACTTTCGATGGCGTGGATTTCGCCTATGTACCTGGAAAAACGGTCCTTCATGACATCAAGATGTATGCAAAGCCCGGTCAGAAGCTCGCCTTCGTAGGAAGCACCGGAGCAGGCAAAACCACCGTTGTGAACCTGATCAACCGCTTCTACGACATTCAGGACGGAAAGATCCGCTTTGATGAGATCAACGTGAACAAGATAAAGAAGGCAGACCTCAGACGCAGTCTGGGCATAGTCTTGCAGGACACTCACCTCTTCACTGGAACTGTGATGGAGAACATCCGCTTCGGACGTCTTGATGCCACCGATGAGCAGTGCATCAATGCAGCCAAACTTGCCAATGCCGACAGTTTCATCAGAAGACTTCCAAACGGCTATGACACAGTGCTTAAAAATGACGGTTCGAACCTCAGCCAGGGTCAGAGACAGCTTATTGCAATCGCAAGGGCCGCTGTAGCAGATCCCCCTGCCCTGATTCTTGATGAGGCCACATCCTCCATTGATACAAGAACCGAGCTTCTTGTGCAGCAAGGCATGGATGCCCTGATGAAAGGACGCACATCGTTTGTGATTGCTCACAGGCTATCCACCGTCAAGAATGCAAACTGCATAATGGTCATGGAGCAAGGTCACATAATTGAGCGTGGAACCCACGATGAACTGCTTGCCCAGAAGGGCCGCTACTACCACCTGTATACAGGCAAGAAGGACTGATGGAATTCCACTACCCTGACCTTCATGATGACCAGATAAGACTCACCCTCCGCGAAACCCATGAGGCTGTTTTGGACAAGGGCTACGTCCCTGCATACAGCTTCGATGTAAAGCTTCTGGACGGAACCCATGTCGGCGAATGCAGCCTCAGGGTCGGCCACAACAGGAACACCTACTACGGCGGCAACATCGGGTACGGCATTGACGAGGCATTCCGAGGCCACCATTATGCCGCAAAGGCCTGCATGCTGCTTTTCCAGCTTGCAGTGATGCATGAGATGGACTATGTGCTCATCACCTGCTCTGTGGACAATGCCGCCTCTTCGCGCTCCATCCAGCTTGCAGGAGGGATGCTCATTGCAACAGAGGATGTTCCAGAGGACCTTGAGCAGTACAAGCGCGGTTCAAAGAGGGTTCTTGTCTACAAGATTCTTCTTCATGACATGAGAAATCTCTTTGTTCTGGACAGCAAGGACTATGATCTCAGCCTTCCAATCAGAAACCGCCATTCTGTGCGTGGAATCATCATCAGAGACGGCAAGATCGCAATGGCACATGTGACGAGGCACGGCTACTACAAGTTCCCTGGTGGAGGATCTGAGGGCACGGAGACGAAGATCCAGACTCTTGTTCGTGAGGTTCGCGAGGAGTCCGGGCTGATTGTGAAACCCAAGACAATCAAGCCTTACGGCATTGTCACAAGGACACTGCTGAGCAGACTTGGCGAGCGCTTTCACCAGGACAACTTCTACTACCTCTGTGAAGTTGAAGACGAGATCTCAAGTCAGGAGCTGACTGAAAGTGAAGCCGCAAGCGGCTATGTGCTGGAATGGGTTGACCCGCATGTTGCAATCTCCGCATCCAGAGGATGTGCCTCCTACTCTGACCGCTTCATGACAACCTCAATCGAGCGAGAGTGCCGAGTTCTGGAGTCTCTGATGGCGGAAGGATACTTTGGTTGAGCTTTGATAGAGTTGCTAACACACACAAAATAAACATATCCACTTGTAAAAACGGCTAAAATGTTTATTTGTAAACATATCCTGCAGAAAACTGAGCATCTATGTTTATCAGACATCCAAATGGCGTCTCATTTTCAATAAGCAGCACATAAAAAAACGGGACCGCCGAAGCGATCCCGCAAATTGACTTACGCCTAAACTCAGCGACCGTACTGGCAGTCGTTGTTTCCAGAAGTGGTTGTCCACATCTCGAGCATGTTGATCGGGTCGTTGAAGTCTGCGATCCAACCTTCACGAGCGAAATCGAAGTTACCGTTCTTTCTCTCCTCGAGGAAGACGTTCCAGTCCTGAACCTGGATTGAGAGGTTAATTCCAACCGCTGCGAGGTCCTGCTGGATTGACTCAGCAATGGCGATGTGGCCGGAGCTCTGGTTTGTCAGGTATGTGACGCTGATCGGAG
>JAEEGL012425425.1_pt1 | contig 10374 bp, 10 predicted proteins | sample 9134231 | NCBI WGS metagenome assembly JAEEGL01 (sample SAMN16246548, study PRJNA631951) | gut metagenome | biome: gut microbiome; feature: rumen; material: fiber-attached | host: Bos | place: Iran: Karaj | collected 2018-10
GAATCCATGGACGAGCTATGGAGGATCGTCAAAGAAACAGGTGTTGATCTTCACATCTCTCATCTCCAGCTGGATGGCAAGGACAACATACCGATGCTCGGTGCATTTCATGCGAAGATCGATGCGATCAAAGCTCTCGGTGGGACCGTGACCTGCGACTTTTATCCATATTCGGCAGGAGCAAGTACTTTGGGAATAATACTTCCGCCATGGGCATTCGAAGGCGGAACGGCAAAGATGCTCGCAAGGCTTGCTGATCCGGAAACAAAAAAGCAGATCATCTATGACATGTACCATCCCGAAAAGTTCCCGTGGAAAGAGAGCACGCTGAAAATCACGGGAATGGACGGGGGCGGACTGATCATATCAAGCGTCACAAAACCCGAAAACGAAAAATACCTAGGAAAGACCGTCAAAGAGTTGGGAGAGCTGACAGGAAAAGATCCCGTCGAAGCTATTCTGGATCTCATGCTCGACGAAGGGAACAGAGTCGGAGGCATCATCGTTTCCCAGACGGAGGAAACTGTTCGTGCGAACATGCTCAGGCCGGAGATAAATCTCTGCACCGACAGCATCATGGGCGGAAAACCTCACCCGAGAGCGTATAACGGTTTCGCAAGATTTTTCGGGCACTACTGCAGAGATCTCGGAGTAATGCCACTTGAAACTGCGATCTGGCGTATGTCAAAAAAAGCTGCGGATGCCATGCACATCAAGGACCGCGGAGCACTGATACCCGGAAGGAAAGCCGACGTGCTTATCTTAGACCCCGAAGAAGTGATCGACGTCGGCACATATGATTATCCCGAGCAGCACCCGAAAGGATTTAAGCGCGTTATCGTAAACGGCAAGACCGTCGTATGCGACGGAAAGCTTTTCGAAGACGCCGCTGCCGGTCAGATGATAAGAATCTATTGAACTCAAGAGTTTGCGAAAGGAGTAAAACCATGAAAAGAGTTCTCACCTTATTATTAGCGTTAGCGCTCGTATTTACGCTGACTGCCTGCGGAGGCGGACAGTCTGCAGCGCCGAGCAGCACAGCGCCGAGCGCAAGCAGCAATCCGTCCGGCGGATCCAGCGCAGTAGCTCCCGTAAAGATCATCTGTGCGACGCCCTGCGCCGAAAACGCTCCGTTCCAGCAGGCTGTCTACTGGTTCCAGAATTATGTCGATGAGAAGCTTCCCGGCCGCGTCACCTGGGAAAACCATATCAACGGTGAAATGGGAAGTGACCGCGAACACGGAGAATATCTGCTCAGCAATGCGATCCAGATGTCCGTTCTGCCTGCGTCCAGCATAAAGGACGTATTGCCCAATGTAACCGCACCTGACATCACCAGCGTTCCCTTCCTGTTCCAGAGCACTGATGAACTCTACGCTGCAATGGACGGATACCTTGGAGACAAGATGAAAGGTCAGTACAATGACGGCGGAATGGCATGTCTCACGGTTTTCCATCTCGGAAGCTGGGAAGTCCTCAACAACCAGAGACCGACCTATGTCCCCTCCGATCTCAATGGACTTAAGATCCGCAGTTTCTCAAACAAGGGCGCTTTCCGTTTCCTCGAGGCGTGCGGAGCACTTCCTGCAAGCATAGATATGGGTGAAACTTACACCGCCATCCAGCAGGGTACTGTAAGCGGCTTGATAATCAGCACTTACAACACAATCACCAAGGGCTTTACGGATGTTACCAAATATCAGACCGATCTGTATATCGGCGATACCTGCCAGATGATCAACATGAACCTGGCATTCCTCGAAAGCCTTCCCAAGGATCTGCACGACTGCCTGATCGAAGCAGGCGTCGCTTGCGAACAGCATTTCAGAAATGATGTCGTCAAGGCGTTCAATGAACAGTATCCTAAGGACCTCGCATCTGTAGGAGTTGAACTCTGCACGCCGACGCCTGAGCAGTATCAGCAGTGGGTAGACGTCGTATCGAAATACTGCTGGGATGAATTCAAGTCTCAGATCGATCCTCAGCTTTGGGCTGACACCGAAGCTTTCCTCGCAGAATACAGAAAATAAACAAAAAGCGGCATACAATCTCCTAAATGTAACGCTTTCTTCATCAAGTCTTTAAACGGCAGAATTTGGCGGATTCTGCCGTTTAAAGCAATCGGACTTATCTGTTGTAAGAAACACGGAGTGGCAGATGAAAAAGTTAAACAGCATAGAAAAGAAAGTCGCCGGAGTATTCATGCTTCTTATTATACTTGCCGGATTCACACAGGTCATATTCCGATATGTCCTTAAACTGCCGCTTGCCTGGACCGACGACGTGGTAATATTCTGCCATATTTGGTGTGTATTCCTCGGCGCGAGCGTGGCAACCGCAGAAAAAAAGCATATCCGTATAACGATGTTGACCGAGCGGCTTCCTTTGAAAGTTCAGTTCTTTATCGATATTCTGTCCGATCTGCTTTGGATCGTCGCATGCATCCTTCTGACGTATACAGGGTACCTGGCAACCAGCTCTCATCTTAAGACCGGCGCAAAAACGCTGTCGAGCGGGCTGCCATACTGGCTCGGAAGCATAATTCTTCCGATTTGTTTTGTGATCATGGGAATAAAAGTTGCTTTGCAGATAAAAGACACGATAAAGAATCGCGGAGCATACTTTAATCCAACACGCGGAAAGATTGAGGAAGGTGAACACTGATGGAAATATGGCTTGTACTCGGTTCGTTTTTCATATTTCTGCTGCTTAAAGTACCTGTAGCCATATCCATGGCTCTTTCGGGATTCCTGGCTTTTCAGGTCCTTCACCTGGCTCCGCTGATCATAGGCGGACAAGCCGCATTTAATCAACTCTATTCATTTACGATCCTGGCTATCCCATTTTACATCTTCGCCGGAAACATAATGACGCGAGGCGGGATATCCAAAGCACTGTGCGATTTCGCAATGTCCATTTTCTCCAGACTGACAGGAGGCCTTGGGATGGTCACCGTCTGGGCAAGCGCGTTTTTTGCGGCAATCAGCGGTTCCAGCAATGCCACCGTTGCTGCGATCGGCGGAATGATGGCGCCGGAAATGGAGAAGAACGGTTATGAACGTTCTTACGGTCTTGCCATCGCTGCTGCAAGCGGTGTGATCGGGCCTATCATTCCACCAAGCACCGCATTCGTACTATACGGAGTCGCGACAAACACCTCTATAGGAGATCTGTTTATTGCCGGCGTTGTGCCCGGAATACTTCTTGCCGGATGCCTCAGTTTCGCGGTTTATATAACTGCTCGTATAAGAGGATACGTCGGAGTAAAGTCCAAGATCAGCTTTTGGCAAGGTCTTTGGAACGCTAAGGCAGCGCTGGGAGTCCCAATAATAATACTCGGAGGAATATACAGCGGAATATTTACCCCGACAGAAGCAGGTGCGGTCGCATGCGTATATGCGATCATAATGACTGTATTTATTCAGCGCACACTCTCCTTCGGGGAGCTGTTCGAGGTTTTGAGCGACGCATCCGTAGTTGCCGCAGTAACGCAGTTCCTTGTCGCAATGGCAGGAATACTTGGAAAATCCATGTCGCTTGCGCAGATCCCTACGCATCTTTCGCAAATGATAATGTCAGCAGCAAGCAATAAGTTTACAGTTCTGCTGCTCATAAACATACTGCTCCTTATCTGCGGATGCGTAATGGATACGACAGCATCATTCATAATACTTGCGCCTCTTCTTCTGCCTGCAGCGGTATCGTTCGGAGTCGATCCTATTCAGTTCGCAATGATCATGTGCCTCAATGTAGGCATAGGCGTAATAACGCCGCCGGTCGGCGTATGCCTGTTCACTGCCAGCGTAATAGGAAATGAAAAATTCGAGAAAATCGTACATTCGGTAATACCGTTCCTGTTCGCGGAGCTTGCCGCATTGCTGCTTATCAATGTTTTCCCGATCCTTTCCACAGGACTTCTTCACCTCGTAGGAAAGTAGATCTATATATTAATATTAAAAGTCAAATTTTAGGAGGTATCTTATGAAGAAACAAGAATGGCTCACCCGCCAGATGGGTGAAAACCTTGACGCTCTTGCAAACATAGATCCTGTTTGCATGGGAATCAACAGACTCTGGTATCCCGGTCTTCGCGATTATGAAGGCGGCCCTGTTTCAACCGCATGCGCTCAGGCTCTTATTGATGCGGATCTGAAAGAAAATGATGTTGTTCTCTTCCTTACAGGATTCGTTCTCAGAAGACCGCAGCGCGCTGAGATGGACGGTTTTACCGGCGCACTGCTCATGGCAAGAGCTCTCGTTGAAGCGTTTGGCATAAAGCCTGTCATAGTAACGCCTGAGATCTCGGCGCCGGCAGCGAAAGCATGCCTTAGCACAGTGGGGCTCGTATACTACGATGACATGGAGACCGTGCTCGACCGCCCGTTTGCGGCAACCGTTATGTCCATGCCTAAGGATCCGGCGGAAGCTGAGCTCAAGGCCGAAGAGATACTCAAGCTCACAAACCCCAAGGCAATGCTCTCCAGCGAGGTCGCCACGGGAAATGAAAACGGCGATTATCATATGGCATACGGATGGAACGTGACTGAGATCGAGGCGAAGATGGATATCCTGTTCAATAAGATCAAGGCTCGCGGAATACTGACCATATCTGTGGGAGACTGCGGCAATGAGCTCGGCGTAGGCGTAGTAAAGGACTACATAAAAGAGCACGTACCCGGCGCCGGAGTCGGAGGATGCATCTGCGGCTGCGGAGGCGGCGTAGCATCCGGAACCGCCGCCGATCATGCTCTTGTCGGTCGTGCTGCAGACTATGGCTGCTACGCGCTCATCGGCGCGCTCGCATACCTGAAGCGCAATATAAACATAATGCATGACGGCGAGCTTCAGTCCGATCTGATGAAGATGGCTGCACGAAACGGCATGGTAACGACCACAGGAACTCTCACTCCCGCCCTTGACGGCCTTGGCATAGATTATAACGTTCTGCTGATCGACATGATCCGCAAGTGCGTTGAGATCGGGATCAACATGGAAGATGAAATATGGCTCGATAAGTATTACAAGACCGGATTCCTCGAAAAGGAATAGCATAAGGACGACCATAAAGAAAGGAGGTTCGGCTATGAACGTAATGATCACAGGCTCTCGTGGTTATATTGGGCGGTCGCTGACCAAAAGACTGCTGGAAGGAGGACATACGGTAGTAGATTACAACAGAAGTCTCCGCATGCCATATGATGATCCGAAACATATTTACGCATATGGTGATCTTCATGACATTCCGCGGATGATGACTGTAATCAAGGACAATAATGTTGAAGCGATCGTCAACATTGCAGCTCAGTCAAGCCCATGGGTATCCTTGTCAGTACCTTATCAGACCGTAAACACCAATATCGGCGGAACCACGGCTCTGCTGGAGGCTGCGCGCCTTACAGGCGTAAAGCGTGTAGTTCTCTACAGTTCTGAATGCGCTTACGGAGAACAAAACGGAAAACCCTGCAAATTGGACTCGCCCTGCTTCCCGAGGACTGTATACGGAGTGACAAAGGTTGCCAGCGAAATGCTGGGAAGGGCCTACAACATTTGTTTTGGACTCGACTGTGTAACGCTCCGTGTGGGAATGGTCTACGGCGGCACTCAGGTAACCCCGAATTGTTTAAAGACTGCGATAGAATGCGCTCTTAAAGGCGAAAAGTATATAGAGCCTAACGGTCTTGATCAAACGATCAATCCGGTTCACATCGACGACGTTGCAGATTGCAGTTACAACGCGATCTTTGCGGAAAAGATCAACGAATATGCTGTTTATAACGTTGTGAGCCAGAATTGCATGCTTAAAGAAGCGCTGGACATCATCAAGGAGCTCATCCCAGGTTTCGAATACGAACTCGGTCCCGGGACCTTTATGGAAACGCATGGGCAGTGGGATATGACAGACACCTACAACGACCTCGGGTTCAAGCAGCGCTACACTCTCAAAGAAGGCATTGCGAAATACATCGAATTCATAAAGAGCGGCGACGTTCTTTAAGCTTTTCGGAAGGAAACGGAGGTCTTTTATGAAAAAGCTTCTCGGGAAAAGAGCCCTTGTAACAGGCTGCGGAAGTGACGGGATCGGCGCGCAGATCTGCAGACTGTATGCGCAGGAAGGCGCAGACCTCGTAATTCATTATCACAGAGATGAGGAATATACGGAAAAGCTGCGTAAAGAATGCGAAAGCTGTGGCGTAAAGGCGTATAAGTACAAGGCCGATGTAGGAGAAGAGCAGGAAATAAAGGACATGATCGAATACACGGTCAAGACGCTTGGCGGTATAGATATACTCGTGTGCAGCACTGGACTCAACAACCAGTCGCCTGTAGTCGACCTTGACTATCCCACCTGGCAGCGGATGATAAAAATCAATCTTGATGCTGTATTTCTCTGCAATCACTACGCCCTGCCGTACATGCTCAAGCAGAAATGGGGACGCATAATCAACATCGCTTCTCAGCTCGGGCAGAAAGGTTCGAAAGACGGTGCACACTATGCGGCTTCAAAAGCTGGCGTTATAGCACTGACAAAATCCCTCGCGCTCGAAGTTACAAAAGACAACGTGCTCTGCAACTGTATAGCTCCTGGACCTGTTTGGAACAAGTTCTTCTGGACAGCAAGCGCGGAAGACTGGCAGGCGGAAAAGCTGGCAAGTCTTCCGATGGGGCGGTTTGGGAAAAATGAAAACGTAGCGCCTACTGCGGTGCTCCTTGCATCAGACCCCGACGGTAATGACTACTGCGGACAGACGCTTGGCCCTAACTGCGGTGACGTAATGTTGTAAAACGCATTGCTATTAAGAGGAGGTAATTATAATGAAAAAAGTATTATCACTATCTCTAACAACAAAAATACTTATCGGAACTATAGCCGGTATTATTTTTGGCGTGATCGTCGGGCCCTGGGCAGCCAACATCAAGGTCATAGGCGATCTGTGGATCCGTCTGCTTCAGATGAACGTAGTTCTGCTGATCATGACGAGCATGATGACTGCTACGGGCGGAAGCAACACAAAGGGCGTCGGAAAGATGGGCGCTCTCACGATCTTCCTTATATTAGTATTTTCTGTGTCCGCGGCATTTCTCGGACTCGGACTGGCGAATATCTTTAAACCCGGCGTGGGCATTCAGGTCATAGATCCTTCTCAGGCGGTTGAACCTGTAAAGGCCTCTTCTTTCGCAGAGACCATACTGAGCTTTGTATCGACCAATATCGTTGGCTCTATGGCAGCCGGCACCATGGTTCCCTGTATGGTCTTCTCCGTGCTTTTCGGAATAGGAATGAGCCGTTACGTCGCCGAAACAGGCAACACCGTGATCCGGGATGCGATCATAGGAGCAAACAATGCCCTTCTGAATATAATAAAGATGGTCATGGAACTTGCCCCTATCGGAATATTCTGCCTGCTGGCAAACGTTGCAGGCGCAATCGGATTCAAGATCATAATCCCGATGCTTACTTTCCTGTTAGCGCTTGCAGTTGGGGATATCATACAGTTCCTGGTCTATATTCCGATAACATGTGCTATATGCAAGGTCAACCCGTTTAAGATGCCTAAAAAACTCGCAAAGATGTCGATCATGGCCATGACTACAACATCTTCCGCGATCTGCCTTCCCACAAAGATGGAGGATGAGGTCACAAAGCTTGGCGTCAGCCGCAGAGTTGCGGATTTTACAGGTCCGATAACAATGGCGATGAACAGCACCGGAGCAGTCCAGTGCTACGTTATGGCAATATTCTTCTTCAGCCAAACGTCCGGCATTCAGTTGTCGGCATCTCAGATAGCTCTTGCCATCTTCTTCTCTGTTCTTATGGGAACCGGCAATATCGCAATCCCCGGAGTCATGGTCGTAATATACACATTCCTCGCGACCTCTATGGGACTCCCTCTCGACGCGCTTGCGCTTCTGATCGGAATAGACTGGTTCTCCGGCGTGTTCAGAACACTTATGAACGTAGATGTCGATGCTATGCTTGGAATGATAGTTTCCAAGGCGCTCGGCGATTACGATCCTGACGTCTACAATGAGAAAAAGGTCGTTGAATACGCAGCTGCCGGAAAGACTGAATAGCGACAGAAGTTTTAAAGAAAACATAACTTACTACTCGTAAAAGGAGACGGAAATGATAACTGAACAAGAAAAGAAAGTATTGGATCTCATTAGCGAAGACGAAGTGATCCAGCTGATAACCGATCTCGTACGTGCAAAGAGCCCGAATCCTCCGGGAGACACCAGAGAAGCTGCAAACGTATGCCTGAAAAAATTCGAAGAATACGGGATCGATGCACAGCTCGTTACAGCTCCTGACAAATACGTTTCGACGCTGTATCCAGACACCGACAACAACACGATGCCGAGTGTGCTCGCAACGATGAAAGGCGCGGAAGACGGTCCCACGCTTCTATTAAACGCGCATATTGATACGGTCCGCCCCGGCGATCTGAATGAATGGCATTACGACCCGTTCGACGCGACCATAGTCGACGGAATGGTCTACGGCAGAGGTGTTGGAGATGACAAGGGGGCCGTGATGGCTCAGATCCTTGCAGCATGCGCTATCAAAAAGTCCGGATTCCCGTTTAAGGGGACTCTGCAGATCAATCCGATCGCAGACGAAGAGGCAAACGCAAACCGAGGCACGAAGTTTATCGTTAATGAGGGCCTTGTAAAGCCGGACATGGTCATTATCGGCGAGCAGACCGATAACCGCATCGCGCTTGGAGAAAGATTCCCTGCACAGGCTCACGTCACTATAAAGGGCAAGGCCTGCCACGGTGCTATGCCATGGAACGGTGTCAACGCGACCGTAATATGCGCAAAATTCATCAACCTCATCGTCAATGAACTGCAGCCTGAGGTCGAATCATATACAATGCCCTACTTCCCCAAGTCGACGATATCGCCGACCAGGATCGATGGAGGTATCCAGGTCAATATCATTCCTGAACAGTGCAAACTCATGGTCGATATACGGTGCTGCCCGAACCTGCAGCTCGATTATGTGCTTCAAAGGATGGATGAACTCCTTCAGAGACTCTACGACGAAGGACCGAAGTTCGAGTGGGATATAAAGATAGCCGACAGAACACCGGGAACCAACGGTATATATACTGATCCCGACAGTCCGCTTATCAAATGTCTGCTCAGCGCTCAGGAAGACGTTCAGGGTAAACCTGACGAACCTACAGCCTACAGACAGGGCTCAGACGGAGAGCGGTTCGTACGCTTCAACATTCCCATTGCGCTTCTCGGCCCCAGTGATCCCAGTGTCGGCCATTCGCCGGATGAACACTGCACCGTTAAGCAGCTCGTTGAATGCACCAAGATATATGCGCTTGCCATCATGAGACTCATGGGTTAAAGCTCATAGATTGTTTTCTTCCTCATAACACACAGGGCGCGGTGATGATCACCGCGCCCTGTCGTTTTACCGGTATCGCTCCGCTATATGAACTTCACCGCGGTGCCGTACGCCATGACCTCCGCGGCGGACTGCATGATCGAAGACGACGCGTAGCGCACGGCTACTATGGCGTCCGCGCCGAGCTCTTCGGCGCTCTCGACCATCCGCTTCGTCGCCAGCGCCCTGGCGTCGTTCATCATCTCGTTGTATTTCGTCAGCTCTCCGCCTACGAGCGTCTTGAGACCGGCACCGAGATCCCTTACGACGTTCACCGTCTGTATGGTGCTGCCCTTTACGAGCCCGAGCGTTTCCAGCGTCTTTCCGCTTATCGTCTCAGTAGTTGCTAAGATCATCTTCCTCTCCTCCTTTGATCTCCTTTATCCTCGAAGACAAAACGACTATCATCCCTACGGCCAGCGCTATCATCGAGCCGCCGCCCGCTATCTTCGCGATCAGCGGGATCTCGTCGACGAGGAGATAGACGGCCGCGTAGCCGGCGAAGAGCGCCACGAATAATACCGTTATTATTATAGGCGCCGCCATTTTCCTTTTATGAGTTTTATTCATCTCGGTGTTCTTATGGTCTCATGTCATGAACTATTCTTTTATCGAAAGTATAACACAGATCGGGCCCCGCGCCAATTACGGCGCGGAGCCCGAACGATAGAGAATGCCTGGTATCAGTATCCTGCTATCCAGTAATTGCATTCCGGGATCATCTCAGCGATATGAGCCGTCTCGAGCCATCTGCCATCGAGCGAAATGTACTTGACATTGTCTTCAAGGCAAGAGGGATCCTCAAGCGGATCGCCGTCAACTACGATAAAGTCCGCGCTCTTGCCGGCTTCGATCGTGCCTATCTCGTCCTGCATCCCCATAGCTTCGGCATTGTATATCGTCGCACACTTGATGGCCTCAAGCGATGACATACCCGCGACTTCCATAAGCAGGCATATCTCCTGACAGAC
>JAEEGL012841476.1_pt1 | contig 10374 bp, 2 predicted proteins | sample 9134231 | NCBI WGS metagenome assembly JAEEGL01 (sample SAMN16246548, study PRJNA631951) | gut metagenome | biome: gut microbiome; feature: rumen; material: fiber-attached | host: Bos | place: Iran: Karaj | collected 2018-10
TGCAGTCATCCATGCAGTCATCCATGCAGTCATCCATGCAGTCATCCATGCAGTCATCCATGCAGTCATCCATGCAGTCATCCATGCAGTCATCCATGCAGTCATCTCTCTGCTGACAAATGTTGGTGGTAAACGCCATCTGCGATGGCTATGTGGCGCCCTTCGGGCGCTATGTGGTAGGAGAGGGTGCCTACCGCCAGCTGCGCTCACTGCGTTCGCTTGCAAGCGGTTATGATTGTGTCGCCCTTCGGGCGGATGACGCCGCCGAAGGCGGCTATGACGGCCCTGAAAGGGCCAAATCCCAGTAACCCGTGGTCGAGCGTAGCGAGACCACGGGGCACCCCGCCTACCACAACGGCCCTAAAAGGGCCGAATTTGAAAAGAAGCTATTATGAATTGTGAAATTTTTATTCTACTTTAGGTTCTTCTTCTGCTTGGTCTTTTTCCTTTATCTTGTGCTTTGATTTTGTCAAGAAAATATCAATATGCCTCGAACTTTGTGACTTGTTCTTTTTGACTATTGACTTGAAAAGTCAATAGTCGGTAGTATCATATTATCTGTATTGTTTAACACTGCATAAAGTGTTTGATTTCAAATGGGAATATGTATGATTGACGTGACTGATAGGATAATTTGATATGATGGATAAGACAGATGCAGTGGCAACGTATATTGCTGAGGTCGCAAAGTTGGCAAAGACGGGACAAACTACCGAACTTTCATTCCGTCCAGCACTGAGTAAGCTTCTGTCTGCGCTCATGCCAGATCTTACGCCCATTAACGAAGCTAAACGCATGGAATGCGGTGCGCCAGACTTCATTCTCATTGACAAGAACAAGCTGCCAGTCATGTTCGTTGAAACGAAAGATCTAGACAACAGCGACCTTGACGGAAAGAAGGCTAATAAGGAACAGTTCGATCGTTATAAGGCCGCGCTTGATACTATCATCTTCACGGATTTTCTTGATTTCCATTTCTACCGCCATAATGGACAAAGCGGAGGGGAGGTACGGATAGCAGAATGGAACGGTGAAAAGGTCTCTGCGAAGAGTGAAAATTATGATTTGTTCGTGGATATGATGAAGGAGTCAGCTTGTAGTGAACCACAGAAAATCGACTCTGCCAAACGACTTGCAGAGCTCATGGCAGGCAAGGCAAGAATGCTACAAAATACAGCTGAAAAATATCTAAAGCCAATAGTAGAAGTATATGATTCCGCTCCGAAGGGAACATCCCCTGAAGTAACACCGCTTCTTGATATGATGCTCGGTTTTCGCAAGCTCCTGATGCCAAACGTAGGAGCCGATGAGTTCTCCGACATATTCGCTCAGACGCTCACGTACGGAATGTTTGCCGCCCGTCTTAACGATCCAACTCCTGATGACTTCTCGCGATATGAGGCAATGGGGCGCATACCCAATAGCAATCAATTTTTGAAACGGCTCTTTTTATATGTAGCAAACAACCTTGAGGAAGAGCTCGAATGGATCGTTGATGATTTAGCCGATCTTTTTAAGGCGGCAGATGTCAGCAAAATTATGAAGGACTATGGTAAGTCTACGGGGATATCTGATCCAATGGTTCATTTCTATGAAGATTTCCTACGAGAATACGATGCGGGGCTTAGGAAGGATCGCGGCGTCTGGTACACACCAATACAAATAGTGCGGTTCATCGTCTCTGCTGTTGATTGGACTCTTCAGTCTCGTTTCGGTCTTCAGGATGGCCTTGCTGATTCGTCAAAGACGCAGATAATTGTTGAAGAAGCCACAGAAAAGGGAAAGAAAATATCCCATAAGGTGAAGAAGATTGTGCACCGTATCCAGGTTCTTGATCCAGCGACTGGCACGGGGACATTTCTAGCAGAGAGCATTAGGCAGATAAGGGAGAAATTTGACGGAAACGAGGGGCTATGGCCAGAATATGTTGTTGACAACCTTTTGCCGCGTCTTAATGGCTTTGAGTTGCTGATGGCCAGCTACACAATGGCGCATGTCAAAATGGATTTTGCCTTGAAAGCTTCCGGTGTAACTCCGAACGGCAATGAGCGCTTCAGGGTGTTTTTGACGGATTCACTTACGGAGTGGCACGATGAATTACCGGGGGGACTCTTTGCGAGTGCGCTTGCCGCCGAACAGAAAGGCGCGGATGAGGTGAAGCGTGACATACCAGTCATGGTGGTGATGGGGAATCCGCCGTATTCGGGAGAGAGTCAGAATAAGGGCAAGTGGATAATGGATCTAATGGAAGCCTACAAAGTAGAACCGGGCGGTGCAAAAAAGTTGCAGGAGAGAACTCCCAAATGGCTCAATGATGATTATGTTAAATTCATTCGCCTTGCTGAGTATTATGTAGAGAAAAACGGAAGTGGTATAATCGCCTATATAACGCCGCATGGCTTTCTTGATAATCCAACCTTCAGAGGAATGCGTTGGCATTTAATGCAGACTTTCAATGAAATATGGACACTTAACCTTCATGGAAATACAAAGAAGAAGGAGATTGCGCCGGATGGTGGCAAGGACGAATGTGTATTTGCTATCCAGCAAGGTGTGGCGATAACACTTATGGTGAAGACGGGAAAGCAGACTCATAAAGAATCTGAAGCTTGTCGTGTATATTACGCTGACCTTTGGGGCAAGAGAAAGGATAAGTTCGCTGCTCTCGAAAAGGCAACAATGAATAGTGTGGAGTGGCAGAAGTTAAATCCTGTTACACCGATGCTCTTTTTTGTCCCCAAAGATACAGCAGGAGAGATGGAGTATAACAAAGGCTTTCGTTTAGATGATCTCATGCCAGTTAACGGGATGGGGGTAACTTCTGCACATGATAGTTTTGTAATTGGTAGTAGACAAGAATTGGAAAGGCGTTTTTCAGAATTCCAATCTTCATCTGAACATGAAAACCTTTATACAAAATTCAATGTCAAGGAAAAAGCAGGATGGGATATTTGTAAGGGGTACAGAAAACTTAAGAGCTGTGCTGACATAAACTCATTTATTAAGCCAATAGCATATAGACCTTTTGATGACAGTTGTATATTTTACGAGGATATGCTTGTATGGAGAAGTGTAAGAAAGTTGTTTGACAATTTTCTCTGTGATAATAACATTGGTTTGTGTTGTATTCGTATCTGTAGTCGCGATGAAGGACTTCCTGTTTTTGTCATTGATAAGATAGCTGATAAGTCACTACTTTCTTCAAAAGACAATGCCAATGTCTTTCCTCTCTGGCTCTATGAAGAAAACAAGGGTAAGATGGAGAAGCGTGCGAATATGAACAAAAATATAGTTGCCCAGATAGGTGCAGCAATCGCCGATGAAGCTACGCCCGAGGACATCTTCGCTTACATCTACGGAATACTTCATACACCACACTACAGAACGAAATTCAAGGAATTTCTGAAGAGCGACTTCCCACGCATACCTTATCCAAAAGATGCCGCACAGTTCAAGGCAGTAGTGAAGATTGGACGTTCGCTTATCGATACGCATTTAATGCGTGATGTCGCACCAGGGCTTGCTGAAACACGTGCGCGATTCCCGAAGATAGGTAGCAACATTGTTGAGGAAGTACGTTTTGAGAAAGACTGCGTTTTCATCAATGCCGAGCAGTTCTTCAACAATGTACCAAAGGTTGCATGGGAAATGCCGATCGGTGGCTACAAGCCAGCGGAGAAGTGGCTTAAGGATCGTAAAGAGCGTACATTGTCTGGGGATGACATAAAGCACTACCAGCGCATCATTATTGCACTTCTGAAAACAGACGAGGCTGCTAAAGAACTTGATGCTATCTTTGCTGAATAGTTTGATAAAAAAGTAATTGAAATAATAGTTACCGATGACATGGATAATTGTTGTGTGAGGGAGGGGAGTATAAGCCTCTCAGAAAAATGTATCTTTGATGGCTTGACCTATACTATAAATATTATGAATGCTACCAGATTTAGACGATTTCCCTTGAAGATACAAAAGAATGATAATTTGCATGGTTCAAAAAGGGAAAGCGTCGGGGCTACGTTTTCCGAAAGCTCTGTCACAACACAAAACAAGATATTTGCATTTTAAGAATATATGCATTATGGTAAATATTGGCTTACAAAAGTATTAATATATAAATTGGGGTATTCCCCCAAAAATAAGTTGTGATGTAAAAAGACTCCTCAAGAGAGAATTATAAATCTCAAATTAAATTATGGAAGAAAAGGAAAAAAGCATCTCATATCCAATATCACAAACAGGTGGTCGTGGGTATGATTTTGAAGATTCTGTAGCTACTTATTATCTTCTTGCAATGATTGCGGGAAAAGAGTTATGGGGGCCTGAATATGGATATATCACTAAGATTGACTGGCAGACAAATACAGATGGATGGTTGTTTGATGATTTGCTCTTGACGTTAGAAGATCACATCGGCGTATCACATAGAGTCGCCATCTCAATAAAATCCAATTCTCAATTGACATCCAGTGGTTTTCCTCGTGAAATTACAGAGATCATTTGGCGACAATTTCTTGACAGTGCGCCACCATTTGACGCAAGTCGTGATCTTTTGTTTTTTATTATAGGAGAGATTAGTAACAATATATTATCGGATTGGAATGATATTCACAGAGAAGTTGTTGCGGCTGATGATGAACGCATTGCTCATAGACTTTCTGCCGAAGGTGCTTGGTCAAAAAGCAAAAAGGAATTATTCAACAGCCTTGGATGTCCAGATGAAAAATACAAAGATACGGATTTATCAATCTGTAAAATTATCCGTAGATTAAATGTTAAATCCTTTGATTTTCTTAATACAAACTCAACTTCGAATAGTGATATCCATGAGCAAGCAAGAAATCTTTGTGTTACAAATTCTTATGATGATGGTGAAGAATTAATAACCAAATTGTTATGTTTATGCAAAGAAAAAAGAGGTTCAGGCGGAGGAGTGACTAAAAATGAAATATATAATAAACCATTCTTGCCATGTTTAATAGCACACCCAATTTATTATAGTGATATTAAGCTTTTGGAAAAAATATCCAAGGAGAACATTGATTTGATTCAAGATACATTATCCAATGGGATAACTATATCTCGAAAAGAAATATGTAAGAAAATAGAAAGTAACTTGGATGAGAAAAAAATAGTTTCAGTTGTGGGACAATCTGGAATAGGTAAATCTGTTATTATAAAAAAGATTTATTCAGAAAAATCATGGCATTACAAATTTTGGTTTTCTAATAAAGACTTTGAAATTAATAACCTGCAAAATTCATTAATTTCAGTCATTGAAAATATACCGTCGGCTGATGTATTATTAGTTGTAGACTCAATAGAACGATTTGATGATAATCAAATCACAATGTTAGTTCAAATTATCTCTATTGCAAAAAGACGAGGTTTTTATGTCCTTTTATCAACTACTCATTTATGGACACCTAAAATAGAATCATTTTCTTTTGAGGTCCCGTTACTGACAGATGAGGATTTAAAAGGAGTTTTTGAGCATAATAAAACCTTGTATCCCTTGTGGAAATCAAAAGGAATGGATGCACTAATGTGCATTCCAAAGATTTTAGATTGGTGTATTGAATTGGTTGATATTTCTTCAAAAGAAACATTGGATCCGATTAATTTTGCAGATCATTTGTGGAATAAATGGATCCAACAAAATACAAATGATAGGCATTTAAGATCTCAAATATTAAAGGAGATTGCTAATTTTGATGGAGATAATATTAAACCAGGTGTTTATATATCAAAAATATCTAGTCCAATGATATTGGGAGTTCTTGAAAATGACAATCTGATATATATAAAAGATGAATTAATCTTTTGGAAACATGATCTTATAGGTGATTGGGCACGTGAAAAGATCCTTATTGAAAATAAAGATAGTTTCCTAGATTTTGTTAAAGATAAATATCATAAACCTCAATGGAAACATTCTATCTTGCTTTTTGGACAATGGTTATTGAGCAATACTACTACAGTTGACAAGTGGTTTGAATATGTTAATAAATCAAAAGATGAATTACAATATCTACTTTTAGATTCAGTTATATTTTCTAATAGGTCTTTTGAATTGTGTGACACAAATAAGGATGTTTTGCTAGATAATAAATCTAAATTGTTTAATTTGTTGTTAAATCGTCTTCTTTTAGTTGCTAGTTCTCAAATAGAAATCAATAATCAAACCCTAACATGTTTAAATCTAAGACTGTGCCTTCCATTTTTATATTTCATAGATAAATATTCCGAGAAACTTGTTCCTGATTGTAATTTTCTCATATCAAAAATTTGTAGTGATTATCAATTGTATTGCCAAGGAACTTTACAAAGTAAAACGGCCGCAAAGTTATCTATTGAAGTAGCAAAATTTGCCTATAAGAATGAAAAAAAATCTCAAGCCAATAGAAGAAGTGATGAGTATTTATATCTTGAAAACGAAATGCTTGATGATATTTGGTTTAGTTTTTTATTGGCATTTAGAGAATGCCCAGAGGAAGTAATCCGATTTTCATTAGTACTTACTGAGATTGAAGCTCCAAAAGATAAAGAACTTAAATCTTTACTGGCATTAAGTGATACTGACAATGACAATAATCAAAATGGTTTTCTGTTTCCCTTGGTCTATATTCCGCCTTGGCCAAATGGACCAAAAAGAAAGATATTAAGACGATTTAGAGAAATCTGTTTGACATCTAATTTGTTGTGTCCATTTTTTGATAAATATCCAGCAGATGCAACTAGGATTTTAATGGCTGTGTGCATAGAGGCTCCTCATTATAGTTCAGGTATTCATGACCTCTTAAGGGAATGTGGACTTTATGAATTGAATAGAAATGATTGTGATTGCTGTTATTTTGAGGGGCCTTGGTTGCAATTATTAGAAAAACATCCTAATATAGCTTTGAAAATAATAATTGACCTTATCAACTTTTCTACAGAACAATTTGTTGTAACAGGGAAACAACAAGAACAGAAAAGAACAAAATATGAATCAAATGATCCATTCGTAAAATTTTTGTTGACATCAAGTATTTGGGAGATTGTTTTATTAAAGGAAAAAACTGAAGAAGAAATTATTTGGATTGGGGATGAGAGGGTCTTTGGCTGGCATCGTAATAGACTGATTCATTCGCCAATTATACCAACTATTTTGATGGCTTTAGAAAAATGGTTTTATGATTTAATCGCAAAAAAAAATGATATTGATTCCTATATAGATTATATATTAGATCATAATAAATCTGTAGCAATTGGCGGTGTTTTATGTTCTGTTGTTAAGAAGAATCCTGATATGTTAAATGGAACGCTCAAATGTTTAGTATCGGCTTGGCAATTTTTAACATGGGACATGAGAATATCTTCAGATGATTCATGGAAAATAGGATTCGGTTTTAATAATAGAAGATTAGGAAAAACGTTATATAAAAAGGCTCTAGAATGGAACCAAATGTCTCATCGTAAATTACTATTTCGAGATATAATCCAGTTTTTTTTGAAGTGTGCTGTAGGATATGGTTGGGATGTTTCATATTTTGATAAAGTTTCTAAATTCTGGAAAAATCAAAATGAAAATTGTAGAACATTACAATTTTTTATAGAACAGATAACACCCAGTAATTACAAAAAAAAGCAATTGTCGGATGGCAAAGTAGAAGTGCAATTCTCTTATCCATTATCATTAAAAACAAAAATATCTGATGAAGACAAAGAACAAGATGCTAGTATATCAATAATGCATTTCTTATTTTCTTGTAGAGAAAGAATAAAGGAGGCAAAAGCTATTTCGGACGAAGATGCTGACAATATTTGGAATCGCATGAATGAAATTGCTGACTCTATTCAAAAAAATATTCCTGCTGAATCTAAAAATATATTGTATTTTTCTTTTTCACATCAAGATATATATTGTGCTGGGATATGTACCATATTACATCTTAATCCTGATTATATCATATGTTCTGATGATAAAAAGAGTTGGGTACTAAATACAATTTTACAAATTTATGATAAACAACCAATAAGACATTATTTTGATATACCGACGATGCTTTTGTCTAATTCATGGGATTCATTTATAGGCGAAATTAGTGTACTACTATGTAAACTTTTACCTCAGGAAAATGACATTAGAGTTCTTCTTGCAAAGAGTCTGCTTTTATTTCATTATGAAGCAATTAAAGCTTCTTTGAATATTGCCCGACTGGAATTGAAAGATGAGTGTGTCTTGATTAATTTAATAAATTTGCATATTCAATATTCATTCGCAAGAGGATTGTTGTGGTTAGATGAAATATGGAAAGGCAAAGCATCCCAGAATTTCAAAAGTATTGTAAACCTTAAAATTTGCAATTATTATAATGACTTTTGTCTGAATAAAACAGAAAATAAACAAGTTATTAATATAATAAAATTGCATGAAGAGTATCTAAAAATAAGAGATAAAATTTTGCAATTTGATGTTCTATTAATGTTACAATCAAAAAATATCTTTGTTCGAATATATGCTAGGACATTATTGAAAATCCATAAGATATTTAATCACGATAAGAAAAATCTTGTTTTATGGACAACAAAAAATAAGAATCAGAATTTTAATGATATTTATAATACTATTTATTTACACCAACAAATATGCGATTTTGAGCAACTTGCTCTTGTTGTAGGTATAGTTGATTTTTCAAAAACAGAGAATTTTTCATATAAAAATCAATTTAATTTGTTGGTCCAACTTGAAACTCTGATGCTTATGCCGTTAAAGTGTAATCCAAATGAAAAGAACAATAATCAACATGATTCAAAATATTATCCCAATGAAAGCGAACGTTCATGTCTCAATAAAATTGCGAATTCTCTTGCAATTATAAGTCATGAGGATGCCAAAATCTTATGGCAACCTATCTTTAGATTGGAACAATATTATTATGATTGGATTGAAGTCTTTGTATCTTTTTTTATTTGTTCAAGTAATGAAGCAAATCTAAAACAATTTTCAGTCATTTGGAAAGAAATGATAGTTTTTGCTGATGAATCTTGGGAAGTGAAATCATACAATGTAGATAAAATATTATTAAAATTATTAGGAATATTTAATAAGGAGATGTTCTGGACTGAGTGTAAATTTGTACCGATCATAAATGAACTCGCTCCATATTATTTAAAATGGGAAGAGAAAATTATTAAAAATCATTATAACATAAATAGTTATCTTGCATTTTGTGCATCCGTAGCTGGTGCCCCTTTGCTAGAAAATAGCCTTCTTCTTATCGCAAATGCTTTGGAAGGGATTAGCTCACGATACGACAAGGAAACTCCATATTTAGCTACACAATTGTGTAAAAAAATTTGGAAAGATTATCAGAATTTATTAACAAATAAACCTGAGTTTAAAGATGCTTTTTTCAGAATTTTAAGCAAGTTAAGCTCACTAGGGTATAAACAAGCAGTAGATTTTCAGAATGAAATAAAACATTCAAATACATAACATATGCAATACCACTTGTTTGCTGGAGATTATTTTCAGACTTGGTAGTTTCCTTTTTCAATTTTCAATGCCACTCAAAATTTTGAATTCTTAAAAAACATGTATACGTTACAACAGGGAATAGTATATGCTTCCTGTCATATGATTGAGGAATTTAGCCATGTGGCATGTCGTTTCTCTGCGAATTAATGAAGGGAATCTCGATTGGGCAGTTCTTCACGAATGTCCTTCATTTGTTCGCGTTACAATGACATAGTTTGTTTCCTTCTGTGATGACCATCTGAAATCTGAAAAATGTATAGAAATTGGGTATATTCCTTACTTCCTTATATTATTATATGAATGATTGGGAAGCACCGTGATCTACTTCTTCTTGCCTAGACTTCCAGCAGTTCGCCTGGAAGCGGCGTGATTGTGTTCGGAAAAATGGCTTGGGCGGCTTTCAGATTCTCTTCGCGAAGGCGTGGATAGTAGTGGACAAGAGCGAGTTGGCCGACGCATGCGTTTTTGGCAAGTTCGGCCGCGTCGGGAGCGCCTGAATGGCCGCCTTGAAGGAGCGGATCGCGTTTGTACGGCCCGTAGGAGGCTTCGTGCAGCAAAAGGTCCGCATTCTTCGCATAGCGGATAAGGCCGTCATATTGCGCCGTGTCCCAACAACATACAAAAGACTTTCCCGTTTCTTTTTCCGTGAAACGATAGCACAGGCCGGGCACTGGGTGGATCGTTGGACATGTCTTGACATAGTATCGCGGCGTCTCAAATGGTTGGCCTGGATCCAGTCCAACGATGTCCAAGCCTTGTCCATTGAAAAATTGATATTGATCGTTGCGCAGGAAATGGATGGCGCGTTCGATGACCATGCGGATTTCAGTCCGTGGGCCGATGATGGTGAA
>JAEEGL014815344.1_pt1 | contig 10374 bp, 6 predicted proteins | sample 9134231 | NCBI WGS metagenome assembly JAEEGL01 (sample SAMN16246548, study PRJNA631951) | gut metagenome | biome: gut microbiome; feature: rumen; material: fiber-attached | host: Bos | place: Iran: Karaj | collected 2018-10
ACTTGTCTGTCGCTTGTCAACCCCGTTCAGAGGCGAAAGCGGATGCAAAGGTACAACTATTTTCCGAACCGCCAAAACTTTTAAGGGAAAAATTTAGCATTAAAACGAAAATTCTTCCAAAATTGATTTATGTCAAACAAAAACAACGGGAAGACAGGGCGTATACCTTATTATATATAATAGTTTAGAGTCTAGAGTTTAGGGGTTAGAGTGTAGAGTGTAGAGTGTAGAATGTAGAATGTAGGGTTGGAAATGGAAAATGGAGTAAACTAACGACTCGTCTACTTGTCTTGTCTTATTATATGACATACTAAGGAAATTAACCGGAGAAGACTAGTACAGACACTGGAGATACTTAGTATTTGTACTATGAAAAGCAGATATCAATCATTCAACACAGTAAAAAAATGTTTTTATTTATTACTCATTATTTGTTATTCAAATAAAAATGAGTCAAATAAAAAAGTAATAAAAATACTGAATATATTGAGAATTATAATACACTGTATTTCAAAGTATTAGTTATTTCGTTCCAACCAATAAACAAATAAAAAAGTCAATAATCGTGTTGTTTTAGTTATTTGTTACTGTTTCATAATTTGGGTTTTCTTTGTTTTTTCTTTCGGAAAAATTTGGATTATTTTCGAAAACTATATATATTTGCAAAAATTTTCTGATAATATCTTACATTTACCATTATAACTATTAACAAATCTAAAAAATCATGAGCATGAAAAAATTATTCAAGCAATTGAGTTTTAGCTTGAAGAAAACTACTCTGTTTTTTTGCATGTCTGTTTTCGTTGGTATTCCAGCAATGGCAAATGCCAATAACAGTGTAACAGAGAATCAGAGTGTTCAGCAAGCGCGCTCTATCAAGGGACATGTCGTTGATGAGAACGGAGAGCCTATGATTGGTGTTACTGTTATCATTAAAGGTGTGAACGGTGGTGCTATCACCGACCTTGATGGTAACTTCACTATTAACGTACCAGCAGGCAAAAACGCCCTGGAGTTAAGTTACACCGGTTACAAATCTCAGTCGGTCAACATCTCTGGTAAAAACAACGTAACTGTTAAGATGGAACCCGACATGATGGGCCTTGATGACGTGGTGGTCATCGGTTACGGTACAATGAAGAAACGTGACCTGACCGGTAGTGTATCATCCGTCAAGAGTGAGGAGATCGTGAAGACACCTACTGTGAACGTCATGGAAGCAATCCAGGGTCAGGTAGCCGGTTTCGACATCACCCGTACGATGGGTGAGTTGGGCGACCACACAACCCTGACCATTCGTGGTAACCGTTCTATCTACGGACAGAACGATCCGCTGTTTATCATTGACGGAATGGAAGGATCATTTGATGCTGTCAACCCAAATGACATCGAATCGGTAGAGGTTTTGAAAGATGCCTCTTCAACAGCAATCTACGGTTCTGCAGGTGCTAACGGTGTTGTGTTAATCACCACCAAGAACCCGCAGAAGGGAAGATTCCAGGTAAACCTTGATGCATATTATGGTGTGAACAAAGCCACATCATTCCCAAAACTGAATACTGGCGATGATTACATCAATTTCCGCCGTGAGGCAGCAAAGACTGCTGGAATTTGGAGCAGTCCTGCTGATGATGAGAAAATCTGGCCAGCTTACATGTGGCCACTCATCCAGAACAACCAGTGGGTAGATTGGTTTGACCTTGCAACACAGACTGGTACCACCCAGAACTACAATGTGTCAACAAACTACTCAAATGACAAGGTAAGCTCTTATTTCTCATTGGGTTATAATAACACAGAGGGTATCACTCGTGACGAGCAGATGAAACGTTACTCTGCACGTGCCAAGATTGACTTCACTCCTAACCGCTACGTTAATTACGGTTTGAATCTCTATGCACTGTATCAAGATTACGACCACATGAACGGTCGTCTGTGGAATCGTGTTATCTGTACTCCTCCATTAGGAACACCGTATGATGAGGACGGCAACATGGTGCTTTTCCCTGTAGGTGGCAACACGTCAGATATCAACCCATTACTTGACCTTAACAAGGGTGAATATGTAAGTAACACGAAGACACTCACTGTGATGCCTCAGGCATACTTTGAGGTGAAACCATTCACCGGTCTTTCTTTGAAGACGATACTCGGTGGAACATTCAGCAACTCAGATAAGGGAGTATTTGCAGGTAAAGATTCTTTCGTAGGTCGTGAGTCAAAGACTGAAGGTTCTAAGAGTAATACCTTTACCTACAACTACCAGTGGCAGAATATCCTGACATATAGCTTCAAGCTCGGTGACATTCATGATTTTGTTATTACCGGCATTACAGACTGGCAGAAGAACCGTCGTCAGTTCGGAGAGGGGAAAGTGAACGGCTTTGATGAGAGCAGTTATTCCTTCCATAACCTTGGTGCAGGCACAGGAGTACCTGTTTTAAGCTCCAGCTACGTGCAGAGTCAGACGATGAGTTATGCAGCCCGTTTGAACTATAATCTGTTGGGACGCTACCTCTTCACCTTGAGCGGACGATGGGATGGTTCATCTATGTTGGCAGAAGGAAAGAAATGGGATTTCTTCCCGGCAGCAGCCTTCGCATGGCGTATCAGCGACGAGGCATTCATGGAAAGCACCAAAGACTGGTTGTCTAACCTGAAACTCCGTCTGAGCTATGGTGTTACCGGTAATGCAGGTGCTGCAGAGTATGCGACACTCGACTACTCACGTACAGGTAATATCGGATTCCAGGATGTCAGTCAGCCTTACAGCGGATACTCACAGTATATCGCTAACCTCGACTTAGGATGGGAAAAGTCAACGATGATTGACGTAGGTCTTGACGTGGGTCTTTTCAACGGTCGTGTAGAGATTGTAGCTGACTGGTATAAGACCAAGACCAAGGACCTGCTCTTCGAGCGCAGTCTGCCTTATGCTACCGGTGGTTATGGCAGCAACACATTTAAGATCTGGAGTAATATCGGCAAGACTGAGAATACCGGTTTTGAGTTAGCTATCAACAGCCGTAACATCGTAACCAAGGACTTCACCTGGACTACAGCCTTTACCTTCGCCACCAACAAGGAGAAGATCGTGAAGACCACCAGTGAGACACCGTTGCAGTTCGGCGACTACTATCTCGTAATTGGTGAGCCCGTACATACTTATTATATGTATAAGTATGACGGTATCTGGGGAACAGCACAGACAGAAGAAGCAGCCAAGTACGGTGCAAAACCTGGACAAATCCGTGTTGTTGACAAACCAGATGAAAACGGAGAAGTTGACGGAAAGATCAATGCCAGTGACTATTTCGTAATCGGACATACAGATCCCGACTGGACCGCAGGTATGACCAATACCTTCTCTTTCAAGAATTTTGATTTCAGCTTCCAGCTGATTGCCCGTTGGGGACAGATCTTCCGTAACGGACTTACCGGATGGTATCGTCTCGACGGTCTGACACCACAGCCTTCTGTTTGCGACTATTGGACACCAGAGAATCAGAATGCACGTTATCCGAGACCTGACTATAATGGCAGCCAAGACACCTATCAGGGCAACGGAACCTCATCACTCAACTATTTCGACGGTTCTTACCTGAAGGTGAAGAATATTACATTAGGATACACTCTGCCTAAGAGCGTGATAAGACCTGCACACATACAAAATGCACGCATCTATGCAACAATCAGCAATCCGTTCATCTTTGCTAAGGACAGCTATCTGAAAGACTACGACCTGGAGAAGGGTGGTGACGACGACAATGCTCCACTGACCAAGCAGTTCGTAATTGGTGTAAACGTAACATTCTAACATCATAACAAGACAAACAATATGAAAAAGATATATTTATATATGGCCATCGCAGCATGCACCGTTGTTGGAACAATGAGCAGCTGCAGTCTTGAAGAAGAGAATCCCTCTGCCATCTCCACCTCACAGGAGTGGACTACAGCAGCCGGATATGAGAAGCTTGTCAACGGATGCTACTTCGACTTGGTACGTATCATCTACGGACAGGCTGAGGACACCTATATCATCTCTTCCGAAGCCGGTACTGATATCTGGCAAGATGTCAATGGCGGCAATAAAGGAAACTGGAGTAAAGCACTTATCTATTCCAACGACTTCGGAGCAAGCACCTCTATGTTCCACGAGGCATACAGTGGATTCTATGGAACACTGAGCCAGTGTAATGCGGCTATTTCCTATGCAGACAAAGTACAGGGACTGAGTGAGGCAGAAAAGAATGCGCTTGCTGCCGAGGCTCACTTCCTTCGCGCACATGTACTCTATAATATTGTAGAATACTGGGGTGGTAAGTATCTGCCATTGGAACCGACAAGTTCTCCCGTGACTAAGTTGTCTATGAGCACCGTGAATGAGTTCTATGATGCTATCATGGCCGACCTCGACTTCGCCAAGCAACATCTGCCTGTATCACAAGCCGTTTACGGTCATGTGACACGCGCCGCTGCTTATCACCTCGATGCAAAGGCTGCCCTCACCTACTCTACCTATACCGATGGTTTAGGTAACTGTGAGGCTATCGACAATGCCAAGAAGGACGAACTGCTGCAGAGAGCAAAGCAGTCAGCTGACTATCTGATCAGCAATGCATCTTCACTTGGTGTACGCCTTTACAACAACATCGAAGAAGTATTCGATGAGAAAAATAACAAGACCAATGCCGAGGCACTCTTCGTGATCACCCACAGTAGCATCCAGGCATTGAATCCACGTGGTAACTACTATAACCGCTCATGGAAGCACTGGGATAGCTATAACAATGCCAACGATGGTATTGGAATGTCAGGAATGACTCCAACCTACGATCCTGTTAAGACAGTTAACGGTGACAACTATCGTCTGGCCAAAGGTAACTGTTATATGACACCTTCCAAGTACATGTTCGATCTCTATGGTGAAAAAGACGGTCGTTACAAAGCATTCTTCATCGACACATGGTATATCAACAAACCTAACGATGGAAATGTTTATAAATGGACATCAACGGATGCCCATCGATTCGGTCTAAGTGAAAGTCGTGTAGGCAATGCTGCCTATAACATCAACAAAGGTGACACAGCTATTTACATTGCTCGCGGAAAGAATTTGACACAAGCACAGCGCGAAGCTCTCCGTTATGGCTCTTACAACTTAGAGGATAACTTCAAAGATCCTGCTAATCCAGGTAAGTGTTTCCCCACTCTGCGTAAGAACCTCTGCACCAACCTTTTCTGCGGAACCAATGCGTCTAAGCCGTACTCTTCAGCCGACTGTATCATCTACCGTCTGGCAGAGACTTATTTGCTCTCTGCTGAGATTGCCTGGAGAATGGGTGACAATGCTACTGCCGCACAACGTATCAACACGATCCGTAACCGTGCTTGTATCGGTCATGACGGTAGCATGAATGTTACAGCTAATGATATCAACGCTAATTTCCTGCTTGATGAGTATGCTCGTGAATTGATTGGTGAGTGGCAGCGCTGGCAGACACTGAAGCGTTTCCGTCTGTTACTGGAGCGTCTGCAGTTAAACCCACAGATCGTACAGAGAGATCAGCATCTTTATCTCCGTCCGATCATGCAGCAGGAACTCAATGTCATCGAGAATCCTGAGGAGTATCAGAACCCGGGCTATTAATTACAATAGACTATTTTGTTACTATAAATGGAATGGGGTCGCATTAGTGCGACCCCATTATCATTCATGAAAAACTATCATTACAGATCTTTGATAACTGTTGCCTTAATGATTTTGATATCAGTTAGCGGACGGTTATTATCATCCCCCGGCATACGCTGTATCTTCTCTACCACGTCCATTCCTTCAAGCACTTCACCAAACACAGAATACTGGGTGTCCAGATGGGGCGTACCACCTATTTTATAATAAGCCTCCCTGATCTCTTGTGGAAAGGAGAAAAGTGTCTTGGTTGCTCTTGAAACCCGTTCCTCCATATCGTCGAGCCCATTACTGTTAAAACGTCTTCCCCAAACGATATAAAACTGTCCCATGGAAGAAGCACGTTCCGGGTTTACATCATCCCCTTCTCGCGCAGCAGCCACAGATCCCCGTTTATGAAAGATCTGTGGGAAACGGATTTCTGCTGGTATGGTATAGTTCTCATAAGGAGCCTCACCTAACAATTCCCCTGGCTTGGCATGACGGGTGGTACTGTCACCAGTCTGAATCATGAAATTCTCAATTACACGATGAAAGAGCACACCGTCATAGAACCCCTCTTTCACCAATTTCAGGAAATTATCCCGGTGTTTCGGCGTTTCATTATACAATGCTATACGGATCTTCCCACTATCTGTTTCCAGCAACACCTCTGCACAGGTTGATAAATCCTGAGCAGAAGCATGAATAGCAAAGAACAAAGCAATGACTATCAGTATTTTTTTCATTTTATTCTGTTTAATAAGCCTCACCTTTTTTAATCTCATCACTGGTAAGTTTCTTCTTATCCATACTGTACCAAGCATAAACGATATAGGCCAGTACAAACGGGATGAAGATACTCACTATCGCCATTGTCTTCAAAGTAAACTCACTGCTGCATGAGTTGACGATCGTAAGAGAACTCTGAAGATCTGCGTTTGATGGATAGTAAGCCGTGTTGTTCCATCCTGCTATCAGGAACAACACAAGCGCAACAAGTACTGTTCCTATTCCGGCAGGCCATATACCTTTAATATATGTCTTACTCGTTATCGTTCGGTAAATAGCATACAGTAGCAGTACTACGCCTGCAAGGAAGATAATCAACAAAGGCCACATTGTTAATAAATTATGCAGATATTTATACGGCTCCATAAAGATCACTCCTGTCTCCGGTTGATAAGCATATCCCTCTTTCAGCAAGGTACGCACTAAGAAAGCCAGGAAGAAAATCAGGAAAGCAATCGTATTACCTACCAGTCGTACACTTCCACGGGAACGGATATCCTCATCATTGACGTTGTTCATCACATAAAGGATACCGAGAATACGTGCAAGGAAAAGCACGGCAAAACCAAAGATCAGGTTCCAGGGGTCTAACACTGCATCCAATCCGTTAGAAGCATTGGCCCACTTAGAGATGATGGGAGCCACCTGATCCGTCAGACTTGCTTTCTCAATAAGGAAGTTACTACCGTTGAAGAATGTTGCCACGGCACAACCAATCAGGAAAGGACCTAATACACCATTAAGTACCAGGAACCATCTGAAAGTCTTGGGACCTAAGAAATTACCGATCTTATTCTGAAATTCATAACTAACAGCCTGTAACACGAATGTCAGCAAGATAAGCATCCATACCCAATAAGCGCCACCGAAGCTTGTGCTGTAGAACAGCGGGAATGAAGCGAAAAAGGCACCGCCGAACGTCACCAGGGTTGTGAATGTCAGTTCCCATTTCCTGCCTGTGGAGTTCAGGACGAGACGTTTCCCTTCAGGAGTCCTTCCCAGGGAATTGATCTGTGAGTTAGCTCCCTGTACAAACATTAAGAAAACCAGTAAGGCACCCAGAAGACTTACCAGGAACCACCAATATTGTTGTAAAAAAGCGTATGTCATAATAAACTATTTCTTTAACTATTTGTTATTGATATCTTATGAATTACTGACGAATAGAGTTACTCGGTATATTCCGGACCTTTCTTAATCTGTTTGAAAAGAATACTCAACTCTACAGCCAGCATGGTGGAGAACAATACCAAGAAGATAAAGAAGGTAAGTGCCACACTGCCCGATGGGATATCGGAAATGGATGCACTTACAGGCAGCATATCCTGAATGGTCCACGGCTGACGTCCGAACTCGGCTACCAACCAACCGCTCTCACTGGCGATATATGCCAAAGGAACAAGAATAATAGGCACGATATAATGCCACTTCGGCATTTGTGCAAAGTCTTTCTTCCGCCAGTCCATGAAAAGAATCACAACAAAGAAAAGAATAAAGAGACATCCCAGTCCGACCATCAGTCGGAAAGCCCAGAAGTTAACAGGGATAAAAGGAACTAATTCCTTTTTATCCTTGATATATCCATAACCGAAATACTGGAAGTTATCTTTGATAATCTCTGACTGTATTGCAGCTGTTGCCTCATCGCCTGCTGCTTTTGCCTTACGGTATTCTGCCAGTGCCACAATGGCTTTCTTACCTCTTTCGATCTTTTCGTCAGCCGAAGGTTCCACCGTACCATCCGGATGCGTATAACCATTCAACAACTCATTTACACCCGGTACAAAGCCATGCGGATCACGAGTTGCCATGATAGAAAGGGCATAAGGCATGGCTATACGCAATGGCGGTTCTTCATCAACAGTATAATCCGGTTGTTTGAAAGGATTCACCCATGCCACACCTGTCAGACTTTGATCCACGCCACCATTATAGAGCGCCTCCATTGCAGCAAGTTTCATCGGTTGCTTCTGTGCCACCTGTTCACCCGAGATATGACCTGTAGCGGCAGCCAGCAGCGAACCCACAAGTCCCACGATTGCTGCTATTTTCATACTCTCCAAGGCCAGTTTCTTCTCCCGTTTCTTCATCAGATACCAGCAACATACTGCCACAACGAAGATAGCGCCGATGATCCAGGAAGAGATCACCGTGTGGAAGAATTTGACAACAGCAAAGGGAGACAGGGCCACATCAAAGAAAGATACCATCTCGTTGCGTACAGTATCTGCATTGAACTCACAACCCACCGGACACTGCATCCAAGCATTGGCCACGAGAATCCACCATGCCGAGATGGTAGCACCTAGGCCGGTAAGCCAGGTAGAAGCCAGGTGGAAGCCCTTCGACACTTTGTTCCACCCAAAATACATCACGGCCACGAAGGTTGACTCCATGAAGAAAGCTACAATACCTTCGATTGCTAACGGTGCACCGAAGATATCTCCTACGAACCAACTGTAATTACTCCAGTTTGTTCCAAACTCAAACTCAAGGATAATTCCAGTTGCGACACCCATGGCAAAATTGATTCCGAAGAGTTTTTGCCAAAATTTCGCGGCATCTTTCCAGAAGACATCCTTCGTGCGATAATAACGTGTTTCCACGATACCCATTATCACGGCCAGTCCCAGCGTCAACGGGACAAAAAGCCAGTGGTACATAGCGGTAAGTGCAAATTGTGCTCTCGACCAGTCTATGGTACTGGCATCCACATTCAATAAGATGTTCGTCATATTACACTGTGTATTTTGTTATTATTATAGTTATTCATTCCGAGCGTTCAACAAACTCTTTCACAATATAGTCAGGCTCCTCCCCTTTCTGGGAATGTGTCTTTAGGAAATCAGGGAAGAAGAACAGTTTCAGCACAAAAAAGATAACGAACAGTTTGATAGCAATGATCAACCACAACGTCTTCCCTAACTGCATATTACGGAAGCCATCATAATATAAGTCAAATGCTCTGTACCAGAAATTCTTTTTTGTCATCTTATCACACCATTAACATTCGCAAATATACAAAAAATATTAATACGTAATTGTTTTTCCAGAAGAAAAATAACGAATAAATAAAAAATATATTCAATACCCACATTATTCTCTCTTTTATCCATTTACATACAAAAAAATTTCCTTTTAGGAAATATTTAGGTTTTACTAACTATTTTACTTTGTCATATCAAAGAAAAAAGCTACTTTTGCATCGCGATAAATCAGCAGTTAAATAGGTTGAATACGTATTACTCTAAGAAAGATGAAAAAGAAAATATTAATTCCTTTATTGTTACTCCTCCTGCTGTTGGCTGCAGGTGTCGGGTACTTGTATTATAATCTTGATCAACAGAAGAAAGTGAATCAAGATATGCAGGAACTGGCCGAGCTTGACAAGAAAGAGATGCAGAATGAATACGAGCAGTTTGCTCAGCAGTACAGTGAGATGAAGACGCAGATCAACAACGACTCCATCATCGCTCAGCTTACCCAAGAACAACTGCGTACCCAACAGTTGCTAAAAGAACTGAAGGAGGTGAAAGCCAATGATGCCCGAGAGATCACACGCCTGAAAAAAGAGTTGGCTACTTGTAGAGCGGTCATCCGCAGTTACGTACTAGAAATAGACTCCCTAAATCGTCTGAACGAGAACCTTGCCGCTGAGAACACCCGTGTCAGAGGACAGTACGAAGAAGCTACCCGTCAGATTGAGAATCTAAATACAGAGAAGTCATCCCTGTCTGAGAAAGTGGCTATTGCTTCACAGCTCGATGCTACAGGAATCTCCATGAGCCTGAAAGACAAAAAAGGAAAGAGTACCAACAAGGTGGACAAGGCCAAGAATATACAGATCAACTTCAATATTGCGAAGAATGTGACTGCCAGCAATGGTATCCGCACGCTGTATGTCAGAA
>JAEEGL015186526.1_pt1 | contig 10374 bp, 11 predicted proteins | sample 9134231 | NCBI WGS metagenome assembly JAEEGL01 (sample SAMN16246548, study PRJNA631951) | gut metagenome | biome: gut microbiome; feature: rumen; material: fiber-attached | host: Bos | place: Iran: Karaj | collected 2018-10
AGCGTTGAGCGAGTTGATCTGTCCGAACTGAGGCAGAGCTATTTTTCCGTCGCAAAGTTTGGACGTCAGTTGATGTACGCCTTCGCCTTCTCCGCCGATCACGATGGCGATATCGCCCGTCAGATCGGTACGGTAGATATCAGCTCCGCCCATATCAGCGGCCAGGACGAATATTCCGCGTTCTTTCAGATCGCGGATGGCGTCGTTGACGTTATTTACTTTGGCGATCTTGACGTATTGAGAAGCGCCGCAGCTTACTTTAACGGCGGTGTCTGTCACAGGGCAACAACGTCTGCGCGGGAGCAGAATGCCGTTAACGCCGGCGCATTCCGCTACGCGGATGATGGCGCCCAGGTTGTGCGGATCTTCGATGCCGTCTAAAATAAGAACGAGAAGGGGCTTTCCGTCCTTTCTTTCCAGCACGTCGTCCACGTCCGAATACTCGAATTCGGTGGCGACGGCGATCACGCCTTGGTGACGTCCGTCCGGACTGAGCCGTTCGAGCGCCTGCTTTTCCACAAATTGCACGGTGATCTTATTTTCCCGACACAATTTGATCAAGTTATAATTGTTATGGGTAGGTGCGTCTTTCAGCACCAGAACTTTTTCTACCGTGACGGCGTTTCTTACCGCTTCCGTGACGGCGTTTCTTCCTTGAATGATCATTCTTGTCCTCCGTAAAGGTCGTCCATCAGCTGTTTGAGACGGTCGTTTTGTCCGGATAAATAGAGATATCCGACGACCGCTTCGAACGCGGTGGCCATATTGTATTGATAAGTGGTGGCATGACCGGGTACGGTATGCACTTTGGCGCTGCGCGCCTTTTTAAATATGTATTCCTCTTTTTCCGTCAGCATCGGTTCCATTTTTTTGGCAAGTTCGGCCTGACGCTCGGCGCAGACTTCTTTGATGGCCATAAAGTGCATGGCGCCGTTTTTATAATGCCCCTCGGGGTAGCCTTTCGTACGGATATACAGCGTATGAACGCCGTCGCCGACAAAACTGAGAGACAGCGGATTGGCGTGACGGAGATCGTCTTCCGGGACGGTTATTTGAGAAAAAGGCAAAAAGTTATCCATGCGGAATTATTCTATCTCCTTATTATGAAAGATGCTGAACGCACCCGTCGGCGTTACGATGACGTGATCGAGCACGGAAACGGAAGAATCCATAAAGAGCCGCGTCAGCTTCTTCGTGGAATCGATATCGTCGTGCGAAGGCGCGCTGTTGCCGGACGGATGATTGTGGGCGAGGATAACCTGGGTGGCGCCGCTGTCTACGGCTGAAGATAGGGTGTCTTTTATGTTGACGAGCACTTTTTCTTTTTTACCGACGTCGGTCGCGTCGATACTGCACATGAAGTTACTGTTTTCGTCCAGACATACAACGGTCATGGATTCTTTATCGAGAGGAGATAACGCGCGGATAAAAGGAATAATCTGTTTGCAGGAGTAGATCCTTCTGCCGGCAAGTCTTTTTACCTCGTACCGAGCGCATATTTGCGGCAAGGAGTGCAGAAGAACGGCCGCGTTGTAAGTAATGCCGGGAACTTCCATCAGTTCGGAGACGTTGGCGTCCAGAACGCCGGTAAAACTGCCGAATTTGCCCATCAGTTGATAGGCCATTGCTTTTGTGTCCTTACGCGGAACGCCGTAAAAGAGCAGATATTCCAGTATCTGATAATCGGCGAACGTCGATATGCCCGACCGAATCAGCTGTCCCCTGACTCTTTTTCTGTGACCCGCGCGGGAGAGCGCCTCCATATCTTTATCTATCATGTTCGTCCTTTATTTTTGATATATTTCCGGCTTTAAAACGCAGATATCTTTTAAATTCCGGTATTTTTCGGCATAATCGAGGCCATAACCGACCAAAAACTTATCTTCCACGGTAAAACCGACGTAGTCGCCCTTGAGCTCAACCTTTCTGCGAGAAGGTTTGTCGAGCAGAGCGCATATTTTCAGACTCTTCGGATTTCTTTGTTCCAGCAGTCTCTTTAAGTAAGAAAGAGTGTTGCCGCTGTCGATAATATCTTCGACGATGATGACGTTACGATCGGCTAAGGGCGTGTTGATATCCTTGACGATACGGACTTCTCCGCTGCTGGTCGTGCCGGCGCCGTAGCTCGATACGGACATGAACTCGAACCGGACGTCCAGGTCGAGTTCTCGCACAAGGTCGCAGAAGAAGACGGACGCACCGCGAAGGATGCAGATCATAACGACGCTTTCGCCGCGGTAGTCTTTTTCAAGTTGCGCGGCCATTTCTTTAATGCGCGCTTGAATGGCGTTTCTGTCGATCAAAACGGATTCGATATCTTCATACATCATAAAAAAAACCTCTCTTTTGCGTTATGATTATCTCAGCGTGACAAGTATACCAAAAAACGTGTCGTAAAAGCAAGTTTTTGGACGATAAAAGAACATTTTACTCTACGCAAGAAAAACCGAGAACAGCTTTATCGTCGACGCAAAACTCCATTTGGTCGTAGGGCTTGGCGTAAATGAAAGCGACGATCCTGCCCTTTCGTTTTAAAGTTACTTTTATTTCGCTCAGTCGCAGTTCGCTCCCGGCGGCGATTCCGTCCGGAAGAAGGATCTCATCTATATTCCAAGAACAAACGGCGCCTTCCGTAACGCAGAGTTGCGTTCCCATCCCGACGCAAAATAAACTTCCGCCCGAAAATGAGAAATAACGCGCCCGAATACCGTCGTCTCCGTCCGTAACGACGGTCGCGCATTCGTAAAGACGGACGATGCCGTCGATCGCCGTCGGGTCCTCGCCTTTTGCTCGCAAGCCATCTCCTTCCGCGTCGATAGATAAGGATGAGTTCTGCGCCGAAATAAGGCGGGTAGCGCTTATTCCGTCCTCGCGGGATGTAAGATAGACCGTCGATCCGTCGATGAAGACGTCGCGGGCGACGATGCCGCCGCGTGCGGAAAGAGAGGCGCCGGAAAGAATGATTTCGTCCGGGGCAAAGAGCGCGCGGCCGAGGCAAGAAAGAGTCACGTTTGCATGAGAAAGAAGCAGGAAAGCGCCGCTAAGAAGAGCGTCCGTTTTTGCTTCCGAAACGATAAGACTGCTGTCGATAACTTTAATGGCGTCGGCACAGATCCCGGAGCCGAACTTTGACGCGATCTCGAGAGAACCCTTTCCGTCGATAGTCACGGCGTGCGCGGCGCGAATAACGCCGTCTTTAGTGGCGTCGGCTCTGCCCGGTCCGTCGGAAAGACGGTTATCGGAACCCCTTGCGAGGGTTATCACCTTTTTGCCCGTTCCGTATATTTCGATCGCCGGACGGTCGCTGCAAGAGATAGAAACGCCGCGGAAAATAAGTTGCACCCGATCGTCCGTTCCCACGATGATCTGTCCGTCGGAAAGAGAGCCGGTCAGTTCGTACGTTCCGGCTTTTCGGATGTGCAGAATATCGCCCGATACGTCGGCGTAACCGTCCGGATAAGGATTGCCGTTTTTATCGGTAACGACGGTGTTTCCGTCCGCGAGCGTAACGTAGACGACCGCTTCGGACATCGGCCGGGCTTCGTCATAGTCGGCGCCGTCGTCCTTTTCGGCGTTCTTTTCCAAAGCGGCGATCGCGGCGCCGATCCCTTCGGCCGTCGGGAAAGAAATCGTTCGACAAACGGCGGAAGAAGGCTCCGGAGAGGGCTGCTCTTTCTTTTTATCGCAAGAGCAGAAGAGAAGGCACAGGATGCAAAAAGCGGATATGGCCGCGAACAGTCTTTTTTTCATAAGTTCTTTATCGCCTTGTATTTCAGTAACGCGACCAGCGTTTTGGAGTCTTCGATCGTGCCGTCCATGCACATTTTCAGCGCGTCTTTGAAGGGAAGCACGACCACGTTCAAAAATTCGTCTTCGTCGAGGTCTTGTTGACCGAAAGTCGGACGCTCGGCTAAGAAAAGCGCGATCACTTCGTCGCTGTATCCGACGGCGGGGAGCATCTTTCCCAGAGGAGAAAGTTCCGCATCGATAACGCCCAATTCCTCGCGTAGTTCCCGCAAAGCCGTTTCTTCGTACTCTTCGGTCATACTGTCGCGCTTTCCGGCCGGGATCTCCAACGTGGCGCGTCCGATCGGATAGCGGTATTGCTTGCAAAGATATACGTTTTCGCGTTCGTCCACGACGAGCACGCCCGCCGCGCCCTTATGACGGATCAGCTCTCGATAAGAGGTTTTTCCGTTAGGCAACTCCACGACGTCTCTTTTAACGTTAATGACGTGACCGGAAAAGATGTCTTCTCCGGAGACCCTTTTTTCCGTCAGGTCGCCGTAATTAAAGCGGATTTTTCGGACGACCGCCGTATCGGCGGGCGCCCATTCGTCTTCTTTCAGGTCGTTGATATCAAGCCAATCAAAGGCTTCGTGCTCTTTTCTTTCCGGCTTTCCGAGCATTTCGGCAAGGAAGGTGTGCAGATAAATGGAAAAATCGGGATAATCGTACCGAAAAGTCATAAAGGGTCGATCGACGACGATCTCGACGTTCATTTCTTCCCGGCATTCCCGGATAAGCGCTTCTTCGCAAGTTTCCCCTTCTTCGCGCTTGCCGCCGACGAATTCGTACTTGTGCGCGACGTAAGAATGCTTACTGTTGCCTCGTTTGGCCGCGAATATCTTTCCGTCTTTGATAAAAATAGCTCCGGCTACGTCGCGTATCTCGTTCATTCTTCCTCCGTTAAAACCCGTTTTATTTTTTCATATTCCCGCGTAAGGTCGCTTACAGGCAGAGCGCAGTTTGCCGGCGAAGGCGACGGCAAAACGACGCTGTCGAACCCGGTAAATTTTTTATATAGTTTAGCGGCCGTTTGCCCGGTGGTAAAGACCGCCTTGATCTTCGCCGCCGAAAAGATGACGGAAAAGTCGTTCGGCAGGGCGTTTTTTATAGTGCTGTCTCCCGCGCCTTTTATTTCGCAAGAGGCGATCACGTCCCACAAAGCGATTTTGTGCGCGCGTAAAAAAGCCTTCTTTTCGTCGATGCTCTCCGGTGTCTTCTCACCGAATACGGCGGAAAGGACTTTCCAAAACCGATTTTGCGGATGGCCGTAGTAGAATCCGGTTTCCCGTGACTTCGGAGAAGGGAAAGACCCTAAAATAAGGACTCTCGACCGCTCGTCGTATACGGGCGGAAGTTCGTGCTCGACCACCGAAAAAGCATCCTCCTTCATTCGTTTTAGGGAGCGATCAATGGCGTCCGCCGCCACCGCCGCCGCCGAATCCGCCGCCGCCGGAAAAGCCCCCGCCTCCGTGACCGCCGAATCCGCCGAACCCGCCGCCACCGCTGTTTTTCATCAGTTGTTGCGCGTGGGAAAAAGCGTTCGCATTGCGGATGGCCGTTTGCATATGATTGCCTAGGTCGAAAGCGGACGCGCCTACGTGCGGACGAGACGCGAGATACATATAGGTAAAGAAGTATCCGCGGCTGTAATCCATGCCGGTAAAGTGCGGGTCTTGCAGCTCTTTATATACGAGCTTCAGGTTCTTGACGACTTTTTCGCTGATACCCATCATAGTGGCGTAAACAAGGTATTCTTCCCACAAAACGAGCTGAGGGACGTCATATTCTTTCAGGTTGGAAAAGTCCAGCATATAGTCGCGCAGGGCAATGGTTTGGGCGTGGATCTTATCTCCTTCCGGCGTCAGCTTGGGTATCCGGTAAATGCCGAAGAAAGAAATAATGCCCGCGAGAGCGCCGCCGTAAACCAGGTAGGCGAAAAATCTGCTGAGAAAAACGAACGATATGGCCGCGATCAAAAAGCAGAAAAATCCGAAAAGGGCGCCTACCGACTGCCAACGGTTGTTTTTGGAAACGTATTTTGCGCGGTTGAAACCGGCGCTCGCTTTTTTCAGAAAAGCCTGCGTCTGTCTGTTGACGACGGTGATATTCTTTTTGGCGTAAGCCTCGAATTGCTTCATAGAGAAGGCTCCGCCGCAAGATTCCTGAACCTTGGACAAAAGCACCATCAATTCGTATTCGAAGTCTCTCAAATCGTCTTTTTGCGCTTGCGGAACGGCGCGAACGCCGATCAGATAGTCGTTCTTTTTATCGGGCAGGATATCGAGATAATCGCGTCTGGCGAGGTCGAGCATGGTGGCGGAGAGTAAAGCGCCGGAATGGCGCGCCGCGCCGCCTTTATAATAATAAAAGAATTCGCCCATTCCCGCAGCCGTCCAACCGTCGGGTATCTCGCGAAGATACTCTTTATTTTTATTTCGATAGGGACCGAAACGGTGAGAAAGCAGAGCCAAAGCGACGGCGCAAAGGATCAAAAAGACGCTCCCGACGATATCGACGATCCCGAGAACGGCGAGCAGACGTTGCTGCCGTTCATATTCGATCTGCCAGGCGTCTTCCTGCGCGATAAGCGTACTCTTTTTGCTTGCCGAAGAGGTTTTGTTCAGGCTTGAAAAAGCGGATGAAGAAACGAGGGAATGAACGCCGACGTCGGTACCCGCGGGGATTTTATTTGCTGTGACGGAAATAACGTTTTTGTTCAGCGCGATCTCGCTTTCCGCCGTGCAATGGAGCCAGGCGAAGGTGTTTTCTTGATCGGCGTAGTCAACGGCAGCCGGCATTGTGATCGTCATAGTCAGCTTGTCGATATACATGGAAAAGGAGGAAGAAAAAGGCTTCCAATCCAGTTCCGCAACGTCGGCGTAAGCACCGGCAAAATTATTGTAGAGATAAGAAAAAGTCACGGTCGCGGAGTCTCCGCTGCTGATACGCGGGATGATCACGCCGATCTCGTACTTCGAGCCGTTTTGTATGACGTAAGATTTATTTTTGTAGTGAGAGACGTTATATTCGTAATCGTCGTCCATGTTTTTTACGGACGATTCTATCGGATAATCGACGTTCGCGTTTTTCGCGCCCAAAAAAACGAATTCGCTCGCTTTGCCGAACTTTTCGTCAAAGGTGTCGATCTCCCGATATAAATTACGGTATCCCTCGTCGGAAGAGGTCTTCACGCGCCAAGTCTCTTTTACGGTCAGCGTTCCGTTTTCGTCCAAAACGGCCGTTATTTCCGCGGAGTTGATCCACAGATCGCCTTTTTCCGTACAAGCGGATAAAGTAAAAAGACCGGCCGCCAGAACGGCGACCAGCAAAACGCAAACGATTATTTTTTTCATGCGAACGATACCTTGGGGGCTTCTCTGCTCGCTTCGTCGATCTGGAAGTAAGGCTTTTCTTTGAACTTGAAGATGCTTGCGATGATATTACTGGGGAAGAGTTCTCTCTTCTGGTTGTAATTCATGACAGTGTCGTTATAGAACTGACGAGCGAAAGCGATCTTGTTTTCCAGTTCGGAAAGGGATTTTTGCAGACTCAGGAAGTGAGAGTCGGCTTTGAGTTCGGGATATCTTTCCGCAACGACGAGCAAACGAGCGAGAGCGCCGGACAACTCTTTGTTGGCCTGGATGGCTTCTTCCTGCGTTTTGGCCGAACCGACCGAAGCGCGAGCCTGCGTCACCTTGGTCAGCACTTCTTTTTCGTGCGAAGCATAGCCTTTGACCGTTTCGACGAGGTTAGGAACGAGATCGAATCTCTTTTTCAGTTGAACGTCGATCTGCGCCCAGGCGTTGTCCACGCGGTTACGCAGCTTGATCAGCTTATTATAAGTAACGATAGTAAAAATGCACATTGTTCTTTTCTCCTTTTCAGTAGATTGACTCAGTTAGTATAACATATTTATTTTAATTATAAAAAAGATTTCTTATTTTTCTCTGTTATTTTCCGAAGATTTTTGTTCGTCTTTTGTTTTTCGACAGGTTTCGAAAGCAAAGTCGCCGTTTTTGACGCACTCGGCGCAGTTTCCGGAGCAACCGGAACAGCCGTTTCGTCTTCCTTTTTTACGGGAGATAAAAAGAGCGACCGTCGCAAAGACGGCCCAAAAAGATACGAAACAAATCACAATGATCTCGCCCGTACCCATTTTAGCCTCCGCAAGCGGCAATGATCTGATAGACGACGGTAGAAAAGACCCACGCAAGGACGCATTGAAGAACGACGATAAGCAGAGTAAAGGGTATGCTTTTGGTCTCCTTTCGAATAGTGGTGACCGCCGCGACGCAGGGTGTGTAAAGCAGGGTGAAGACCATAAAGGAGATGGCCGATCCCGCCGTAAAAATCGACGCGGGATCTCCCGTAAGAACGCCGAGGGTGCTGACGACGGCTTCTTTGGCGGTAAAGCCCGCAATGAGCGCGGTGGACGCCTGCCAGCTGTCGAAGCCGCAGAATTTGAAGACGGGCGCGATAAAACCGCCGATGGCGGCGAGCATGCTCTTTTCCGATTCTTCGGTGACGGGATTAAAGCGGATATCGAAGGTCTGTAAAAACCAAATGATAAGGCTTGCGAAAAAGATGATGGTAAAGGCTTTTACGATGAAGTCTTTTGCCTTTTCCCACATCAAAAGCAGGGTCGATTTTGCCGACGGGAAGCGGTAGTTCGGTAATTCCATCATGAACGGATTGGGCTTTCCGCGGAAGGCTGTGACCTTCAGGATCAAAGAAAACAGTATGCCGACGACGATACCGCCCACGTATAGAGCCATCATGACGAGCGCCTTGTATTTCGGGAAGAAAGCGGCGGTAAAGAGGGCGTATATCGGTATCTTAGCCGAACAGGACATAAAAGGGATGAGCATTGTCGTCATGATGCGGTCGCGCTTTCCGGTCATGGTCCGCGCGCTCATAACGGCGGGTACGGAACAACCGAAGCCGATCAGCATGGGAACGATACTTCTGCCGGATAATCCGATCTTACGGAGCGGTTTGTCCATTACGAAAGCGACGCGCGCCATATAACCCGTATCTTCGAGCAGCGAGAAGAAAAAGAAGAGTACGACGACGTACGGGATAAAAGACAGTACGCTCCCCACTCCCTGGAAGATACCGTCGGTGATCAGACTGATCATGACGGGGTTGGTCTCGAAGCGTTCAAGCCCTGTTTGCGTCAAAAGACACAGTTTGTCGATGCCCATGGCGATCAATTCGCTGAGATAATATCCGATCACCTCGAACGTCAGATAGAAAATAAGCGCCATTACCCCGAAAAAGATGGGAATGGACGCATAACGATTGGTGAGCACTTTATCCATCTTGCGACTGCGGATATATTCTTTACTTTCTCGCGGTTTGACGACGGCTCCGTCGCAGGTTTTTTCGATGAAAGTGTATCGCATATCCGCGATGGCCGCATGACGATCCATCCCGTGTTCGTTTTCCATTTCCACGACGCTGTGTTCCACCGTTTCCAATTCGTTTTTATCGAGGTCGAGCATCTTGACGACGTCCTCGTCCTCTTCGATGACCTTTACGGCGGCAAAACGGGAGTTGAGTCCGGCCGCTTCCGCGTGATCTTCCACAATATGCGCGACGGAGTGGATACAACGGTGAATGGGGCCCGGTCCGCAAAAGTCGTAAACGGCGGGCAGTATTTTCTTTTTGGCTGTTTCTTTCAAAACGCGAACGAGATCGGAGACCCCTTCGTTTTTGACGGCGGAAATAGGCAAAACGGGCACGCCGAGGCGTTGAGAAAGCAATTCGGTGTCGATACTTCCGCCTCCGGCGGTCACTTCGTCCATCATATTGAGCGCAATGACGGTGGGTATGCGGAACTCCAATATCTGCAAAGTCAGATACAGATTCCGTTCGATATTGGTCGCGTCTACAATGTTGATAACGGCGTCCGGCTTGCCGTTCAATAAAAAGTCTCTCGTCACCACTTCTTCGCCCGAGTAAGGACGGAGAGAATAAATGCCGGGCAGGTCGACGACAGTGCAATCCTTGGCTTCTTTAATAACGCCTGATTTGCCGTCCACGGTAACGCCGGGGAAATTACCGACCCGCTGATTGGCGCCGGTCAGCTGATTAAAAAGAGTCGTTTTTCCGCAGTTTTGATTTCCGATAAGAGCAAAAATCATATTTCGACCTCGATCATATCGGCGTCTGCTTTACGGAGAGTCAATTCATATCCGCGTAAAGATATTTCCATCGGGTCGCCCATGGGGGCGAAACGAATGACCTTGATCCGTGTTTTCGGGATCAATCCCATATCCAATAAGCGATAGCGGAGGTTCCCGGCTCCGTTCACTTTCGTTACCACGCCTTCTTGGCCCGCTTTCATTTTTCCCAAAGAAGTAGTCACTTTTTCTCCTATACTTATAAATAAGTATATGTTTTTCTTCGGGTTCATTATAGCCGAGAAGAGCTATTCTGTCAAACAAAGTACGGTTTTATCCGAAAAAACGTGACGATGACGTCACGATTTTTTCGGAATGAACTTTTTCGGAAGGCGTAACGCCCGCATTGCGTTGAGCACGGCGAGCACGCATACGCCCACGTCGGCAAAGACAGCCAGCC
>JAEEGL015371721.1_pt1 | contig 10374 bp, 7 predicted proteins | sample 9134231 | NCBI WGS metagenome assembly JAEEGL01 (sample SAMN16246548, study PRJNA631951) | gut metagenome | biome: gut microbiome; feature: rumen; material: fiber-attached | host: Bos | place: Iran: Karaj | collected 2018-10
AGATCTTCTCGGCTTTGAGACCGATGGATTTAACAGCCTGTCTGCACACTTCAATGCTGTCATAAGACATATTGTCTGCGGTAAAAAGAACTCCTGCGATCTTCTCGGAAAACACGGTGGTCACCAGCGACATACATCTTTTAATAAACAGCGCCAGCAGCGACTCCGGCTGATAAGGGACCTTGTCCACGATAACGGCATCGCCCTTCTTTGCAAGGCTTAAGAGATTGTCGATCAGAATGCCGTCACTTTCCTCGGATGCATACCTTACAGCCTCTTTGCCGTAGAACCACTGGTTTACACCCTCTCTCTTGCAAAGGACTGTGGGGATGTTGTATTCCTCGGCGCCGGTGATCAGAGATACAGTCTCTATCTCGTCATTCCCGCTGCGATAACTGATCTGGCAGCACGAATCCCCGACATTGAATCCCACATATATTTTTTTTGAGCTTGCGCCAGATAATCCGGGTAGTCGTATCATTGTAAAACCTTGGTCAGATGAGCTTAAAAAGCTCTCCGCTGATAAATTCTTTTCTGTAATACTCTTTCAGGAGACGTTCAAAATTTTCATAATCTCCCGCTTCATTACTCATGATCAGATCATTGATCATGTCATATTTACTGTCATTCCTTCCGGGCGCTCTTCCGGCGATGCTGATGTCACCGCTGTCCAGAAGAGGAGCGTCTTCGTCGTCACCTTCCGTGATGTAATACTTGAGGGTCTCTCCCGAAAAGAGTATGAAATCCTTAAAGCACATTCCCGCACATGCTTCGCGCATGGGTCCTTCGGCATATTGTCCGTTCTTCCCGTCCTCGCTGATCATGTAATGTATCCTCGGAGGATTGCCCGGCTCGCTTGCGCAGTCCACGATCGTACGATCCTTGAGCTCCCCCGTCACTCTCTCGAGCTTCTTTTTTAGGATCGGATCGTCAAAGGCTTCTGTCCTTAAAAACTTTCTGTAAAATCCCAGATAGATCCTCTCATCGATCTCGTCGCGCAAAAACTCCACAACCAATCCGGTGAGCGTCTCGTTAAGTTCCGAGGGATTGTCCGCGTAATACTTAAGGAACGCAAGCTTTACGGGCTGAGATATCGGTTTCCCGTGCATATAGAAATCCGTTATATCTCTCATAAGAGCGGAGCTTATCACTCCATTGCCCGTCAGATAATTGTATGAAGCAACATAAATCACTGCCAGCGATGTGTCGTTATCGGGATTGGCCGCCACGTATTCTCTGGCGATGTCGCTTATCTCCGGAACATACGTAAGTGTGTACATGTGCTGGATCAGAATGTGCTTATCGATGGCTCCGGTGGGCATTTCGTACTTGCAAAGAGCCCTTCTGATCTCGATCATTTCCCTGATAAGGCCTCTATAATTCTGCGCGAGATAAGCCGTGATCAGTGTCCCGGGATTTCCGTTTCTGAACACATACATGGCACACTGTGTGATAAGAGGATCCTTCTTTGCAGGGGCCGTTCCTTCCCTGGGGAGAAGCTCCCTTTCAAGGAACTTTTTGATATTATCTTCTCCGGCAAAGTAGGGGCCGTATCTTTCAATCCAGTTTACAGCCGTTCCGGCCTGGCCGATCCTCGAAAGGAACGGGAGCATTGTGCATCTTTGACGCGCGGTCAGCATGTCCTTGTCAAGCATGCGGTAGATCTTTTCGGCCATCTCGTTATTCTCGCGGATCATGTAATACTCAAAACACTCCACGAGCATCTTCTGTCTGACTTCCGGGCGGATTATTTTTGATGTGGCAAGTTGCATGAACCTGTCCACATTCTCCCTAGTCACGGTCACGGAATTCTTTCCGCTTCCGAGCAGATAGAGATTCAGCCTCTCATTGTCCCACACCAGCTCGGTGATCGAATTGAGATATCTTGCCACGGGCAGCATATCCTCGAGACTGCATTTGACAGAATCGATGTACCTGTTTCCCTGTTTATCCTCCAGCACTATAAGCGACGCTCCGAAGGAGGTGATATAAGCCTCTCCTTCTTTGAGTTCATATTCAAGGGGCTCAATGCAGCCCTTCTGATATACAAATACTCTTCCGCTCTTTTTGCTGTCACATGTCAGATGCTTGGAAAAAACTATCTTTGCAAACCCGATGGCCTGCTGTCTGCTGAGCAGTTCCGGGCGCAGTACTTCTTCGTAAACCACCGCAAGATGTCGGCTTATCCTGCTCTTTGCGATCTGTCCCACCGCAAAGAAATCCATATTCTGCAGGCTGTTTTCATAAAGATCCCTGAACTCCTCTTTATGCCTGATCAGATAGTAATAATAATATGCAAGCCGCTCTTCGCTCAGATTATTCCTGTATCCGAAATACATAAGCACAACAAGCGGTATATCTTCATCAGCCTCGATATCTATCGACTGGATGAACTCCTCATAGAGATTGGTGATCTTGAGCTCTTTCTCTATGGCCAGCCGATACCATTTTGCGGCTCTCGGCACCCGTATATTATGTCTTACGAGGAAACTGCAAAGAGTCCCCAGCACTCTGTTGTCGGGTTTTATCTCGTACAGGCACTCAAGTGTCCTGAGGTGCACATATTTAAAATCCGATTCGCCTGCATACAGATCGATGATGTACTCTATGCTTCTCGGATTAAACGCATTGTTTTTGACACCGAAATAAATGGTCTGCACGGCATGTGATGTCAGCTTTTTAAGTATCGCGGGGTTTTCGTTTATTATCTTTACTCCCTCAAAATAAAGAGCTACGCTTCTGCATCCACGGTCGTACAGATTTTCAAGAAGTGCCCACTTTGTGTATGAATTTGCAGCGTAACTTGTGGGCAGAATTATGGCTATTATACCCATCTGCCAGCTGTCGGGATATTTGCGGTAAAGTGTTTCCACTTTTCCCGCAGCCATTTTGACAAATTCCCTCTCGGGCTTTACGTTAGCGGCAACAAGCCAGTGATACGCATATGCCTCATATGTTTCAAGCTGGGAAAGGTTGCCCTCTTTCTGTTCGTGCTCTATCATCTCGGCTGCCTGATCCACGAGCCAGCTTGCCTCGTTATTGCGATTCTCAAGGCACAGGAGCCTGGCCTTAAATAGCTTTACAAATACGGCATTACCCTTTAGCTCTGCCAGCTGTTCCACATTTGAAGCAGACTCCCTGAACCACTCCTCATCGCTTATGAGTCCGAGTCCATGCTTGATATAATCATCGGTAAGCTTGGCGGTAAGGCGCATCTTTGAGCGGTTCATCTTGGCGGAAATGATCTCCGTTCTTCCCCTTATCACCACCGGGATCTCGAGCACGGTAAAGTTGGTCCTGAGTATGAGTTTTCCCTCATGCCGGCCCTTTCCGCATTTTGAAAGATCGAAGAACAACTTGATATTGCATATATTACCGATAAAATCATCGTCTGTAAGGCGGTCCCTTTCGGTGAACATGAAATCCGAATCCGTCTCGACCGAGATATCCGTATATCCCCAGCCGTTTCTTACAATCTCGACCTCGCGCTCGATCACTTTTTCCGAAAGCTCGCCGGCCGTGATGGCGGTATCGAACACTTTTCTGTTTCCCGAGAAGGTGACCACATTCTTCCTTCCGGTTGAGATCAAAAACTCTTCGAGATTCTGCTCGTTTCCGGGGCTGGTTGAAAGCGCTTCGTAAATACTTATAAACTGCTCATCGCTTCCCAAAAGTATCTTGGAAAAGCCCGGATCATAGAAAAGACCCACCGCCTCTTTCCAATCCGTCTTGGCGAGATTGGTAAATGAGAAAAGATTCTTTATGGGTCCTCTGCAGGAAGAAAGCTCTCCCGGTTCAACCTTCACGATAAAAGGGATCGTGTATTCTCCGTAGCTGCTCACGATCCCGAAAAATCCTTCTATTATGTCTCCCGGGCCGGAGAGATCGCCGTGAAAATGATATGCGACCTCTGTGCTGTTCCCGGTAAGCTCGGTATTAAGGCACTCCATCCTTGTGTCGGATGAGAAAACTACCCCCTCTACCCTTCCTCCGTTGGACGAAGTGATATTGAACGTTCCCTCATAATCGCAATCACAAGAAACCCCGATTTCGACCCTGGTGGTCGAAAAATCGAGGTGACCCTGCGCAGGTATGTAGTTTCCGTTTAATACTCTGCTGACAATATCGCGCATTTTGGACCTTACTTGATAATGTGTATCCATCCTTTGGGAGCTTCGAGGCGTCCCATCTGAATTCCGGTGAGGGTATCATACAGCTTCTTCGTAACAGGTCCCATCTCTGTCATACCGCTGGGAAGGCAGATCTCTTTTCCGTGATCCACGATCTTTCCGACGGGAGAGATTACTGCTGCGGTGCCGCAAAGGCCTGCTTCCGCAAAATCCTTGACCTCATCAAAGAATACTTCTCTCTCTTCAACATTGAGTCCCAGATACTCTTTTGCAACATATACAAGGCTTCTTCTGGTGATGGAAGGGAGGATACTGTCGGACTTGGGAGTGACAACACTGCCATCCTTTGTTACAAACAGGAAGTTTGCTCCGCCTGTTTCCTCAACCTTTGTCCTTGTTCCGGGATCCAGATACATATTCTCGTCATAGCCTTCCTTATGCGCCGTAACTATGGCATGAAGACTCATCGCATAATTCAGTCCCGCCTTTATATGACCGGTTCCGTGCGGTGCGGCACGGTCGAAGTCGCTGACCTTGATGGTGAGAGGCTTTGCTCCGCCCTTGAAATAAGGTCCGACCGGTGTGGTAAAGATCCTGAACATATACTCATCAGCGGGCTTAACGCCGATAACGGGATTGGTTCCCATCATGTAAGGTCTGATATAAAGTGTCGCGCCGCTTCCGTAAGGAGGAACAACATTCTCGTTTGCTTCCACGACCTTTGTGACCGCCTCGACAAATCTTCCTTCGGGAAGAGTGGGCATCTCAAGACGCGCTGCGGAATTATTCATTCTCTCAGCGTTGAGATCGGGGCGGAATGTTACGATATGACCGTCTTCGGTAGTGTATGCCTTAAGGCCTTCAAATACGGTCTGTGCATACTGAAAGACTCCCGCACACTCGTTAAGGACTATGTTTGCGTCCTCGGTGATCTTTCCCTCGTCCCATGCGCCGTTTTTGTATACCGACACATAGCGGTAATCGGTGGGCACATAGCCAAATCCGAGGTTACTCCAGTCAATGTTTTTCTTTTCCATCAGATGTTCCTTCTTTCTGTACTTGATTATTTATACTTAGGTCTGTTTTTTCTTTTTTGCCTGTCGGCAGATGCTTCTATTTGCGCCTGTATTCCGTGAAATAATACGAGAGATCAAAGTATATCTGCTCATCGCTCTCTGTCACCTTCTCCCACTCTCCGCTCCCGATAAAATCAGGAAAATATGAATCCGCATCATAGGCGTAATCTATCTCGGTGACAAGTGCTCTGTCACAGTATGGGAGGAGCTGGGAATAAATACTTTCACCGCCTATGATGAATATGTCATCGGAATCATATTCCTTCGTCTTTTCAAGAAATTCCTCCACGGAATGGACGACTTCGGCGCCTTTTATCTTCAGATCGGGATCGCTGGAAAAAACTATATTCGTTCTGTTCGGAAGCGGAAGTCCCTGCGGAAATGTGGCAAGAGTCTTTCTTCCGAGCACCACCACTTTTCCGGTGGTCATTTCGCGAAACCTTTTATGATCCTTGGGTATCCTTACCAGCAGATCCCCGTTTTTTCCTATCCCACGGTTTTTGTCTATAGCTGTGATGATCGTCATTAAGTATTCCTCGATGCTTTTCTCCCGCAACTTTTCTTTTCGGTGCAAAAGCCGGACACTTCGCATTTGGGCATGAAATAATTATCTACAAGATATGCCCACTCCTGCGAGTATGCCCTGAGGGCTTCGCAGATATCCCGCATGAGCTCTCTGTATTCCCAGAAGGCTCTGGTGCACATTCTCTGATGCGACATCTCAACAAGATTTCTGAGGTTTCTCTTATCGACAATCTTGGTCTCCATTCCAAGGGGCAGGAGCATTGCCGCATCCTCCCGGGGAATTCCCATTTCTTCCTCAAGCTTTTTACAGGAAGATGCGATATTTCCCATCATCTCGTCGTAAAGTGCCTTGGCCTCGGGATTCTTCTCTATGGTGTGTGGAGTGACGTATCCAAAATCCTCATACTTGATATATCTGGTGCTCGCCTGCAGTCTGGTGGGGGCGCCGCCGATATGGGTGTACCACTCTCTGATCACCCGGGCTGAATATCCGTCAAGAATAAGCTCGACATTCACGTATTCCATTACTCTTCCATGACCGGAATTAAGGCAGTCAAGACCTCTTTTGTAGTTCTTCTCCTTATCCGTGATATCCGCGCCCCAGCACACTCCCGCGCGCTGACCCATCAGTGTGATGGGATTCTTTGATGTTTCCTCGATTATGATGACTTTAGACATTAGCTGATATCCTACCTGAATTAATTTTCAAATTTATCGCAGAGCGAATTGATCTGATCGGCGAACTTTCCAAGCTCCTTGTTAGGTCTTCCGTCCAGCTTTTTGATGAGTGCGACAAGCCTCTGGCCGGCGGAAACAAGACGGGCATAAACACCGCTTGCGATATGGGTCTTCTTCTCCAGCTTGACGGGCATAGCTTCGTAGGTGAAGCGGTTTGCCGCGATGTCAAACACCGATCCGCTGTAGGGAGCGTATGCCCTCTGACCGTATTCTATCTTGAGTGTCTCAGCAAACTGAGTGGTGACTCCGTCCTCACCGTGAACTATAAATACCTTCTTGGGCTTTTCCTCAAAGGCGCTGATCCAGTCGATAAGCCCCTGTTTGTCGGCATGTCCCGAAAGGCCTGCCACCTGCCTTATCTGTGCGTTGACGCTGATGGTCTCACCAAAGAGCTTTACTTCCTTGGCTCCCTCGATGATAGCACGTCCCAGAGTGCCGTTTGCCTGATATCCTACAAATAGTATGGTGCATTCCTTGCGCCACAGATTGTGCTTTAAATGATGCCTTATACGGCCGGCTTCGCACATTCCCGATGCGGAAATGATCACCTTCGGAGTGTCGATAAAGTTGATCTCTTTTGACTCTTCGCTGGTGATGGTGAGCTTAAGGCCTCCGAATGAAAGGGGATTGATATTATCCTTTATGAGCTCAAGCGCCTCACCGTCAAAGCACTCCGCCCTGTTATCCTGGAAGATCTCCGTTGCTTCCACTGCCATGGGGCTGTCAACATATACAGGAAAATGATCGTGGCCTTTAATGAGCTTTTCGACTTTGATCTTTCTGATGAAGTATAAAAGCTCCTGTGTGCGGCCAACGGCAAATGAAGGGATCACTACATTTCCGCCCCTGTCAAAGGTCTCCTGTATGACCTTTGCTATCTCTGTGACGTAATCCGGCTTGTCAAGGCTGTGGAGCCTGTCGCCGTAGGTGGATTCCATCACCACAAAGTCCGCCTCTGCGGTCATCTGGGGATCTCTCAGAAGAGGCTGGTGCTTGTTTCCTATATCTCCCGAAAATACTATCTTTTTGGTGGTATCACCCTCTGTGAGCCACACCTCTATGGATGCAGACCCCAGCAGGTGTCCGATATCGGTAAAGCGGATCTTAACGCCGTCGCATACCTCCACCTCACTGCCGTAATGGCAGGGCACAAGCCTTTTGATCGCACCCTCTGCGTCTTCCAGAGTGTAGAGAGGTTCGACGGAAGCGTTTTCTTCGCTTCTCTTTGCCTTTCTCATTTTCCACTCCGCTTCCTGCATCTGAATGTGCGCACAGTCGCGAAGCATTATGCTGCACAGATCGCAGGTGGCATCCGTGGCAAAGATCTGCCCTCTGAAGCCCTTTGCGTAGAGAAGAGGCAGAAGCCCCGAATGGTCTACATGTGCATGTGTAAGAAAAACGTAATCGATCTGTGATTCGTGTACCGGAAGGGGCGCATTCTCAAATATCTGTACTCCCTGCTGCATTCCGTAATCCACAAGAATGTGCTTGTCTCCCACTTCAAGATAGTGGCAGCTTCCCGTAACCTGATGGTCCGCTCCGATAAAAATCAGTTTCATCGCTTTACCCCGTTAACGATTTTTATTGATAATATGGGGGTTAGCAAACACCCTTTGGGTATTATTCCCCATACTTTGTTAGTATACCATAAATCGCTGATTATTAACAGAAAAGATTTGGAAGTTTGAAGAACTTTCTATAAGCCAAAAAAGGTCCCCGAGGGCACTTTTTTGTGCCTTCGGGGACCGATGTCCCAATTGTTTACGCTATTGTCATCACCGGATGATCAGGCATTAGCCCAGGTAACTCCGTAAAGAGATACCATCATCTTCCTGATCTCCTCTTTCATGACCTTGCATGCCTCAAACTCGGTCTTAACATGGATCAGTCCGATCTTTTTATTTCTGTCGCAGAAATATACGTCCCAGCCGTTTCCGCTCTTTTCGAGACATATTCTCTTATTGTGCTTTCCGTCCAGTTTATAAAGCCTTTTGGGAACAAGATGTTCCTTGAAAAAGTTGTTTAATTCCTTTGTTGTCATAGTTTTCCTCCCTTATATCAAACCCCGGCCCCCGTTAAAAGAAGCTTCGTCGCTTTAATAACTCTTTGATGTAGTTTTTAATACTACATCCAATATACCATTCCAAAATGGTGATGGCAAGGGGTATGAGAGAAATTTAAGACATTTTTTATTTATTCCTGTAGATATTATATCCCCTTACGCTTCCAATGATCTCAAGACCCTTTTCTTTTGCTGCCAGATCGCACCGCGAGCCGCCGTAAGTGATGATCCGCCCGGGCTTCAGGCTGTCAAAGCCGGAAAGCACATATTCTTCCTCACAGTAGCTGACGGATATCCCCTCCGGAAGTGCATACAGCAGCTCAATTCCGTCAAATCCCGCTCCGGGAGCCCTTTCGACATCCTCATCGGGAACCAGCACCGTATTATTCCATCCTGTTCCTTTCTCCAGCAGGATGACATCTTTTAATCCGCTCTTTAACTCCGCAAATTCCGCCCTGTGAGAGCGGTCGCAAAAAGGCGCGGTGTAGGCGCTTCCTTTTATGACAAACAGAAGCACAAAAGCCGTCAAAAGAGCAACGATATGGAATATTCTCTTTTTGGAAAAGGCGGCGATCAATACAAGATCAAGCACTATAAATACTACCAGATGCCTGTCCCCCGCAAAGAGATTGTACATGATAAGTATCGCAAAAAATGTTGATATCTGAGTTCCCAACAGGATTCCGGTCATTATAGCCTCAGGCTTTTTACTCTTCTCTTTTTTCACCCCGGTGATTAAAAACACAAATTCGGCAAGTATGAGCAGGCTCATGATCAGAAAAGCTATCCAAAGTCCGCTCTGCGCATTCTTTGTAAAGACCGTTCTTCCGATATCGAAAAAAAGCTGGGCTGCCGTCCGGATAAACCTGTCCTTCATCTCCCGGAGCACAAGCCTCGGACCGTGCGTAACAGCTTTTCCGAGCCAGTCTGCATATATCCCGTCGAAGTAATCAGCCTTGAAATACTTTCCGATCATCGCGTACAGCACTGCTCCGCCTGCAGCGGAAAGAATGAAAAAGAGAGCAGATCTCTTTCTGTGCACAAAGCCCGCATACCACTGAAAAGCCGCAAACAGTATAAAATACGGCCTTAACGATATCAGGTATATAAGCACGGCGCTCATAAGTATCTGATTTATCAGACTGTGATCATTTATCTCGCGCAAAGCAAGAGCGAAGAAAAGCAGCGTCAGCGATAAGATCAGGACCTCCGACATATACGAAAGTACATATCTCCAGAGCGGAAGGAAAAAGCAGAGCCCCACCGACAGCAAAAGGGATCTTTTAATATCTGCCCCCATGTTCTTGGCAACAAAAAACAATGCCGCCGAAAGCAAAGCGATATTCAATACGATCGGCGCCCACATAGCCCCGCCGGTCAGCTTCAGGGCAAATGCAAAAGGGTAGAGTACCAGCGGTCCCCAGGCGGCAAATCCGCCATGCAGAGCAGCGCTTTCGTTAAAGCCCCATATTCCCTGAGGCATGCCAAACTTTGCCACAGCCTGCGCCTGCTTAAAATAAAACATCTCATCATTCCAGCCCGAATATGGCGCCCAGACGTCAAATATCGTCTTTCCGCTTACAGCCGTCATGATCATACAGGCTATAAGGGGCAGGGCTGCGGGGATGATAAGCGCAAGTATTCTCTTTTTATCTTTAGATAAATCTTTAGTCATATACTTACATTTTCCGGGACAGTTTATTTACAGATGCTATTCTATCACATCATATTCCCATAATCCATACACTTGATTTCCCTGCCTGACCCGCACCGCAGGTAAGCGGCTCCTTGCTTTCTTGCATATGCGATAGACGGGGGCGCACGATGTCCGGTGGACATCGGC
>JAEEGL015418029.1_pt1 | contig 10374 bp, 7 predicted proteins | sample 9134231 | NCBI WGS metagenome assembly JAEEGL01 (sample SAMN16246548, study PRJNA631951) | gut metagenome | biome: gut microbiome; feature: rumen; material: fiber-attached | host: Bos | place: Iran: Karaj | collected 2018-10
GCGCTGCGGGAAGCTGGCTGACACTTCAGGGCTATCTGCTGTTGACGATGCTGGTTTCGGCGATTCTGGGCGCCGTATTCTCCCTGCTGCTGGCATTCGCCGCAATCAATCTGCGTGCAGACCAGACCATCGGCGGCACTGCATTGAATATGCTCGCTCCGGCTCTGGTCCTGTTTCTGGTTCGTCTGATCGCCAACCAGAACAACCTGCTGCTGCTCTCCGGAGACTCCGCCACCTGGTTCATGATCAAAAAGTCAACGCTCGGTTTCGCAAAGAATGCCGATATCGGCTTCTTAGGCGAGACGTTCCTGAACAAGGTTTATCTTACCACCTATGTCTGTGTTCTGATTTTTGCCGTTCTCTCCGTTATTCTTTACAAAACAAGGTTCGGCCTGCGGCTTCGTGCCTGCGGCGAGAATCCGCAGGCGGCGGACTCTCTCGGAATCAATGTGGTCAAGATGCGGTACGCCGGCGTCACCATCTCCGGCGCTCTGGCCGGTATGGGCGGCTTTGTCTATGCCGTAACCACCGCCAACTGCTCTGCAAACGGCGATGTGGCCGGATTCGGCTTCCTTGCCCTGGCTGTCATGATCTTCGGCAACTGGAAGCCCCTCAATGTCGCCGGCGGGGCGCTGCTTTTCGGTTTGTTCAAATGCATTGCCGCCTCTTACTCGACGCTGGATATCAACGGGGACGGCGTTTTTACCCTGGCGAACATCGGCATCAGCTCCCATTTCTATCGGCTCCTTCCCTACCTGATCACCCTGATTGTTCTGGCTTTCACCTCCAAGAAATCCCGTGCGCCCAAGGCAGAGGGTATTCCCTACGACAAGGGTTCACGGTAAGCTTCGGATTTCCCGCATCAAAGCACACAGAAAGCTTCATCGCCCGGGTTCTTCCCGGGCGATGATTTTGTATTTTATTTTTCATCTTTTTCACAGACTGCCGATGACGCCTTCGATGCCGTATTCCTCATAGATCTCTTTGTACCAGGCGACTTCATCCCGGATCAGGTCATCGATCACCCGCATGCCCAGCAGCTCCACCGGCGCGCGGTCATCCGTCATCAGATACGGCCCCGCCTCATAGGCGCTCAGTCCCTGCCGGATCCGCTCCAGCATGGAGCGAAGCTCCGCGTCTTCGCACAGTGCGGCATTTCGTTCCATTCGCTGCAGCATTTCCGGATTGTCAGAGGCGAAAAGCTCGCGGTTGGTGTTGTTGCGAACATCCACCGTGACCACCTCGGAAAAAACCGCGGAAATGGTGTCGGAGAGATACTGGTTGATATTCCCTTCCCGCTGCCCGCGCATGTTCATGTTGACCACCATGACGCCGTCTTCTTTCAGATGATCCCGCACCAGGGTGAAAAACTCCACCGAGGACATCTGAAAGGGAATGGTGATGTCCTGATAGGCGTCCACCATGATCACGTCATACCGGTCCTTCACCGCGTTGAGGTAGGCTCTTCCGTCATAGGTGGTGACGTGCAGATCCTCCGGCATGGCGAAATACTCCCGGGCAAGCCGGGTGATCTTCCCGTCGATTTCCACGCCTTCGATCTCCATCGCGGGATAGTAACGGGCGCACTGGCTGCCGTAGGTGCCGGTCCCCATCCCGAGAATCAGCAGACGGAAATCTTCTCCGTCTGCCGTTTTTTCTTCCACGCCGGCCATGAAGGGCGCTGCCATGGCATAGTCGTAATACATTCCCGTCAGTCCGGCGTCCTTGCGCATTACGGACTGTACGCCGAACAGTACATTGGTGGAGAGAATCACGCTGTCTTCCGTCTCCTCCACCTGAAGATAATTGTAGATGGACTCCCCTTCATACAGCAGGTTGTCCTTCCAGAAGGCGAAGTCTGAACGGTGGCCGAAACCGCAGCTCAGCAGAAACAGGAATATGCCAACGACTGCCGCCGTACTTTTCACCTTCGCGCTGCAGAAATAGATTACCGCCAGCACCAGCAGGATCCCGGCAAAGATCAGGAACGTCACAGACGTTCCCACCGCCGGAATCGAGACGAAGGTCGGCACAAAGGTCCCGATAATGCTGCCAATGGTATTGGCCGCGCCCAGCGTCCCGACAATGCGCGCATTGTCCTCCAGGTTTTCCATGGTGTATTTGGCGAGAGACGGCGTTACGGTGCCCAGAAGAAACAGGGGAAACACAAAGATCAGCATGCAGGCCGCAAAGGCCGCCCAGAGCAGGTAGTTGGCATTGACGGAGAAGATCAGCACGGCGGAGATGCCGAGGATCAGGTACTTTCCCGCCACCGGGATCAGCGCGATCCACACGGCGGCGATGATAATCCGCCGGTAAAGCCGGTCCGGATCGGGGTCTTTGTCTGCGCTGCGGCCGCCGTAAATGTTTCCCAGTGCCATGGCGATCATAATCGTGCCGATGATGATGGTCCACACGATCTGGGAGGAGGAAAAATACGGTGCGAGCAGTCTGCTGGCGCCGAGTTCCACCGCCATGACTGCCATGCCGGCAAAAAACTCTGTCAGATACAGATAGGTTTTATTTTTCAGAATGGGTCTCACTTGCCGCGCCTCTTCTTTGCAGTTTCTGTTCTCTCTCATTTCCCGGATTCCAGAAGAATATCACAAACCTGATCCACCGTCGCTGCCGAAAGATCCGCATACAGCGGCAGGGTCAGCACGCGCGCGGCAATTGATGCCGCCACCGGCGTTTCCGCCGGGTCGAAGCCGGGCTGGCCGGCATAGCAGGCGAAGGCGTTTGTCAGGGGATAGAAATACTTTCGGGAAAAGATTCCCTCCGCGCTGAGCTTTTCAAATACCGCATCCCGCCGGAAGCGATCTCCGTCAAACACGACCGGGTAATAGGCGCAGTTGGATCGGACATTTTCCTGTTTCCTGTTCAGCTTCAGCCCTTCTACGCCCCGGAGGCGCTCATCGTAATGCTCCACTACACGGCGGCGTTTTGCAATCTCTTCCTCCAGATGCCGCAGATTGCACAGGCCCATGGCCGCACAGAATTCGTTCATCTTCGCGTTGCCGCCCACATAGGGGACGTTTTCCTCATCATGGATCCCGAAGTTTTTCAGATCACAGAGCCGCCGGAGAATTTCATCATCGTGACAGCAGACCGCACCGCCTTCGACGGTATGAAAGACCTTGGTGGCGTGAAAGCTGAACATCGCCGCATCCCCGAAATTCGCGGAACTGATGCCGTTCCGGAATACCCCGAAACTGTGGGCAGCGTCATAAATGACCGGAATGCCGCGGCGTTTTGCGATCTCTGCGATTGCGTCCACGTCGCAGAGGTTGCCGTAGACATGCACCGGGAGAATCGCCGCGGTTTTTTCCGTGATCAGCGCTTCCAGCTTCTCCGGATCCATGGTATAGGAATCCGGGTCAATGTCGCAGAAGACCGGCCTGCAGCCGCAGCGGACGATGGCATGCGTTGTGGAGGCAAAGGTAAACGGCGTTGTGATAATCTCTCCGTGAAGCCCGAATGCCTCGATCACGTTCTCCAGTGCGAGATGTCCGTTTGTAAACAGCGTCAGCTGCTCGCAGCCGAGATAGCGTCTCAGCTCCGCCTCCAGACTCCGGTGCTTGACACCCATGTTGGTCAGCCAGTGGCTGTCCCATAGTTCCCGGATCTCCTCGCAGTATTCCTCAAACGGCGGCATCGAAGACCGCGTCACATTGATTGTCATCCTCTTCTCCTCATCTGTTCAAAGGCAGCTTTCCACCGCGCTGATGACGGTGCGCATCTCTTCCGCGCCGTAGCGCTGGTCGCAGGGAAGCGGCAGAATCTGCGACGCCAGCCGGAAAGCGTCGCTGCCGGACGGCTGATCCCTCAGCACATTCGGCCAGAGCGTTGCCACATAGATCTTCTTTTCGATCAGCTTCTTCCGGATTTCCGCTCCGTTTTCCAGCATCAGGGGATAGGCATAGGGGCCAGGTGTGTGCTTCACCTGCAGAAGATTGCGCGCGGAAAAGGCCTCATGAAGAAGCGCAAAGTTCTCCTCCCGCTGTTTCCTTACCCCGTCATAGTCGACCGCCCGGAGAAGATTCCGCGTCAGGGGCGACATGCGCTTCGGCTCCGTGCCGAGCATTTCGTTGTTCCGGGAGGCGTCTTCAAAGAACAGGCTCGCCGGCTGCTCAAAGCGGCCGAGAAGGAAACCCATGCGCGCATGGGACTGATCCTCCGGAAGATCTGTCTCCGGAAGATCTGTATACAGGAAGCCGCCGTCAGCCACCCCCAGGAACTTCCGGCAGGTGTACAGTGTGTCCGTTCCGGGCAGCGGAGGGCGAAAATAGGCATGGGCGTTGTCGAGAATCATCTGCGGGAAGCGCGCCTGGTATGCCCGGAGGTCTTCATCGCTCAGCTGCCCGTAAAAGTCCGCCAGATACACCCATTCATCCTCTGCGGGTTCCGGTATCACCGGCCGGAGATCCGCTCCCACCGGGTAATATCGCCGGGCAGTGCCGCAGACGTCGCAGGTCTGTTCCACAATGTCGCAGAGGAAGTCCGGAAGCAGGATCTTTTTGATTCCGCGCCGCTGCAGTACGTAGCTGAGACAGGCCCTTCCGCTGGAGAGCGCCAGCGCTCCCCCGTGATACAGAGACCCGGAAAAGCGTTCCAGCTCCAGATAGCCGCCGATTTCACTGCGCATGCCGCTCTTCCTCCGTCAGAATCTGTACCCACTGCGAGACATCAGCCATCCGCGCATCCCGCTCCGCCTCCGTCGGCCAGTTGAGGACCAGGGTTCCGATCGCCTTGTTGGCGCCGGTCATGGCCTCCACCGGGTCCCCGGGCTTCACCCAGAGATCCTCCTCCACAACGGAAGCCCGGGCGTCCTCTGCGATCCGCAGCCCGCGATAGATCCCGGCTTTCTCGACATGCAGCACGACAATGGACCAGTGCCCGCGGTAAACAGGCTGATGAATGTCCTCCACAGGCAGTCCCACCGCGGCCCGCACCGCATTGTGGATCAGCCGCGTTCCGGTGCAGTACTCCAGCATTTCGCTCAGTCTGTTCCCGCCGCCGCGCGGAGAAACCTCCATCAGATAGGCTCTGCCGTCGGTGCCGGCGCGGACTTCGATATTATACAGTGCGGTGCCCATGTGCAGCAGATGCAGAAGCCGCTGAATTTCCGCAGCGAGCTCCGCCTGCTGCTCCGCCGGAATCACGGACGGCCATGTGTAGCCGATCGGCGCATAGGGATTATCCGCATGGGCGTCGAAATACTGATTGTTAAAAGTGGCAAACCGCAGTTCTCCGTCCACGGAAAAACAGTCCGTATCCGAGGAAAAACCTTTCTGCTGGATAAACTCCTCTACAATAACCCGGCCGCAGCGCGTGTAGGAGAAAGCACAGCGAAGCGCGCCTTCCAGTTCGGACCAGTCGTTGACCCGGCTGACGCCCTTGCTGCCGGCGCAGTCTACAGGCTTGACAATCTGCGGCCAGCGGAAGCTCCTGCCCGCTTCCAGCGCCTCCTCAGCGGAGGAAAAACAGCGGGAGGCGGGAACCTGAAAGCCGTTTTCTCTCAGAAACTGCCGGAACCGCCCCTTGTCCTGCAGGATACAGACCGACTCATAGGGCCCGACATTGGGAAGGCCCATCTGTTCCGCCACATAGGCCGCAGTGACCACGCCCGGATCACAGGCAAAGGACATCACGCCGTCAATCTGCAGTTCCCTTGCCAGATTCAGGGTCGCTTCGAGATCTGTGATGCTCACATTATGGTATTCATCCGAATACCGGTGCGCAATGTTGTCCGGAAGGTAGTCGCAGGTGATTGTATGCAGGCCCAGCGCCTTCGCTTCCCGGATTACCGGCAGCAGATACTGTGACCCGCCGAGCAGCAGCAGTTTTTTCATTCGGATTAACCCGCCTTTCTTCCGGAAATCATTCTCTTCACAACCGAGAGCAGATAGTCAAAACTCTCCAGCTTCAGGAGTCTGGAGCCGGCCAGATAAATCACCATGCCCAGGGGGATCTGGATCAGCAGCGTCAGCCAGTCCGGAAGGCCCAGACGAATCACCGGATACACACAGGCGGCCATGGCCAGCGCCAGGAGGATGGCCGGTGCCATGTCCTTCAGCTGTGTCAGGTACGGATAGTTCAGGAGCTTTTTGTTCGGCCAGGCATTGATGCCCTGAGAGGCAAGTTCCGAAATCAGAAGACCGATTGCCATCGTGAAAACGCCGTGGCGCATGGTGATCAGCAGGATCACCAGCTCCAGCCCTCTTTTGATAATCTCCAGAATCAGGAAGGTGTCGCTCCGGCCAACGGCCTTGATCGCATTCAGGTTGGCCGTATGCAGGGGGAAGAAGGCATAGATGATGCAGAAGATCCGCAGATATGGAACGCTCGGCAGCCATTTTTCCGTCATCAGCAGACGGACAATCGGCGTTGCGCAGGCGGCAAGGCCCGCCATCAGCGGCATGATGACATAGGTGCCGGTCATAATGGCGCGGCGTGTCATCTCTCTGACCCGGTCCCGCTGATCCTGTTCGGCGGACAGGACCGGCAGAAGAACGCTGTCCATGGAGGTGCTGATATTCTCGACCACCAGATTCGGCCAGTTCATTCCTTTTTCATAGAAGGCGATGTCTTCGTTGGTATAGCGGATTCCGATAATCAGCGGATAGATTTTCAGATATACCTGATCAATGAGAGAGGCGACCAGCAGTTTCCAGCCGTAACTCAGAAGCCCGGTCAGCCGCTTCCAGGAGAAGATCCGTTTCGGCCTCCAGCGGACCGTGATCCACAGAATTGCGGTATTCACGGTCACATTCGAAAGCTGCTGCGCCACCAGCGCCCATACGCCAAAACCTTTGAGTGCCATCGCAATGCCCAGCACCGCCGAAAAGAGGGTCCCGCCCAGCGTTGCGAAAAAGAAGCGCTTGAACTGCAGGGTCTTGGAAACATAGGCCTGCTGCACGTTCTTCAGCCCCGCCACCACCAGGGTCAGTCCGAGAACCCGCACAACAGGCGTCAGTCCGGGTTCTCTGTACAGAACCGAAATCCACGGTGCCGTAAAAAACAGGGCGGTGTACAGAAGCAGACAGAAGCAGATATTAAAGTAGAAAACGGAGGAAAAATCCAGATCGTCCGGACTCTTTTTCTGAATCAGCGCGTTTGCCATCCCGCTGTCCACAAAAACCAGCAGGATCGCGGTAATCACGGTAACCTTGCTGACGGTTCCGTACAGTGCGGGGTCCAGAAGGCGTGCCAGCACGATCGAAACCGCAAAACTGACAAGCTGTGAACCTCCGCGCTCAAAAAAGCGCCAGATCAGGTTGCTGAAGACCTTGCTTCTGTTATCCATGCCGGTATTCAGTCCTCATAGCCGCGGCGTTTCCGGTACAGCCGGTGCAGCCGGGGAAACATCCGCTTGAGCCGGGTGGAAACGATTCTTCCCCTTCCCATGCTCCTGTGGATCCGGTCATAGGGCGGCTTCACCATCTCATCGACACGCCCCTCAATATACATCAGCTCATACTCCCGTTCCAGAATCACCTGATCCACCGCAGCTTCCTGCTCCGGGGTAAGCGGGTGCTTTTTTACGGTTTTCAGCATGGCAATCTCGCCGCTGACAAAGCGCCGGAGTTTTCCGTATTCCTGTCCGACGCCCCTGCTCCATGCGGAGGGATTGCTGCCGATCCGGTATACGGACATGCAGCGGTCCAGAAAGCGCACCCTGCCCTCCAGGCAGAGCCGCACACCGACGGCGTAGTCGGTGAAGTATCCCTGATGGTAGGCGACGTTCCGGTAATCCGGCGGATCGAGAATGAACTCTCTTCGGGCTAGGATGGAGCTTGTATGAAAGGCGTACGACATTCCCTGCAGAACCTGTTGAAAGGGAATGTCCCGGTCGCCGTCCTGTGCGAACAGAACGCGGTCGGGCTGGTCGCTGAAGCGCCCGATGCTGTTGTGGACACAGGCGGAATAGTCCGGATGGGCATCCAGCCAGTCAACCTGACGCTGCAGCTTTTCCGGGTCATTCCAGTAATCGTCCCCTTCACAGACCGCAATATACTCTCCCCGCGCGGCCGGGAAAAAAACCACGTCATAGACGTTGATGCGCCGGGAGTAGAGATTCTCTGTCTGATAAAATGGCCGGATGACCTCCGGATATTTCCCGGCATATTCCCGGATGATCTCCGCCGTCGTGTCGGTCGACGCGTCGTCGTTGATCAGCACCTCAAAGGGAAAGTCGGTCTTCTGCGCCAGAAAGCTGTCCAGTGTCTGGCGCAGATAGTCTTCATGGTTATATGCCGCGCAGAGCACGGAGACCTTGCAGCCTGTATTTTCCATCATGATTCTCTTCCTGTCTGTATGATCGGCTTACCACCACATGGATGGGTAATACCGCTGCTCCCCTTCTTTGTAATACATCGGATCGTTATACCACGAGGAGCTCACCAGGGTATAGTCCGAATAGTCAAACTGCTCCCGCAGCAGGGCATAGCGTTCGTTGCAGCTTCTGCCGTCGTAGCGCCAGTCGCCGCTGCTCCCGTAAGGGTTGGTAGTGTTGATGACCGTATCGGGGAGCGCTTCCTGAAGCTCCTCCAGCGCGCCGTCCGGCAGATAGGTGTACTTTCCGAACCACAGCCTCTGGAGCTTTGTCAGCTTCTCCAGTTCCTCCCAGCCGGTGACCGGTCCCAGATAGCACGCGCAAAGGTGCTCAAGGTTGGGGCAGCTTCCCAGCGGGGAGAGATCGATTCCCTTTCCGTCCCGCAGGGTGTTGATCTCGAGATATTCCAGCTTCCCGTGGTTTGCCAGCGGCGTCAGGTCTTCCATTCCCGTAATGCACAGGACGGCGACCTCCAGATCGGGCATGGTTTCCAAAAAACTGAAGTCCGTCAGCATCGTATTGTGTCCGACGTCCAGGAATCGGACCTTCGTGCAGTATTTGAGATCCGCCGTGTTGTCGTCGGTGAGCTTGTGGTTCAGGTTCGAAGCGAGAATCCGCTCCACATCGGTGCGGACGCTGCAGTCCGTTCCGAACCAGATCCGCCAGATGACCTCCATCTCCGGGAATGCATCCCGGATTTCCGCCATGACTTCCGAAGAGACTCCGGTGAAGTCCATGTCCAGAACACGGCATTTTGTCATGCAGGGCAGAACCTCTCTTACGGCGGCGCCCTCATCGTCCATTGTCACATGATGGAAATTCATTTCCTCACTCAGCGTGCTGAAATACTTCCCGAACAGACAAAAGCGATATTGAACGTCCGCCCCGGGGCAGGCTTGCTGCAGAAGCCGGATATCCTCCCAGCTGAGATCCCTGGGGTTCTCCTCGGTCCCTTCCTTTCCCAGATTGACATAGTGCAGCGACGGCATCTGCCGGAGCAGTCCTGCAACTGCCTTGACATCCTCATGGGAGAGCTCTGTCAGCTTCAGCGCAGTTTCGTCCGGGCTGTGGACGCTGCCGTCCGGAAAATGCAGTTCCGGCACCGGTGTCGGGGTCGGAACGGGTGTCACTGCCGGCGTCGCCTCCGCCAGGGAAACCGGCTGCTCACTGTCTGCCGCGCAGCCGCAGAGAAGCAGGGCAGACAGCAGAAGGAGACTCAGGGACAGAAGAATCCTTTTTCCGTAAACATTCATTTTATCGGTCCCACGGCGCCTTATAAAGCGGATCGTTGTAGGCATAAGGGGCATGATCCTGCCAGTGATCATAATCAAACTGTTCTCTCAGCAGCTGATAGCGTTCCGGTACAGTGCCGTCCGGATTGATTCTCCAGCTTCCCGTCGCCGCGCCGTCAACCTGATACAGGATTTCCGTGTTCGGCAGCGCCTCCAGAATCTGCTCCATCGCTCCTTCCGGAAAATAGTAGGATGTCGCCGTACCGATCCAGAGCCGTTTGAGTTTGGTCATGTTCAGCAGCACTTCCCAGCCTTCCGTCTTTCCCATCCCGCAGATGTTCAGGTGTTCCAGATTGGTGAGTTTTGCAAGCGGATGCAGATCCAGATCCAGGCGGGCAAAGGGAACGATTTCCAGAAATTCCAGCCTGGTACAGTTTGCCAGCATGTCCAGATTGTCCCAGCCGCTGGCAGTAATGATCAGAACCTCCAGATCAGGCATGGATTCGATAAACGACCAGTCATGCAGTTCCAGATTGTGGCCGAGGTCCAGGTACTTCAGCTTTGTGCAGTATTTCAGTTCTTTTGTATACTCGTCCCACATATACGGATAGAAATTGGCGCACCAGAGCGTCTCAATATCCGTCCGCACGGTGAACAGATCCGCCGCAAACCAGATCCGCCAGACCACATCCATGTCCGGATAGGCGTCCCGGATCTCCGCCATGCTCTCGGATGATACGCCGCAGCTGTCCATATCCAGATATCTGCAGTGCTTCATCAGCGGCAGGATGTTCCGGACCGCTTCCC
>JAEEGL015567800.1_pt1 | contig 10374 bp, 10 predicted proteins | sample 9134231 | NCBI WGS metagenome assembly JAEEGL01 (sample SAMN16246548, study PRJNA631951) | gut metagenome | biome: gut microbiome; feature: rumen; material: fiber-attached | host: Bos | place: Iran: Karaj | collected 2018-10
ATAAGGCATTGATGGTCGGATTCACGCGCTTGACATTGGCATAGACGTAAATCGAGATGTTGTTGACGCCCGGACCGGTCGTGAACAGTGAGATGACGAAGTCATCGAACGACATTGAGAAGGCAACCAGCGCGCCGGAGATAATGCCCGGCATGATCTGCGGAATGATGACCTTCCAGAGGGCCTGCAGCGGTGTGCAGCCAAGATCCAGCGCCGCTTCGGCGAGGTTCGGATCGAGGGTGCGCAGCTTCGGCATGACCGAGAGGATCACGTACGGAATGCAGAACGCGATGTGCGCCAGCACCATGGTCGTGAAGCTTGTCTTGATGCGCAGGCTGGTGAAGAACAGCATGAAGCCGATGGCGGTGACGATGTCCGGGTTCAGCATCGGCAGGTTGTTGACCTGGTTGATGGCTTCCCGCAGCGCTTTGCTGCTCTTGGAGAGGCCGATGGCGGTGACGGTGCCGACGATCGTCGAAACGACGGTCGCGATCACCGCGCAGGAAACGGTATACCAGATCGATTCCATGATCGTCCGGTTGGCGAACATTTTCTCGTACCACTGCAGGGAGAAGCCTGTGAAGGTCGAGAGTGATTTTGAACTGTTGAAGCTGAAGACGACGACGTAGATGATCGGCAGATAGAAGAACAGCATGATCAGGCCGAGGAAGATTTTTTCATGAAGTTTCGTTTTCTGTTCCATCAGTCATCCTCCTCCTGGGCTGTATACCGGTCGATCTTTCTGGTCACATACATGGAGACCAGGATGATCAGAGCCATGATCAGGCTGATCGCCGAACCGAAGTTCCAGTCACCGGTCGAGATGAAGTAGTCTTCGATCAGGTTGCCGATCAGAACGTACTGGCCGCCGCCGAGCAGCTTGGGAATAAAGAAGCTCGATACCGCCGGCAGGAACACCAGGGTAATGCCGCTGACCACACCGGAGAGCGACAGCGGCAGGATGACCCGTTTGAACGTCTCGGTGTTGTTGGCGCCCAGGTCGTGGGCGGCGGTGATCAGATTGGGATCGATCTTCGAAAGTGATGTATAGATCTGCAGGATCATGAACGGCAGGAAGTTGTAGATCATGCCGACATAAACCTTGGCTTCACCGCTCATTCCGATATAGGACAGGATGCCGCGCCAGGCATAGGTTCTGACCAGCATGTTGATCCACATCGGAAGTGTGATCAGCAGTACCGCGACCGCCTGGCTGTTGGGCTTCAGTTTGGCCATGACATAGGCTGTCGGATAGCCGACCGCGATGCAGATCAGCGTCGTGATGACAGCCAGCTTCAGGCTGCGCCACAGGACGCCCGGGAACACCGGATCGGAGAAGAAGCGGATAAAGTTATCGAATGTGAACTGAAACGTCAGGACTGAATTGCCCTTCACCGTGCAGGCGTACAGGACGATCATGAGCATCGGAACGACGATCATGACAGCCGCCCATACGACGTACGGATAAACCATCTTGCTGAATGATTTCATCCGTCTTTACCTGGACTTTCTCATGACATGAATGTCTTCCGGATTCCACTTCAGACCGATGCGCTGACCCTCTTCGATGGCGTCCGTGGTTTCGACCTTGATTTCACGGCCCTGGGTGGAGAAGGTAACCGGATAGTCACCTTCGCTGATATTCTCGTCGTCGAAGTCGTATTTGACATCCCAGATCTCGACGCGGGATTCGTCTTCCGTGCTCCAGGCATAGGCATCCGCCCAGCGGATCAGATCGGTGTCGAGAGCGACGGATTCCTTGATTTCTTCCGCTGTCTTGTAGAAGTCAAACGCCTGAATGACTTCTTCGTTGGATTCGTCCTTGATGACCTGCGGTTTGACGACGTTGATATTGACGGTGATCTCGGTGCCGGCGTCGGTTCCGAACGTACACGGATACGTTCCGACTTCCGGCTTCAGGGAATATGCCACTTTGGTCAGGGAGACGAATTCGTCTTTGTCGTCCCAGGCCTGGGCGTTGGCACGGGCGATGACCTCGGAGTCCGTCAGACTCTCGACGTCTTCGAGATCCATATAGAACGAGGAAGCGCTGATCTTCTCATGGGCTTCGGCGTTTTCGACGTCACGGCTCTTGGTGACATGCATGGTTACTGTCTTGGACGTGCCGGAGCTGGTTTCCACCATCACTTCATAGTGGACACCCTTGAAGAGAACCGACTTGACTTCGCCGTTGAGCAGACCGCGGTTGCGGGGCACGATATCGACGTCCTCGGGACGGATCATGATATCGACTTCCTCATTCTCTTCAAAGCCGTAGTCCACGCATTCGTAATCCGCGTCGTCGAAGCTGACCAGACGGTCTTTCTTCATGATGCCGTCGATGATATTGGAATCGCCGATGAAACGGGCGCAGTATTCGTTGGCCGGTTCGTTGTAAACCTGGGCCGGCGTGCCGATCTGTTCGATCTCGCCGTCTTTCATGATGACGATCTTGTCGCTCATGGTCAGAGCTTCTTCCTGATCGTGGGTAACGAAGATAAAAGTGATGCCGACCTCGCGCTGGATCTCTTTCAGTTCCAGCTGCATTTCCTTGCGCAGGTTCTTGTCCAGCGCGGAAAGCGATTCGTCCAGCAGCAGGACACGCGGCTCATTGACCAGCGCTCTGGCGATGGCGACACGCTGCTGCTGACCGCCGGACATGCTGGTGACGTCACGGTGTTCAAATCCTTCCAGACCGACCAGCGAGATCATACGCATGACCTTCTGGTCGATGATATCCTTCGGCTGCTTTTTAATCTTCAGACCGAATGCGATGTTGTCATATACGTCCAGGTGCGGGAATAAGGCATAGTGCTGGAAAACGGTGTTGACGTCACGCTTGTATGCCGGAATGCGGGCGATATCCTCGCCGTCCATGATGACATGGCCTTCCGTCGGATCCAGGAAGCCGGCAATAATACGCAGAAGCGTCGTTTTGCCGCAGCCGGACGGACCGAGCAGTGTGACGAATTCGTTCTCATAGATATCCAGCGAGATACCTTTCAGGACGACCTGGCTGTCAAATGTCTTGACTACATTTTTGACTTCTATCAGTTTTTTCATTCCGATATCCTCCCCTTCAGATCAGAATACTGGCGGCGTGCTGATCCACAGCACGCGGGCATTGCTGCGGCCTTTGTTGATGAGGCGATGCGCGACATCACCCCGGATGTAGAATGTTTCCCCCTTGCGGACCGCGATATCCTTGCTTTCCCGATCCCGGTGCAGAAAGATACGGCCGCTCAGCACGTAACCGAGTTCCTCGCCCTCATGCGGCTCGATCAGCTTGCTTTCACCATTCGGCTTCAGTTCGATAATGACCGGCTCCATGAGATTTTTCTGGGCGTTGGGAACGATCCAGTGCAGTGTTCTGCCTTCCTGTTCGTCAACAAAGGCATCTTCGGCGGTAAAGACGATCTGCTCGTCCTTCTCCTCGGCAAAAAAGCGCGACATGGTCATGCCCAGTGCCTCGGCGATATCCTCGAGGGTGGAAATGGACGGAGATGTCAGATTGCGTTCCAGCTGTGACAGAAACCCCTTTGTCAGTTCGGTGCGTGATGCCAGTTCTTCCAGCGTCAGACCGTTCTGTATCCGCAGCTGCCGGATGCGATGTCCGATATCATACATTTGCAGCCCTCCCTGTTTAGTTTTACTAAACATTTGATTTGAAATTATCAAACCCGAGATAATTATATAGAAACTGTGTTTATTTGCAATACATTTTCATGAAAAAACGGGATCTTTCGATCCCGCTGTTTCCAGGTGCTTTATTCGTCTTTTACAAAGACGAGCACGGCGTCCAGATCCTGCAGACGCAGTTTGCCGCCATCCATGGTATAAGGCTGCGGTTCACTGTCGGTCAGGGTGATCGTTTCCGCATCCCATTTCAGGCTGACCGACTTGCCGGCCATATACATGAACCCGCTGCCGTCTTCGTACAGCTGCATTGTATAATCGCCCATGGCAGCCAGATTTTCCTGGCTGATAAACATACCGCTGCTCTCGTCGCTCATCTCGATCAGCCGCCAGGAGCCGGCCGGTGAAACTTTCGCGCATCCGGCCAGGATCAGAAAGACTGCCAGAGACAGCGTGGCTGTGATCTTTTTTATCATAAAGAATGAAAAGCCGTCCGCGGACGGCCTTTTTCACTGTTATCTGGCAGCGTCGACGACTGCTTTCAGTGCACCCTTCGGCTGGAAGCCCAGTGACTGACCGGCAACCTCGCCGTTCTTGAAGACGAACAGGGCCGGAATGGACATGATGCCGTATTTCTGAGCGATTTCCGGCAGATCGTCAACATTGACCTTGACGAACGTGACATCCGGTGTTTCACCGGCCAGTTCTTCAACGACCGGTCCGAGCATCTTGCACGGTCCGCACCAGTCAGCGTAAAAATCAACAAATACCAGCGGATTTGTATTCAGTGTTTCATTAAATTCTTTTTCTGTTTCGACAATTTTCATCCGTTATTTACCTCCGGAATCATTATGACACAATTCAGATTATCCTCAAGCGGGATGATTTACAGCCGGGAAGCGGCGGCTTTGTCCAGGATCACCGTGACATGGCTGTGATCCTGCAGGATGCTGGCCGGACACTCTTCGCTCTGCGGCCCTTTGATCATGCCGTAGACGGCATCGGCTTTGCCGGCTCCGGTAGCCAGAACAATGATCTGTCTGGCCCGCATGATGCTGGCAAGGCCCATGGTGATCGCCTTTTCGGGAACCTTCTCGATATCGCCGTCAAAGAAGCGGGCATTGTCACTGCGTGTCTGCTGCGTCAGTTCGGTGACATGGGTGACGCTGTCAAACGGCGTGCCCGGCTCGTTGAAGCCGATGTGTCCGTCCGAGCCGATGCCGAGAACCTGCAGGTCGATGACTCTTTCCTGCAGTTTTTCTTCATAACTGCGGCATTCTTCCTCCATATCCTCCGCGTCGCCGCGCGGGATGTGGATATTGGCTTCCGGTATATTGAGACCGTCAAACAGATTCTCGTGCATGAATGTCCAGTAACTCTGATCGTGATCACGGGGAATGCCGATGTATTCATCCAGGTTGTATGTCACGACTTTTTTATAACTGGTTCCGTTGGTGTTGCGGTCGGCGATCATTTTCTTGTACAGGCCGATCGGACTGGAACCGGTCGCAAGTCCGAGAACCGGCTCGCCTTTCGTGACAACGGACTTCATGATCCGGAAGGCTTCGCTGGCAACCAGATCATAGTTTTCGGTGATGATGATGTTGAACATATTCTTCTCCCCTTCTCGCGTCAATTACCAGATGCGGATCGAATATGACGTGGTCCAGGTCTTTCCCGCTTCCAGGAAAAGCGTTCCTTCTCTTTCTTCGAAAGGAACCCTGACCTCTTCAAAGTCGGCATGGGAATGCCATGGCTCGATGCAGACAAACGGTGCCTGCGGTGACCAGAAGGCCAGCCATTCGTAGTTCTCATAGCCGACGCTGACACCGTGGACGCCGTCGGTCAGCGTGGATACGGTGCTCTTCGGATCGGTGATGATCACGGTCTCGGCCAGCGCGTCCTTGTTCAGCGGCAGAACCGTTTCGTTATTCAGTTCGGTAACTTTCCAGCGGAATGTTTCCGGTGTGTTGAATTCGATATGATAGTCAAAGAAATCCTTTTCCGGCTCGATCGGGCAGTTGAAAGCCGGATGCAGACCGAAGTTGAACGGCATCGTGACATCGTTTTCGTTGGTGATGTCATAGCGGATGTCCAGTCTGTCACCATTCAGTGTATAGGTGATCTGCAGGGTGAAGCGGAACGGATATTCCCTGAGGGTCGCCTCGGAATCCTTCAGAACCATGACGACATGGCTGTCATCATGCTCGCTGCAGGTAAACAGACTGTTGCGGGTGAAGCCGTGGTTGCCTGTCCTGTACTCTTTGCCGTTGATGTGCAGGATCTTGTCCCAGGTCGAACCGACCATCGGGAACAGCGTCGGATTTCTGCCTTTCCAGAACGCCGGATCGCCCTGCCACATGTATTCGATACCGGTCTTGTTATTCTTGAAACTGTGGATCTCGGAAGCCTGTTCGTCAATGACGACGGTCACTTTGTCATTCTGCATTGTGAATGAAGCCATGTCTTTCCTCCTTTACATTGCCTTAAACATCATGATTAAAGTGTTTTTCATACAGATGGGAATGATTTCTCGTACTGATTTTCTGCTGTTATTATACCATGCACAGACGCAAAAAAAGCAGGCATTCACGACGGAAATCCATGATTTCCGCATCCTGCCCGCTGTGGTTGTCAAACGGCCTTCGGTGTTTCCTGCCGGCAGCTGATAATATGCTTGAATTTGCCGCTGCCTTTGTCCTGACGGGGCGTCTCTTCCGTCAGAGTGATCTGCACATGATGAACGTTCTGGCTGGCCAGATAATCCGTCAGGGCTGTCTTCGCCGCTTCAAAAGCCGCCTGTCTGCCGGTGCCTTCCTTTTCCTCAAGCCGCACTTCGATCCGGTTTTCCGGATAAACCACCAGCTGGAAGCGGCGGATCCCGTGGATCTCCTTCAGCAGCGCGTAGAAGGACAGCGGCGCGATGCGCACGGTTTCTTCCCCTTCCCGGAATTCCGTCACGTCGTCGGTGCGGCCTTCCAGTTCGAGCCACGGTGAAGGATTGCCGCAGGGACATGGTTCATGATGCATGATCACCCGGTCGGTTACTTCATAGCGGATATAAGGCTGCGTGTAATTGTACAGGTTCGTCAGCAGGATCTTCTCTGCCTGTACGCCGTCCGCTACCGGATCGCCATTGCCGTCCACCGCCTCGACGATCAGCCAGTCGTCGTTGACGTGGAAGTGACGGTGGGTGCACTCACAGGCAACCGTTCCGCCTTCCGTGCAGGAGTAGGAAGTCTGCACATAGCAGTGAAACGTATCCGCCAGCTTTTGCCGCAGCGCGTCGGATAGATACTCGCCGCCGGTCATGATGATCACCGGATGAATGCGCAGATGGCCGGCCGCCGCTTCTTCGCTCAGCAGATCCAGATGCGAGGGATAACCGCCCAGCATCGCCGGCTGAAATTCATTCAGCTGAGCGACGATTTTATCGACCGGCCACAGAGCGCTGGATACGGCCAGCTGTTTTTTCTTCCAGGGCATGGTTTTTAAACGGGAACGGATGCTGCTGTTGCCGAGGTAAAACCCTTCATCCGCGAAAACACCGATGCTTTTGCCGCCTTTCAGGATAAATGCCTTCAGGTCTTCTTTTCGCGCATAGCTGCGGCAGGCACTGATCGCACCCATGATGTTTTCCGCTGTTTTATCATAGACAGCCACCAGCGGATTGCCGGTCGATCCGGAGGTGGTAAATACCATATACTTCCCTTTCAGCCGTGATCCGATATTGTTTCTGTCCGTCATGAATTCTTCCGCGTCGGCCAGTTTCAGGTCTCCGTCCGTGACCCATTCGTCCCAGTGGTCCATCAGTTCCCGTTTATTGACGGGCGGCAGATCGCTCAGCTGAAAATCGTCCGGGATGTCCTGGTACAGTTTCTGATAATACGGACTGTTTTCCCTTGCATAAGCGACAAGTTCCCTCAGTCTTGCCATGCGGAGCTGCTCTCTTTCGCCATCGGTCATCTTCTGATAATCCAAGCAGAGTTTCATCGCTTTCAGAATGCCGGTTTTCTTCATATCGTCTCCTTTTCACAGATGCCGTACAGCATCAGGTCAATGTATTCCTTCATCTTGCGGCGGATGCGTTTTTCATCCGCGAAGAACGCAGCGGGATCCTGCTGATACTGCCGCAGATAAGCATTCAGGATCGCGCTGATATAGAGCTGCAGGCCTTCGGCAGTGACTTTCATGTGATCGTTTTCCTTCAGGACAAGAAAGGACATGGCCTTCTTCAGGGTCTTCGCAGATCCGGCATGCACAGCCGTCATGTACTGCTCCATGAGTTCCGCCTTTTCGGCGGCGATCTCGGAAGACAGGTCGCGGGAAGCCATGTTGACCATGTGCGTTTCTTCCCGGTACTTCCGGCAGAGATTCATCTTCTCTTCCATTTCATCAAACAGGACCGTGTAGAAATCATTCCCCTGCGGCGCCGGTGTTGTTGTCGTAAGGCGGCTCAGCGCCGTCTTCAGACAATAGAGGTAAAAACCTTTCTTGGAACTGAAATAGTGAAACAGAATGCCTTTGGAAATACCGCACCGGGACGTGATGACATCCGTCTTCACATCCTGATAAGACTGACAAGCGAATTCGCTTATGCCGGCGGCGATGATCCGTTCCCTTTTTTCTTCCGGCAGTTTCTCAAATGCGTCAATTGCCATGGTCGCTCCTTTATATTGACTGGTGAGTCAATGATATCCGTATTCAGAATAGCATTGATTGACCCACCGGTCAATACGGCCGGAAACACAGAAAAAACCGGCTGTTGCCAGCCGGCTTATCAGGCAGTATATCAATCAGCCGAGCGGAATCTCGACGACTTCCGCCATATGCACAAGACACGTCTCGATCTGTTCGGAAATTTCCTTGGCCACCCGTTCCGAGATCTCGTCGTTCTTTTCCTGTTCCAGACTCTGGTACAGGTTTTTCTTCACTTCCTCACTGACGACATCCAGACGCGCCTTCAGATACATCTTCGGGATCAGACGTCTGAGGAAATGCGGAATATCGGCGTTGAGGATCGCCTCTTCCATCTTTTCCTTGCCGAGAGCGAGAACAAGAAGCGAAATGACAGCTCCGGCGACGATGCCCGGCAGACCGCTGGCAATGACAGCGATGCCGTTGCCGCCGCAAAGGAAGCCGATGATCAGTGACACGAGCGTATCGATCGTCCAGGTGATTTCCTTGATGGCGAAGACATCCTCCGCCGCCATCTGGATCTCGATGTCCTGAACGGCCAGGTAGGAATTCAGATTCAGAGCCGAATACGGCACGTTGTGTCTGGTACAGATCGGAATCGTGTATTCTTCCAGATCATAGGCGACCGTTTTCAGCCAGGAAGTGATCGGTTTGGTCAGAAGCGTTCTGGCTTTTTCGGAATGCAGGAAAAAATCGATTTCCTTCTGCAGTTCGCCGTTGATATCGGAAAGCTTCTGCACGTGGCCGCTGCGCCATCTGTCGACGACCGGCCAGGCAGCTTCTTCGATGATCGGTTCGATCAGGGTTTTGACAGCCGCCTTGTACAGTTCCGGCATATGTTCGGAAACGATGCGTTCCACCACGGTCGAGGAGATCAGCAGATCCACCTCCTCCTTGAAGGCCCGCAGCTCGTCATCGATGCGGCCGCAGTAGGCAAGACCTTTGGCGACCGAGAATTCCGGATCGGCGCCGCTGATCAGCACGGCATCCGGGAATACTTCCCGGCACCAGCCCTTCATGGCCGGCAGTTTGGAAACGCCGCCGGTCAGGAAGATCATTTCCGGCTGCTTTTCCGTCAGTGACGCTTTCGCGTCCCTGAGGGAATCGATAAACATTTCCTTGAAAGAACGGTTCTGCAGCTTCTCTACCTTCTGGTTCAGAAGCTTGTCCGCGATCGACTTGTTCATATGCAGCGTCAGACGCACCGGCAATGCGGTATGACGGATCGTCACGATCTGCGTGCATTCATTGTTCTGCCAGTATTCCTCGTCGCTGAAGTATTTCTCCTTCAGACGGCGGGCCGCGAATTCACAGTAGTTCTTCCACGGTTCACTTTCTTCAAAGATACGGCGGATCTTCTTGGCGTGCGGCGAGTCCGCCACACAGATTTCCAGCAGCACTTCGTCCATGATACCACCGCCGAAGAACACTTCGCCGCCGGTCTGCAGCTGGACTTCCTTGCCGCCCATGATAAAGGCGAAATCCGTCGTCGAGGAGCCGACGTCAATGACCAGGACCGGCTTTTTGAGAATGTCATAGCCGACCTGCAGATGACGGGACTGACAGGCACTGACCAACGCCGCTCTAGACTCGGATATGATCTTCGCCGGCGGATAGCCGATCTTCTCGAAGATTTCACGGTATTCTTCCCGGGCAGCCTTGTCCCATCCGGCCGGACAGCCGATGTAGAAACAGTCGTCGCCGCCCTTCAGCAGGGAAGCGTTGGTATACAGCTCGCCAAGCACACCGGCCGCGAAACCGGTGATGTCCTTTTTGACGGAAGGATCGGTCAGATAGCGGCTTTTGAAGCGGATCTTGCGGAGCACCGCGTCCGGTGCGTAGCAGGCTTTTTCACCGACCAGAAGCTGGCCGTCTTTCAGCTGGGCGAATGCCGTGATAAAACTCTTCTCATCCTGAACGGTGAGAACTTCCGGTTCGCTGTCTTCCTTTTCCAGACGGGCGACCGCACTTTCGGCGTCGCCCAGATCAAATCCGTAATATCTGTCCATCTTTTACTGTCCTCCTGCCGCGAGTCCTTTC
>JAEEGL016059067.1_pt1 | contig 10374 bp, 13 predicted proteins | sample 9134231 | NCBI WGS metagenome assembly JAEEGL01 (sample SAMN16246548, study PRJNA631951) | gut metagenome | biome: gut microbiome; feature: rumen; material: fiber-attached | host: Bos | place: Iran: Karaj | collected 2018-10
CCTTTGATATCGATCATAAAGCTCGTTTGATTGACACCGACAACTATTCGATCGTCGGATTTTCTGAGTTCTACGGCTTCATCGCCGGCCTGCTGGCAGGCAACTATGACATCACCGAGATCTATGTCGATGCTACGCTGAAGATCGGCGGGAAGGATCTGACTGCATTCGGTGAGATGGTAGAAAAACTCGCCAAGCTCACCAAAACCTCCGGTTTTGTCATCACCTTCACCGTTTCCTGTGATAAGGATGAGCTTCCGGAAGAGACGAAAAAGTACTGCATCGATTTCTAAGAGAAAAGTGCGAAAAAGCCCTGTTTTACAGGGCTTTTTCTTTTGGAAAATGATTGACAACAGATAAACGCATTGCTAAAATATTTCTTGCACTTGTCGCCCGGGACCCGGGTGACGGGACGATTTGAATGGGGTGTCCGATTTGGTTCTTGGGTTAAAGAGGGTTTTTGACAACCCCGGAGATAGTCTTCCGTTCGAGTTTGAGATGGACCTGTCCGAAGGGTTCCATGCGGGAAGACATCCGATTCCGGATCCGGTGCACATTCAAGGCAAGGTGGAAAATCGAGCCGGCATAGTTACTTTAGGTTACCTGGCCACGTTTACGCTAAATACGCTATGCGACCGTTGCTTGACGCCCATCGTCCGTCCTTACTCCCTGCATTTCGAGCATGTCCTCGTGGAAGAACGGTTCAACGAAGAGGATGACGAACTGATCGTTTGTCAGGACGCTTCCTTGGAACTGGACGACCTGATCGCTTCCGACATATTTCTTGAGCTACCAATCACGATCTTGTGCCGGGACGACTGTAAGGGGCTTTGTCCGATTTGCGGAACCAATTTGAATGAATCGAGCTGCGGGTGCGTTACCAAGCAGGTCGACCCGCGTCTGGCTGTATTACAACAATTGCTGGAAGAAGACAATTGATCCGGCAGAACAGAAAAGGAGAATGAGACATGGCTGTTCCGAAGAGAAAAGTTTCGAAAGCTCGCAGAGATAAAAGACGTTCTAACGTTTGGAAGTTAGATCTGCCCGCATTTTCCAAGTGCCCACAGTGTGGTGCTTTGAAGGCTCCTCATAAGGTCTGCAAGAACTGTGGTTACTACAAGGGCCGTGAAGTCATCAAGGTTGAGGCTGAATAACGGATTTTGGATGGATAGAGGCGGAGTAATCCACCTCTATTTTTCTTATCTCGGAAAGGAGGCGCACCATGGCAGTCAAGATCACAACGGTTGAAAGCGGATCTGTCGCGGAAAAAAGCGGGATCCGTGTCGGCGATTGTCTGATCGCCGTCAACAATAACAAGATCCGAGATGTGCTGGATTACCGGTATTATATGACCGACCGGCATGTGGAAGTGCTGTTGCGCCGGGAAAACTCCGAGTATACTGTGACGATCACCAAGCAGGAATATGCGGACATCGGGTTGGAGTTTGACACCTATCTGATGGACAACCAGCAGTCCTGCACCAATAAATGCATCTTTTGCTTTGTCGATCAGACCCCGAAGGGGATGCGGCCAAGCCTGTATTTTAAGGATGACGATTCCCGGATGTCCTTTTTCTTCGGGAACTACATCACGATGACCAACATGAGCGAGGAGGACATCGCCCGGATCATCAAAATGAAGATCAGCCCGATCAATGTCTCAGTCCATACGACCAATCCGGAGCTTCGGGTCTTTATGATGAAGAACCCGAGGGCGGCGACCTCACTGTCCTATCTTCCTAAGCTGGTCGGGGCCGGGCTGAAGGTAAATGCTCAGTTGGTCCTCTGCCCGGGAATCAATGACGGAAAAGAACTGGAACGGACCCTCAACGATCTCGCCGATTTGGGGGAGAATCTTGTCAGTATCGCCTGTGTCCCTGTGGGGCTCACGGACCATCGGGAAGGGTTGCCGAAGCTGGAACCCTATACCAAGGAGACCGCACTGGAGACGATCGGGATCATCCACCGTTTTGCAGAACGCCAACTGGAAAAGACCGGCCGGAGGCTGGCATATCCCTCGGACGAGTTCTTTTTGATGGCAGAACTACCGATCCCGGAGCCGGAGTATTACGGGGATTTTGATCAGTTGGATAACGGTGTCGGTCTGTTGGCACTCTTCCAACAGGAATTCGAAGATGCCATTGCTCTGGAGGACAGCCGGCCCGTCGACCGCGAAGTTTCGCTTGCGACCGGGGTGGCTGCATATGACTTCATCTGCGGACTGTCGCGACAGGCGGAGCAGCATTTTCCCGGACTGAAAGTGAGAGCATACCGGATCGTCAATGATTTCTTCGGACATCAGATCACGGTCGCGGGTCTCGTGACCGGGACGGATCTTTGCAAACAACTTGCCGGTAAAGCACTGGGGGAGACGCTGATTCTCCCGAGCACCATGCTTCGGCATGAACAGGATATGTTTTTAGATGATGTAACACGTGAACAGGCGCAGCAAAGCCTCAACATCCCGATCTCGGTCATTCCGGTCGACGGATTTGAGTTTTTGGACGCCCTGATCGGGAACAAGTAAGAAAGGAGGAATCGCCATGGCAAAGCCGATCATTGCGATCGTCGGCCGCCCGAATGTCGGGAAATCGACCTTGTTCAACAAATTATCCGGACAACGGCTTGCGATCGTTGCGGACACGCCCGGTGTGACCAGAGACCGGATCTATGCGCCCTGCGAATGGCGCAACAAAGAAGTGATGCTGGTCGATACCGGAGGCATCGAACCATTTTCCAACGATATCCTTCTTTCGCAGATGAGAAGACAGGCGCAGCTCGCCATCGACAGCGCCGACGTGATCATCCTGGTCACCGATCTCCGTACCGGTGTCACAGCCAACGATCAGGAAGTGGCCAGTATGCTCCTAAAGAGCGGAAAGCCTGTCGTCCTGTGCGTCAACAAATGTGACTCGATTGGAAACCCTCCGCCCGAGTTCTATGAGTTCTACAACCTCGGTCTCGGCGATCCTATCGCGGTTTCCTCCGTCCACGGACACGGCACCGGGGATCTGCTGGATGCCTGCTTCGACCAGATCGACTTTGACAAAGCGGAGGAGTATGACAGCGAGACCATCAAGGTCGCGATCATCGGCAAACCGAATGTGGGGAAATCGTCTCTGGTCAACTGCATGGCCGGGGAGGAACGGGTGATCGTCGCCGACATGGCAGGTACGACGAGAGATGCAACCGATACGATCCTGGAGAACGAGCACGGCCGCTTTGTTTTGATCGACACGGCCGGGATCCGCAGAAAATCCAAGGTCGATGAGAGCATCGAGCATTACAGCGTGCTTCGGTCCTATATGGCTGTGGACCGCAGTGACGTCTGTCTGATCCTGATCGATGCCACCGAGGGATTCACCGAGCAGGATTCGAAGGTCGCAGGATATGCCCATGAACAGGGTAAGGCCTCCGTTGTGGTGGTCAACAAATGGGATCTGGTCGAAAAGGATGACAAGACGATGGACGAGTTCCGCAAGAAACTGGAGCAGGATTTCTCATTTATGAGTTATGTCCCCTTCCTGTTCATCTCCGCGAAGACCGGACAGAGGGTCGACAAGCTCTATGATCTGATCCTGACGGTGGCAAATCAAAACGCCCGGCGCATCACCACCGGTGCGCTCAACGATATGCTCAGCTACGCGACGGCAAGAGTTCAGCCGCCGTCGGATAAGGGAAGGCGGCTGAAGATCTACTATATGACGCAGGTCTCGACCAAACCGCCGACGTTCGTAGCCTTCTGTAACCGCGGAGATCTGTTCCACTTCTCCTACCAGCGGTATCTGGAGAACCAGATCCGGGAGACCTTTGGGCTGGACGGGACGCCGATCCGGCTGCTGGTCCGCGAACGCGGCGAAAATGACAAACGCTGACAGAAGAGGACATCCTTGACGGATGTCCTCTTTTTGTTTCATTGTCAGGCAAAACCGGACAGGGTATAATAGCATCAAAGATGGAGAAAGGAAGGGATGACATGGCAAGAATCTGGATCTTGGGAGCTGGAGGCTTTGGGATGGCTCTCGCAGCAATGACCAAGGATGCCGGTCATCAGGTGACGCTCTGGTCCTACCGGAAAGATGAGGCTGACCTCCTCAGAGAAACCCGGATCAACGAAAAATTGCTGCCGGGACTTACTCTTGATCCCGCGATCTCGGTCCGTTCGGACCTCGAGGGGATCGGGGATGCAGAGATGGTCCTGATCGCGACACCATCCAAGGCGGTCCGGGAGACTTCCCGCCGGATTGCTCCCTGTCTGTCCTCCGGGACAGTTGTGATCTGCGTCTCCAAAGGTCTGGAACCCGACACCTCCAAGACGGTGAGCCAGGTGATGAAGGAGGAACTGCCCGGGTTCGACTGTGTCGTACTGTCCGGCCCCTCCCACGCGGAAGAAGTATCGAAAGGGATCCCGACGACAGTCGTCGTGGCTTCCCCTAACCGTGCCGCGGCGGAACTGGTCCAGGAGAAGCTGTCGAATCCGTTTTTCCGGATCTATGTCAATGATGATGTGACCGGCGTCGAACTGGGCGGAGCCACCAAAAATGTGATCGCTCTGGCAGCCGGTGTTTTAGACGGGCTCGGGTTGGGAGACAATTCCAAAGCGGCGCTCATGACCAGAGGAATGGTCGAGATGGCGCGGCTTGGGGTGGCCTGCGGCGCGAAAGCGGCGACCTTTTCCGGACTTTCCGGCATGGGAGATCTGATCGTGACCTGTACCAGCAAACATTCCCGAAACCGCCGGGCAGGCATGCTGATCGGCGCCGGCAAGACCGTTGCCGAGGCACTGGAAGAAGTGGGGATGACGGTGGAAGGAGTGACCTGCACCAAAGCGGTCTATGAACTCAGCCGCCGGATGGGGGTCGAGATGCCGATCACCAACGAGTTGTACCGCATCCTCTATGAGAATGAGCCCCCCAAAGGGGCGATCGCTTCTCTGATGGGCCGGCCGTCCAAGAGTGAGTCCGAATCCCTGTGGGCACAGACATCGGAATAAAGACAAAAAAGAAAAAGAGCACCGAACGGTGCTCTTTTTGATTTTGATTCTTAGACAGCGCGGGTAACTTTACCGGAACGCAGGCAACGGGTGCAAGCATAGATGTGTTTGGGAGTTCCATCGATCATAACTTTCACGCGTCTGACATTGGGCTTCCAAGCTCTGTTGGATCTTCTGTGAGAGTGGGAAACCTTGATTCCGAAAGTGACACCTTTACCGCAGATATCGCACTTTGCCATATGTCTGCACCTCCTATTACTGGATTTGGTTAGTCAACAGACTTAATATAGCAAAACATTATTTGTAATGCAAGAACTTTTTTCTCGGAAGAATCATTTTCTATCGAGCCTCCGACGCGGTTCGGCATGGCTTCGGCAGGGCGGGTATACTTGTCATTCCTGACAGGTTTCGGTATAATATAAAGACTATTCTGAAACGCATGAGGTGACAGTGTGGAGCAGCTTTCTTTTAAGCTGGGAGAGGTCGAGGGCCCGCTGGACCTGATCCTCCAGTTGATCTCCAAGAACAAACTGAATATCTATGACATTGAGATCTCCTCATTGCTGGACCAGTACCTGAAGTGGATGGATGAAATGAAGAGCCACGATCTGGAGATCGCCAGTGAGTTTATCGAGATGGCGGCCCGTCTGGTTCGAATCAAGACGTCGATGCTCCTGCCGAAGCATGAGGAAGCAGAGACGATGAAGGCGGAACTGGTCGGCCAGTTGCTGGAGTACTCTGCCTGTAAGCAGGCAGCCCAGTATCTGCGGGAACGGGATTCCATCAATGATTTTTATGTTCGTAAGCCGATGCCTATTGAACGGGATATGACCTACCGGCTGAAGCATCAGCCCAACGAACTGTTCGAGAGTTACTCGATGGCGTTCGGACGAGGGATCCGCAAACAACCCCCGCCCGTCAATACCTTCCGGGAACTGGTCCAAAGACCCATCGTTGAGGTCAAGACCAGGATCACTTATCTGCTCAACCGGCTGTACCGCTCTCCGCGGACGACGCTGAAAAAACTGTTTGAGGGAAGTCATGAACGCAGCGAACTGGTGGCGACATTTCTGGCTCTGCTGGAACTGGTGAAGGACAACCGGGTCCTCATCGGTGACGACGGAGAACAGATCACATTCAACAACCGTAGAAAGAAAGGAGGCACGGAATAATGGAAATTACACAGAACCAGATCGAAGCTATTCTGTTTGCCTCCGGAGACCCGATCGAACCGGAACGGATCGCTGTTGCCATAGGGATGGACGTTGATTCTACCATCCGAAGATTGGAACTGCTGAAAGAACAACTGGATGAGGAACACCGTCCCTATCAGCTGATGACGCTGGGCGGGCTCTACCAGTTGACGACCCGGAAGGAATATGCCGGAGTGATCCGGATGGCCCTGGAGTCCCGGCGCAACCAGCCGCTTTCTCAGGCGGCCATGGAGGTGCTGGCCATCGTGGCATACAATCAGCCGGTCACCCGGGCATTTGTGGAGCAGATCCGTGGTGTAGATTCCAGCGGAGTCATGTCCTCTCTGGTAGAAAAGGGTTTGGTGGAAGAGGCAGGGCGACTGGAACTGCCCGGAAGACCCATCGCATACCAGACGACACCGAACTTCCTTCGCTGCTTTAATCTGAAAGATCTGGAGCAGCTGCCCCGCGTTGCCGAGAGCCGCGAAGAGGAACCGGAGGAAGAAGACGTCATGGAAGGACAGCTTCGCTTCAAGGACTAGGAGGGAGCCCGGTTGACTGCCTTATGGATACTTCTGGGAATCGCGGCGATCCTGGTGATCCTGCTGCGGATCCCTGCTGTCTGCACGATCTTGTCGGAGGATGACCTGGAGATCAAGGCATCCTGGCTGTTCCTCCGCTATCAGATTCTGCCAGCCAAAGAACCTCAAAAGCCGAAACAGAAAACCCCGAAAAAGAAATCGGACCGGCCGAAAAAGGCCAAACGAAAGGGCATCCAGATCCGGGAACCGAAGGATCTGTGGGATCTGGTGCGGATCCTGAGAGACCTACTCTCCGAGTTGCAGCTTTCCGTCGGGAAACTGCTGAAGGCAATCGTCGTGGAGGAACTCCACTTTGCTGCCGCTGTTACCGGCGAGGATGCGGCGGAGGCTGCCATCAAAGCGGGCCGGATGAATGCGGCCGTGTATTCGGCATACGCTTTCTTTAACAATCTGATCACTTTCCGGGATCCGGATTTCCGGATTATCCCAGATACCGTCGGAGAACGGGACAGGACGAAATTGTTTGCCAAGATCACCCTGCGTCCGTCGACGGCGATCCGGATGCTGCTCCGAATGGGGCTCTCCGTCGTAAAGAGCGCAATTCAATTAAAAACCAGATCGGGAAAAACCGGTCATTAACAAGGTGGTGCAAGACATGGAACAGAACAAACAGAAGATCGACAGCATGATGAAGACCACGCTGGATAATCTGCAAAGTCTCGTGGATGTCAATACGATCATCGGACAGACCATTCGCGTCAACGGCGATACGGATGTGATCCCGGTCTCGAAGGTCAGCTTTGGCTTGGGAAGCGCCGGAAGCGACTTCCCGAGTTCGAAGGATCCGAAAGAATTGTTCGGCGGAGGGGTCGGCTGTGGTGTCACGATCACACCGGTGGCCTTCCTGGTGGTCAAGCCGAATGGCGTGCAACTGCTGCAGGTGGCGGATCCGAACCGTACCGGCGAACGGTTGCTCAACCTGTTGCCGGGGCTGATGGACAAACTTTCGGAACTGCTTCCGAAGAAGGAAGAAAAGAAAGAAACGTTTGTGACCGAGGATGGGGAATAAGATGGCTGCAAAAGGGATCAGGATCCAGAAGGTCCTCTCAGATCAGGGCATCCTTTCCCGCCGGAAAGCGGAAGAATACATCCGCGAGGGACGGATCGCGGTCAACGGGCGCGGCGCTGTGATCGGGCAGCCGATCGATCCCGCCAGGGACGTGGTCCTGATCGATGGGAAACGGGTCCATTTTGTCAAAAAGAAACAGAACCGGTATCTGATGCTCTATAAACCCAGAGGGTATGTCACCACCATGAGTGATGAGCTGGGCAGACGCTCGGTCGACCAGTTGCTGGAAGACTTCCCGGAGAGGGTTTATCCGATCGGCCGTCTGGACAAGGACAGTGAAGGGCTGCTGCTCTTCACAAACGATGGCGCTTTTGCCAACCAAATGATGCATCCCTCCAACCACGTGGCGAAGACCTATCGCGTAACGGTTCGTCCGGAGGTCACGGAGGAGCAGCTGGTCCTTCTGTCGACGGGCGTTGACATCGGCGAGGGGGAGAAAACGCTGCCTGCCCAGGTCCATGTGCTGGAAAAGCAACCGGGGCGCATCGTTCTTCAAATGACCATCACCGAAGGGAAAAACCGGCAGATCCGCCGGATGTGCGAAGCCCTTGGTTTGGAAGTCGCCAGACTCAAGCGGACGGCCTACGGGCCGCAGCGCCTCGGAATGCTGCAGCCGGGAGAATACCGGGAACTGAAACCGTCAGAGGTCTCGGCACTTCGAAATGCGGGAAGCAAGAAAACGCTTGCGCCTCTTGTCGAGCAAAGCGGAGAGCCAGCGAAGGCGGTGAAACAACCGTCCGGGAAACCGGCCAGAACCCGCCGGGATGACCGCATGGAGGCGACGGTTCGGGACGCGTCCGGATACCGGATTCGCAGGGAGTCTCGAAAGCCGAAACGATAATACGGAAAGCCTATGTCGGGGAGGACCCCGATATGGGCTTTTTTCTCTGTTTCCGGAAAAGATGAAAACTTCAATTTTTGCGATTCTAATCCCATTTTTTAAGGGTGCCGCTCGTTGACAAAAAAAGAGGGGAAATGATATCATAATTGAATAGATTTTGTCTGCAAAATGATTAGCAGAAGAATCCAGAAAACCATGTTTTAGGAGTTTGTCATGATAAGAAGTATGACCGGATTCGGCCGGGGGAAAGATGTCCTCGGAGGGAAAGAGATCACGGTAGAAGTCAAGTCGGTCAACCATCGTTATTTTGAATTTTCCGCGAGAGTGCCGAGAGCGTACGGGTTTTTGGAAGAACGGGCCAAAACGAGGATGCAGTCGGCGATCTCCCGGGGAAAAGTAGAAGTCTCGATCGCTGTTTTGACTGTGGAAGGAAACAGCACCGATGTGCTGATCAATGAGGAACTGGTAGAGTCTTATGTGTCAGCTTTGCGGAAAGTCGGAGAAGCACACGGGATCCCGGACGACCTTTCCCTCAGCACGATCGCCGGTCTTCCGGACGTGTTTACCGTCCGCAAGGTCGAAGATGATGAAGAGCAGATCTGGGCACTGGTCTCCCCGGTGCTGGACACCGCCGTGGAACGATTCGTCGGTATGAGAGAGACAGAGGGACAGCGAATCAAGGAGGATCTGCTGGACAAGCTGGCCCGGATCGAGGCGGATGTCAAGGTCGTGGAAGAGAGCTCCCCCAAGCGGGTGGAAGAGTATCGGGAACGGCTCTATCAGAAACTGAAAGAAGTCCTTGCCGATGCACGGATCGAGGAACAGCGGGTTCTGACGGAAGCGGCCATTTTTGCGGAAAAGGTTGCGGTGGACGAGGAGACCGTACGGCTACGGAGTCACATCGCCCAGTTCCGGCAGATCCTGGAGTCCAGTGATCCGGTCGGTAGAAAACTGGACTTTCTGGTTCAGGAAATGAACCGGGAAGCGAACACCATCGGATCCAAAGCACAGGATGTGACGATCGCAAGGACGGTCGTTGAGATCAAGAGCGAGATCGAAAAAGTGCGTGAACAGATCCAGAATCTGGAATAAGGGGGAATCGTCTTGAAGCTGATCAACATCGGGTTTGGGAACATGGTTTCCGCAAATCGGCTGCTGGCAATCGTCAGCCCGGATTCCGCTCCCATCAAGAGGATCGTACAGGAGGCAAGGGACAGCGGCCGTGTCATTGATGCAACGTACGGCCGAAAGACCCGTGCCGTTCTGATCACAGACTCAGATCATGTCATTTTATCCGCCCTTCAACCGGAGACGGTCGCCAACCGTCTTGAGGAAGAGGATGGAGAGGAGATGCTGGAAGATGAGTAAACAACGAGGATTGCTGATCGTTTTTTCCGGACCGTCCGGTGTGGGAAAGGGGACGATCATGAAGCCTTTCCTGGCACAGCATCCGGAGATCCGGTATTCCGTCTCTGCGACCACAAGAGCACCGAGACCCGGTGAGGTAGACGGAGTCAACTATTACTTCATCAGCAAGGAAGAGTTCGGACGGATGATCGTAGAGAGCCAGCTGCTGGAACACGCAGAGTACAGCGGCAATTTCTACGGGACGCCGAAGGAAAAGGTGGAGGAGCTCCTGGACCCGGGACTGGATGTGGTCCTCGAGATCGAGGTCC
>JAEEGL016073323.1_pt1 | contig 10374 bp, 7 predicted proteins | sample 9134231 | NCBI WGS metagenome assembly JAEEGL01 (sample SAMN16246548, study PRJNA631951) | gut metagenome | biome: gut microbiome; feature: rumen; material: fiber-attached | host: Bos | place: Iran: Karaj | collected 2018-10
CTTTTTCTTCTGCCTATTTCTGTTCAGCCTCGGGGTAGGTATGCTCCTTAGCTGTGCTATGGTCTACTTTCGCGACACACAGTTTCTGTGGGGCATCCTGGTCACTATCTGGATGTACTTCACACCCGTGTTCTATTCTATAGATATTATTACAGGAACGCTTAGAAGAATATTTGAACTGAATCCGATGTATATATTCATATCCAGTATCCGGTGCTGCATCATGTATGAGGTGGTTCCGCTGCCGGGAACATTTCTGAAAAGTGCGGTTGCCGCTTTGCTGGCGCTGGTTGTGGGATCGCTGGTCTTCAAAAAAGGCCAGGACAAATTCATCCTGTATCTTTGAGGGAATCTGCCATGAGCACAATGATAGAAGTCGACAATGTCACTATGCGCTTTCATATGAATACCGAGAGGATAAGATCCATCAAAGAATATGTGACCAAAGCGCTTCGCGGCAAAGTAAAGTATACCGATTTCACGGCAGTGGACGGCCTTTCATTTACAGTGGATAAAGGCGAAACTCTCGGAATAATAGGGCATAACGGAGCGGGGAAGAGCACGACGCTGAAACTCATTTCAGGGATACTGAAGCCGTCTGAAGGAAGCGTTAAGGTTTATGGGAATGTTGTTCCGATGCTTGAGCTTGGATCCGGATTTGATATGGAGCTTACCGGAAGGGAAAATATATTCCTTAACGGGGCTATTCTAGGATACAGCGAAGGCTTTCTTAAAGAAAAGTTTGATGAAATCATCGCTTTTTCAGAACTCGGACAGTTTATAGAGGCTCCATTGCGTACATATTCATCGGGAATGCTGGCGAGACTAGCCTTTTCCGTTGCCTCCGTGGTCGATCCGGAGATATTGATTGTCGATGAGATCCTTTCCGTCGGCGACTCAGATTTTCAGGCGAAAAGCCATGCGAGAATGATGGAACTCATGGGCGGGGGTACAACAGTGCTTTTCGTTTCCCATTCTATAGATCAGATAAAGAAACTCAGCAACAGGGTCCTGTGGATCGAGCACGGGAAGAAAGTTATGCTAGGATCTACGGAAGAAGTATGCGATGCATATGTGCATGGAACTCAATAACAACAAACCATAAGCAGATAGTGAAGTAACCTATACAAGATAAGACTTTAATAATTCTTTCCAAGGTGAGCATACAAATGATTATCAAGAGTCTATTCAAACGAATTATTAAGCATTTCTATGCAAAGATAAAGATAGAAGAAGATGCAGCAATGCTTCGGCAAGAAAAGGACGAATTGAAGGAAGCCATAAAAAACCATTTCAGTAATTGCCAGGATAATAAAAAACTTCTGTTTTTTGCTCATGAGATCAAAGCGCTTGGCGCGAGTATCCTTCTGAACAATATTGCTCTATTCTTTACAGATAATGGTTACAAGATAGTTCTTGTTACAAATCCTGGATGCGAAATAAATAATGAGATGCTCAACCGCTTACCTTCAGGTGTTTTGGTCCTCAAAATGCATAACGATAGCGAGTGGAACAGCTTTTTGCTTAAAGAGATAGCCTCAAATGGTGTAGAAAAATGCCTAGCGAATACTGTGATCTCAGGTTGCTATACTAAAGAGTTCAAGGAACTCGGGTTTTATGTAGTGACTTTGATCCATGAAATGGCTGCAAGCATCAGGATACTGAAAGCAGAGAAGATGGTTGATGGTATTGCCGAATTCTCGGATGTGATTGTTTTTGCAACCGAGAAAGCCAGAGAACAGTTTCAGAAAATAGCTTCTGTAGGTATTAAGGGGAAAAGCATTATTCTGGCACAGGGAATCTATAATAAAGCTGGAGTTCGAGTGTCAGATAAAAAACAGGAAAAAAGAAAACTGAATGAATTATACGGGATTCCTGAAAACAGCATAGTTCTTATAGGTATAGGAGCTGTCAATTTCGGGAAAGGCGTTGATTTGTTAATCCCGACACTGTTTGAGCTAAAAAAACATAACAGAGGGAGTCGTTCTGAGAAAGCAGGCTTGGATTATCATGTGATCTGGCTTGGGAAGATTGAGGATCCCTCATACTATGAATGGATGAGGACAGAAATCAGCAATGCAGGACTCGATGACTATTGGCATTGGTTGGGGTTTGTTCAGGATCAATCACTATACTATAGCATAATAAATGCAGCAGATATCTTTACATTGCCTAGCAGAGAAGATACGTATCCGTCCGTAGCACTTGAAGCGGCCAGTGTTGCACTTCCTATTGCGGCATTCGAGAACAGTGGCGGTGGTTCCGATATTGCTTATAAACAGAACGGCCATTTGGCAAAACCGGCAGATGTTGTTGATTATTCAGGCCTTATTGAGTATTTGGTACTGAAACACGATGAGGTGTTCTCTTCCTGCTTGGACTATGCGTCAATAGTGCGGGAAGAGCATGATTTTTTGAATTATTGTCAAAGAATTGAAAACGTTTTATGCAAATGGGATGTGGCACAAACCACTTTATAATTGAATTTAGATTTTGGCCATGACGTTTTTAGTTTGATGCTATGAAGGGGATACTATGAAAAGACTATTGTTTGTAATTAACCAATTCTATAAAGGAGGAGCAGAAACATCGCTACTTAATCTGTTTAAGTATTTAGACAAGAGCAAATATGAAATAGATATCATCATTATGAATCAGATATTAGTTGAAGGAGCAGTGTCACTTCTTGATAGAATCCCCAAGGAAGTAAACATTTTTGATGTGCAGAAAGAACAAATGGTTCTTTCTCCATTAAAGAAACTTCAAGCAAAGATGTTTTTGAAGAAGGAAGATATTGATTGTGATCCCACAGCAGCCCTTTTGTTTGCGCGGGAGCATGAGTATGATGTGGCTTTTCATGTCGGAGAGTGGTGGTCGCCACGTTTTGTGGCAAAGAATATTAAGGCAAAACGCAAATGTGCGTGGATACATAATGATATTGCTCAGGCAGAGTATTTTGATGCTGAAAACTATTTTGTGTATGATGAATACTTCTCACATTATATTTTTGTGTCAAATAATTCAATGGAATCCAGTCTGGAGCGATATCCGTTTATTAGAGAAAAAGCAATATGCATTTATAATATTAATGATGCGGAGATGATAAAGCGAGAAGCAGATTGCCCAATGGATCAGCAGGATCAGAATTATTATAATACAGGGGTTCCGGTAGTTCTGACTTGCGCAAATATTAGGCAACAGAAAAAGCACAAACGCGCATTAGAGGCAATGGGAATCCTTGCGAAGCGCGGAGTTGAGTTTATTTGGATAAATATTGGAGCAATTACAGAACAGGAGCATTGTAATAGGCTGCTAAGCAGAGCAGAGGAGCTCGGCCTAAAAGACCGTTTTATATTGGCAGGCCCGAAGAACAATCCCTATCCGTATATAAAACAAGCGGATGTCATAGCGGTTTTGTCAGACTATGAATCCTGGTCTATGGTGATTACAGAAGCTAAAATACTGGGGAAACCGATCATCTCCACAAGGACATCTGGTGCCCTTGAACAAATCAAGGATAGAGAAACCGGCCTTTTAACTGATTTTGATGCAAATGATATTGCAGATAAACTTGAGGAATTATTAGAATCGAAAAAACTGCAAGAAGTATTTCACAATAATCTAATTAGTTTCAATAATACAGAAGAAATTTTAAAGTCTTTCGATGAACTTATCGAAGAAAAACCGACAATTCACAAGAAAGAACTGCTATATATAATTGATGATATAAACTATCTGGGAGGAGCTCATATTGCGACAAAGCTTCAGATTCGGGAATTCCTAAAAAAAGGAAAGAGTATATCTGTTTTTTCAAATACAATTCCTAATGTGCAAATTCGCAATGAACTTGCTGGAGTATACTTTGTTCCATGGGCTGAGTTTCGTGAGGATGCTATTTTTCACAGGCGTCTGCTTGACTGCCTTTTTGACTTTACAATGACTTTCAGCGAGAAATGCAATAAATTCCGAATGTCATTTCGCTGTAGAATAAAAAAAGACCCTAATGTATTTGAAGAAATGGTAATGCCAGGTTTGAGCAAACTGTTTTCAGGTTTTGATACTGTTTGTGTTATGTCAGAAGGGTCTGCTTTGCGGAGATATGTTGCAGATTCCGACAGTAAGAATAAAGTGCAATGGATTCATATAGACTATTGTGATTGGATGAATTCTAATCCGTGGGCGAGTCAGATGTCGGCAAATGATTCTGAGCTCTATAAGCGATTTGATAAGATTGTTATGCTATCATCCAATATTCGGGATAAATTTGTTGCACTTTATCCACATCTGAAAGATAAGGTTGTTATTAACAAGAATCTTATCCCAGTTGATGATATTAGAGATAAAAGCAAATCCATAGTATTGGACTTCAAGCCTTTACAGTTTGTAACTGTATGCAGAATTGATTATCAAAAAGGGTTGGATCGATTATTTAGAGTATTATTAAAGATGTATCAGAAAGGCTATAGATATAAATGGGATATAGTCGGCGGAGGGGATAAATTCGAAGAAATACGAGAAATGTTTTCAGTCAGTCCAATAAAGAATCTAGTCAGTTTTACAGGGCCGTTAAGCAACCCGTTTCCGATTGTAAAACAGGCAGATGTTTTTGCACTACTGTCTAATTTTGAAGGATTGCCGAATACTATCTTTGAGGCATTGATCCTAGGAGTCCCGGTATTGGCTACAGATGTTGGAGGAGTATGTACGCAGATAGATGACAATGAAACCGGATGGCTGGTTGATAATGATGAAAAAGAGATCCTGAATAAGCTGGAATATATCATGAGCCATCCAGAAGAGGTTGATAGAGTGAGAGAAAATTTAAAAGATTATTCTTATGATAATAGTGCAGTTTTAGAGAAAGCGGAAACGATACTGTTCCAAATATAAATAAGACTTTGAAGGATGACTTGTTTGAAGAAAAAAATACTGTTTTTTATATCACAGTTTCACAAAGGCGGAGCTGAAAAATCTCTTCTCGAATTGATAAAAGCAATTGATAAGAGTTTATTCAGCATAGATTTAATAATCTATAATCAAGTTTACGTCGATGGAGCAATCTCGTTAATTGGCTATCTTCCGAATGACATCCACGTATGCGATGTTAACAGAATGAACTCTAACCGCGGACTTTTTTGCAATGTTTTGAGAAAGCGTTTTGTTGATGGAGAGGGTTTTGATGAGACAGCTGTCCGCTTTGTAGAAAGAAAAGAGTATGATTTGGCAATTCATATTGGTGAATGGCATTCACCAGAATTCATAGGGTTAGTGGTTAAGGCAAAAAAAAAGATTTGTTGGATCCATGCGGATATTGATAAAATCAGTTCGTTTAATCCAGATAGTTTCTTTTCATATGATGAGAATATAGACTGTTATTGTTTTGTGTCCGAGACATCTAGAAAAGCAGCAGAGAATAAATACCCTTTTATTATAGGCAAAACTGGTATTTTGCATAATTATGTCAACACGCAGGAAATCATTGAATTGAGTAAGTCTGATCCGACACTTCACCATCCATCCGGTTCTTTTTTGCTGGTAAGTGTTGGCAATATCCGAGAAGAAAAGGGATATATACGAGCCCTTGAAGCAATAATAGAATTGAAAAAAAAAGGTGTGATTGTTTCGTGGTGGATACTAGGTCATCCATCAAATAAGGAAACGGTAGCAAATCTTAACAGGATGATATCGCTGAATGGTCTTGATAATCAAATAACCTTTTTTGGAGCTAGAGAAAACCCATACTGTTATATGAAACTTGCGGACGCAATTATCAGTTTGAGCGATAGCGAAGCGTGGTCATTAGTAATTACTGAGGCAAAAGTGCTAGGCGTGCCTGTCATTTCTACTAATACATCTGGCGCGGAAGAACAAATCACGAACGGAGTTAACGGGATAATAACTTCATTTGCACCCAAAACAATAGCGTCTGATCTTGTTAATGTTATAACTCACCCAGAAATACTAACACATATCAGGAGAGAACTTAAGAATAATCCTTCTGTTCCGGATGCTTCTGGTGAATTATTAGAATTATTCTCGCACATCGATATTATTAAGAATAAGAATAAAGAGAAGGATATTCTTTTTATAACAGATGATATTAATCTGGCGACAGGCGCCTGTTTATTTGAACAGATTATCGATCTGATAAATCAAGGAACAATAGTAGGCGTTTATTCTGATACGATTCCTACAGCTAAAACAAGAAAAACACTTATCGGCACTCATTTTTACAGTTTTAATGCATCAAAACTGAATTTACAGTTTAAACGAAGACTTATTCCGGGGTTGTTATCTCCAGATATGACTTTGAGCGAAAAAAGGCTCAGACTGAATCTGTTCATATCACATAAGCGTAATAATCACTCTTTTGAAAGCATAATACTAAAAAGAGAATATCTAAAACAGCTCTCTGCACAGTATAAACATATATGTTATGTGTAGATAACATTTGTTAATTGTCTTCTACCGAATAATACTTAATGTCTCTCTTATCTCTAAAAATAAAGGCTATAAATGATATTATTATGTATGTTAAGAAGAAAATGTTGTTGGAGTTGTTATGGAACATGTCCTTTTAGTTTACCAGGAACTGATTCCTTCCGCTGTGCTTTGCGGTCATGCACAGCTGCAGTGGTTGGCGAAGCACAACAAAATAGAGTATAAGAATTCCAGAGTGTTTAATGTGACGGCTGAATTGCTTTCATGGGCAGACGTGTTCATTATCGTCAGAGGCGCTCTTGAAATAGATCTGTTCCTTGCTAAACTGGCAAAAAAGGCGGGGAAGAGACTTGTTTATATCCTTGATGACGATCTTCTGAACGTTCCTGCGCATATTGTAAGCGCACCGTTCTATAACAGAAGGAAAACACAGAAGATGATCCGGGAGATTATGAATCTGTGCGATTGCTTTGCATCACCGTCTCCGAAATTGTTGGAAAAATATGGAGGACAGTTTAAAGAGAGAGCCATCATTGAAGAACCGGCGCTTTTCAGAGGGACAATCGGTGAAAAGAAAAACGAAAAGATCAACATATGCTTTGCAGGATCCCTGGATCGCACAAAGGATCTTGAAGCATTGATCGCTGATGTTATCCGCAGGCTTATCAATGAATACGGTGAAAGGATAACAGTCACTTTTTTTGGAGCAAAACCTGCAATTGTTGAAGAGTGCGGTCTCAGATATTTGGACTATGTTAAAGACTATTCTGAATACACAGCAGTTATGAGCAAACAGGGGTTTGATATCGGACTTGCTCCGATGATCCCTACAGAATTCAGCAGCTGCAAGCACTATAATAAATACATTGAATACGCATCCTATGGAATCGTAGGTGTTTATTCTGATGTCATGCCATATAAAAGAGCTGTTAGGAACCGAGAAAACGGCATGCTGTGTGAGAATAATGCGGACGCATGGTTTGAAGCAATAGCAGCATTGATCGATGATCCAGAACTGCTTGAAAGGATGCATGATCAGTGCCTGAAAGAGATCGAAACGGTATACGCCATCGAAACGGTATCAGAACAGTATTATGAATCTGTGTGTAGAGCCAATTCAACTGGTGACAGTAGTGCAATAAAGGGTGTTGATCTCTGGGTGTTCTGCTTCAAAGTGAAGCAGTTTATCAGCAGATGCTGGAATTATGGTGTCAGAAAAATCAAAAAGTTGCTTAAAAGATCAGAAAACAAGGATGACAAAACTACATAAGATAATTGTTTATCATCATACGGGAATAATCATTATATGACAGAAACTCTCAAGAACAAACGTGATCACGCTCTTGATCTTCTGAAAATAATCGCGACCATAATTATTTTTTTGCATCATTATGAGCGCGCGTTCGAAACACAATTTGATGTTTTGAATTTTGGAACCGGCAGATTCTATTTCGGAAATGCTGTGGAATTGTTTTTCATGATCTCGGGCTTCATTGCCTTCTCAGGCATAAAAAGAATACAGGACGGCCTGAGCTTCAAACGGTATTTTTCAGCTAAGCTGCTTCGTCTGCTCCCGCTCGCGGCATTGAGCACAGCCGTATTCTCGGGGATGTATCTCAAAGTTTGGGGGACCGAAGGTTTCTCGCTCTTTAAGGTTATCGTTACGGCTTTCTGCGTGCAAAAAGGCGGCCCTTTCGATGAGGCCCTTGTCAACTCCCATCTGTGGTATCTCAGCGTTCTGCTTATATGCTTCGCTTTCTTTTTCATAGTTATCCGTCTGGGACAGACATGGGATATCAACTGGAGATACGGGTGTTTCTTCATGGTCATTCTCGGAACGTCGGTCATCTCCGCATCATGGGATAAGCCGTTTTTCAACGATTCCGCGGCAAGGGGCTATATGGCTTTCTTTACGGGCGTGCTGCTGGCCGCTGCTCTCAAGTCGCACAGACCAAGTATAAGGGCTTTTTTCATAAGCCTGGCTGTTGTGACGGGCACCGTGCTACTGATGGTTTTCAGATTCGATATCATGGTGTACGGACTGAATTATATTCTTGTATTCATTTTCTACCCGGCCGTCATAGTTTTGTTTGAAACTCCGCCTCTTCAGAGGCTGTTTGATCACAGGATACTGGGCACGATGGCGCAGATTGCCTTTAATGTGTATATATGGCATTTCGACCTCAATACATTGTGCGCCATCGAAAACGACTTGCGCGGGCTGGGGATTGTTTTCACGACCCGCAGGGCGGAGATGGCCGTCTTTCTGTTGGCGGTTTTAATAGGGACTGCGTCTTTCTATCTAATTGAAAGACCGGTCACAAGGGTAATAAAAAAGACAGTGGCTAGATAAGGCCATATTCAGATCAATTGTTTCGGGATGAGACTTTATGGAAAAAAACAGCCGCGATTATGTTCTTGATCTTCTGAGATTCATTTGCGCCATCCTCATGGTGCTCACACACTACGAAGGCATGTTCCTGCCGACCTTCGGCGGGATCAGGTTCAACGGCGGTACATTCTACTTCGGACTGGTCAACGAGATGTTCTTCATGCTTTCGGGTTATCTGTCCTTCCATAGCATCAAAAAGATACAGGATGGCCTGAACTTTGACAGATACTTCTCCGCAAAAATCCTCCGTCTGCTGCCTGTAGCTACTATTTCTACGGTCTTTATTGCTGTCGTAACAATCCGAATCTGGCCGGAAAACGATTTCTCGGTCTGGAAGGTCATAGCCACATGCTTCGGCATCAATGCGGGCGGTCCGTTTCGTGAGATGTTCGTGAACTCACATCTGTGGTATACCAGCGTGCTGCTCATTTGCTATGCGTTCTTTTTCATCGGAATCCGGCTCAGTCAGAGAATGAAGATAAACTGGCGGTACGCATGCTTCTTAATGATCATAGTGGGAGCCTCGGCCTACACCAGATTCGACACGATCCCGTTTCTGAGACATGAAGCGTGCCGTGGCTATATGGCCTTTTTCACTGGGGTGCTGGTCGCGTCCATGCTGAATGGGAAAAGACCGGGCAAACTCTTCGCCTGGCTCAGCTTTGCCGCTATCACAGTGCTGACGCTGCTCATAGTATTCAAGTATGAGATTCTTGATTACGGCATGAACTTTATAATGACATTCATCTACTTCCCGGCGGTCATAGTGCTGGCCGAGACGCGTTTCGTCCAGCAGTTGCTTAACAGAAAGTGCTTTCGCATACTCGGGGAAATTGCTTTCGGAATATATGTCTGGCACTTCGGCCTGAACACGCTGGTGGACATAGCGAACAGTCTGCTTCATCTGGGCATAAACTTCGATTCGAGGATCACCGAACTGATCATGATCCCAGTCAATATTGCAGTGGGATTCGCCTCGTATTATCTGCTTGAAAAACCAATCAACAGATTTATAAAAAAGAAAAGATCCCCGGCTCCGTCGCAGGCTGTTGAAACAGCGGCAACATAAATCAGTCAGGAAGTATCTGATATGGAAAATAAAAAACGCGATTACGCGCTGGATCTTCTCAAATTCATATGCGCTATAATCTTTGTGCTGACGCACTATGAAGCGCAGTTAGGCGTACATTTCCCGAGAATGAGCTTTGCCTACGGAAAAGTGTACATGGGCATCGTAAACGAGCTGTTCTTCATCGTATCGGGTTATTTTGCCTATAACAGCATAAAAAGGATCCTTGATGGCCAAAACTTCGACAGGTATTTTTCCTCCAGGGTCATAAGACTTGTTCCGCTGGCTGCCATAAGTACCGTTTTATACGGCATCATGACTTATATAACAAGACGTGGTGTGGATTTTTCAGTCTGGAAGATAATCGTGACTGCTGTCGGCGCGAATGCGGGCGGGCCTTTCTACGAGATGTTTGTAAACTCCCACCTTTGGTATCTGAGTGTGCTGCTTCTTTGCTATGCCGTGTTCTTTA
>JAEEGL016413263.1_pt1 | contig 10374 bp, 7 predicted proteins | sample 9134231 | NCBI WGS metagenome assembly JAEEGL01 (sample SAMN16246548, study PRJNA631951) | gut metagenome | biome: gut microbiome; feature: rumen; material: fiber-attached | host: Bos | place: Iran: Karaj | collected 2018-10
ACTGTCGGCATTGACTGGGGTGGAATCGATGACGGTACTGTGGAGCCGGAATAAGACTCTGGATTAATTGTTGATTCCCAACACTCTAACTCGTCTTCCAACTCAGGTATTTGGCTGCGATGGAAGACGGGTTCTTTAATGTGGAAATACTTTCAGAGTATTGATGGCTGGTAACTGGCAATCAGATTACTTGGCAACCTTTCTGTAGACAATAGTGCCGTCGGGCATGGTCATTCGCATCATGTAGAGACCACTGCCTGGGCTGGCAATACGTTCGCCCTTCAGCGTATAGTATTCAGCTTCTTGAGGTGTACCATGTTCACCGTTCACCGTTCCGCGTTCACCGTTCATCGTTCCACGTTCCACGTTCCACGTATTTATACCTGTGGTGGGGTCACCAACGACACGGAGAATGCCCTTGGTATAGAGGTCGGTCGTGTCCCAGGTCTGTCCGTCGCCAGGCGTAGCGGGCAGGATTTCAGAGAATGAACCAGTCACGGTTCCTGTAAAGACCTTTATCTGTTCGCCGTCGTGGTACTCGGCCTCTGACATGGCCTCGTTCAGTTTCAAGACGGCGCGGCTGCCCAACTTCAGACCTCCGTTCAGCGTCAGCCCCTTGTCGGTAGCTAAGGTGTCACCAACCTGCAGCGTACCGTTCAGGGTGACAGCTGCTGCCAATGTGCCTTTACCTGCCAGTGTGCCGCCAGCCGATACGGTGACAGCGCCTGTACCGGTATGCTGCCCATTGACGATGAGTGTGCCTGCTTGTACCTGTGTGGTACCGCTATATACATTTTTTCCTGTCAGTCGCCAATAGCCAGTACCCTCTTTCACGATACTGGTCTTACCGGAGTATTTTGTGTTTTGGGCATAATTGTCGATGGTGCCGTTAAACGTTTCGTTGGTGTTGGCAGAACCGACAATCCAAGTGCCGGAGCCGTTGTTAGCCTTGACATCGAAACCTGACAGACGGGTACCGGTCACTCCTGACAGTCCACCGAGATAGTATGTCGACTGATTCTTTGCACCGTTAATGGAGGCTGTCCCTTTCAGCTCTATGGTGGCATTTTTCACGCCAACCCCATTACGGATGGCGAAGTCGCTGTTATTGGCGCTACCCGTACCGTTGATGATGAGATGACCCGTGAAGTCGTCCCAGTTGCCTTCGATGTATTCGCGTACATAGTGGACATTCCAGACGAGGGTGCCTGCACCGCTGACCTTACACTTGTTCGTGTTCCACAGGTCGAAGTCAACAGTAGACGTAGTACCGGCTACTGCCTCAATGGGGAAGTTATAGGTTACGGAACTCTCGTTCTTGCCAACGGTGACAAACCGCCCGCCCTCCATTACGAGTTTCGAAGCAGAGCCGATGCCAGCGCTGGAAATATCCTTGCTGTTAAGTTTGATGGTGCTACCCTTCATAACGACATTGCCGTCGAACTTGAAGAACTTCGTGGTATTCACACCTACCATGCCCTCGCCATCCATGATGAGGTTACCCTGTCCCTCAATACTGCCGTTCATGGTGACAACTGTTCCGTTGTTGGCGATATTCAACTCCGTGTCGCTATAGAGGCGGGCCGAACGGTTTGTGGATGTCGAGGCACCCGTGTATTTATATGTGCCGCCATCCATCACCCAGTTTTGTGCAAACTCCTGGCTCATGCCCAAGCCGCTGGGCACACCGCCATTCTTCAGGCTGGCGAACTCCCATGTGCCTTTGTGCAGTACGGAAGCTCCTTCATACTGTTGGTCAGAATCTACCGTGAGTGTACCGTTGCCCGTCTTGTTGAGAGAGGCGGTACCACTGATATAGCCGGCACCATTCAGTATGACGTTGGCATCAGAGCGTACCACGACAGCCGTCTTGGGGGTAACCTCCGTGAGCGTGATGGTCTCGTCGGTTGTCGGAGCGATAAGCCACTCGCCATCGCCAGTACCGGTAAATGTTTCGGCATCGATGATGTCCACCTGCTCCGGACGCGTCTTCACAGTGAGCTCTGCCGTATAGTCAGACCTCTGGTCGCCCTTGTAGGCACAGACGCGAATGATATATGCTGTGGCAGGCGTCAACTCGAACTGTGAACTGTGAACTGTGAACTGTGAACTGCTTGTACGGCCGACCTCTGTAAATTCGGAATCCGGACTTCGTAATTCCACGATAAAGCCGTCCTCATTATCTGTATAGTCGGCCCAGGTCAGTATAAGACTGTTGGTCGTAGAGCTGACTAAGGAGAGCGTCATCGGCGCACGCAGGAAGAACTGGCGGTTTTCGCGTGTGATGCTATTAATGTAATTCTCGATATTGGCATAGCCATTGTCGGCAATGGTCATGGCATCATTCTTTTGCGGATCAGTACCATTGGCCGTTTCCCAGGCATCGGGCATGCCGTCGCCATCGGTATCCTGAGCCTTTTCGCCCTTAAACCAGGGCCACGAGGTAGGTATGCCAATGGGCAGCTCGTTCTCGTTGGTAATCAGGTTGCCTTTTTGGCCGAACGACAGCACCTCATCAACCATGTAACAGTCGGCTAAGTCGCGATAGGGTAGGCTGGCACCCACGTCGGGCAGCAACTTCTGAACCAAATCCTTAGCAGCCCACTTCTCCAATGCGGGATAGTCGTATGCTGTTGTTTGGCGGTCACCCCCCCCGTCGCCGGTAAACTCGGTGGGGTTGTAGACACCGTCGCGGTTCGCATCCTGAAGGTTGTCGGCCCCATAGAAATGGAAGTTGGCGTTACCGCCTGTCAAACAGTTGCCGCCTACTGCAGGCCCGTTGATGAAGAGGTTCGACTCGATGTTGGCATACGACTGTCCCTCAGAGTCGCCACCCATATTGTATGCGGCATTCTTCCAGTTATAGACAAGGTTGTTGGCATACTGGTTGATGCCCTTCACCTTGAAGTTACGCGTAGAGTTGTCGACGAGCAGGATGCGGTAGAGTGTGATGTTCTCTGCCTGCATCAGTCCGCCTGCCGAGTGTGTCATCAGTCCCTGACCGACGATGCTGTTCATCAGTGTCACGTTCTTGGGTGACGTCCCTTTATTGTCCCAGTTGATGGAAAAGTTCTCGTCCTGACCCCAGGCAAACGAGCAGTGATCGAATATCATGTCCTGTCCGTTGGCAATGCCTGCACAGTCCTTGTCCTTCGTTCCTACTGCACCCATGCGGAAACGCATGTAGCGAACAATGATGTTGTCGGCACCTGAGAACGAGACACCGTCGCCATAGACGGTGATACCCTCGCCAGGAGCTGTCTGTCCGGCCACATAGAGGTTCTTGCTAAACACGATACGGGAATTGATGCGGATGACACCACTGACATCGAACACCACGATACGGTTTGGCTGGCTGACGGCATCGCGCAAGGAACCGCTGCCGGAGTCGTTAAGGTTGGTTACATGATAGACGCTACCTGTGCGTCCACCAGTTGCAAAACGGCCCCAACCCTGTGCGCCAGGAAAGGCCAACTGCTGTGCACTCATGCTGACACTAATAGCCAGAAGAGCAAAGATCGTCTTTATTCTCATAGATGTTGATTTGCAATCTGGCTGCAAAGGTACGAAATTTAAGTGAAAAGTAAAAAGTGAAAAGATGAAAAATAGTGCTAAAGACAATAAAACTTAAGTTTGGCGCGTTATTAAATACGATGCAGAAGCGTAAATATGCCTTGATGTTGCTGTTTTGCATGAGCTTGACGACCGTTCGTGCCCAGCAGGAACCATCGTTCAGCCATTACTGGGCGATGGAGCCTTCGTTTAATCCTGCGGCAGTGGGCAAAGAGTCGAAACTCAATGTCAATGGTGCATACGCCATGACGTTGACGGGCTTCGAGAACAATCCTCGCACGATGTATATTGCCGGCGATATGCCCTTTGTGATGTTGAATAAGACACATGGCGTTGGTTTGCAGCTGTTGAACGACGAAATCGGTCTGTTTAAACACCAGCGCCTGACGGCACAGTATGCCTATAAGCAGCGCCTGTTGGGCGGTACGCTGAGTATTGGTGTACAGGTGGGACTGCTGAGTGAGAAATTCCAGGGTTCCGGACTTGACTTGGAGGATAGTGACGACCCCGCTTTTTCGAAAACCGATGACAACGGAACGGCTATCGATCTGTCGGCAGGCTTGTATTATCAGCATGGACAATGGTTTGCCGGTATCTCTGTGCTGCATGTCAATGCCCCCTCTGTTGAGTTGGGTGAACGTAGCATTTATAACATCAGCAGTTCGTATTATTTGACTGGCGGATACAATATTCGGCTAAATAATCCGTTACTAACAATACACCCCTCCATGTTATTGCGCTATGACGGAGCGGTTTACAGAGGTGACGTGACGTGTCGGCTGAAGTACACACATGAGAGCCGGGTGCTGTATGCTGGTGTGGGCTATAGTCCTACAAATTCAGTGACAGCGTTCATAGGTGGCTTGTTCCACGGTGTGATGCTGGGTTACAGCTACGAGGTCTACACCGCAGCCCTCAGTTTCGGCAACGGCAGCCATGAACTGTTCGTGGGCTATCAGACAGATTTGAACCTCAGTAAAAAGGGACGTAACAGACATCAGAGCGTGAGGATCCTGTAAAGGGAAAAAGGTAAAAAAAGTAAAAAGGTAAAAAAGAAAGATATGAAAGAAAGTGTAAATATGAAAAAGCAGAAAGGCAGATGGGCAAAAAGGCTTTTACCTTTTTACCTTTTTACCTTTTTACTTTTACTGACAAGTTGTTTTGGCAGTAAGATGACATCAGCATCAGGTGGTGAGGTGACTGGTGCCAGCGGACGTGCATTCAATGAGCCGGCTCCTTACGGTATGACGCTGATCAAACGTGGTCATCTGCGCATGGGCATTGATAAGCAAGACACGCTGTGGGGAAAGCAGACACCAGTCAAAGACATTTCGGTGGAAGGTTTCTGGATGGACGAGCGTGAGGTGACAAACTCGATGTACCGACAGTTCGTGAACTATGTGCGCGACTCCATCATCCGTGAGCGCTTGGCCGATCCTGCCTACGGCGGTGACGAGAGCTACAAGATAGAGGAAGACAAGAACGGTGACCCCGTGCCACCCCATCTGAACTGGAAGAAGCCCATTCCGCGTAAGCCTAACGAGGACGAACAGCGTGCCATTGAGAGCGTCTATGTCACGCATCCTGTGACTGGCGAAAAGATGCTGGACTGGCGCCAGATGAACTATCGCTATGAGGTCTATGACTATACCGAGGCTGCCAAGCGTCGTTATCGTGAAACGCCTGAGGAGCGTGTGTTGAATACGGATGTACGACCCAATCCCAACGAGCAGATATGGATTTCGAAGGATACGGCCTACATTGATGACGAGGGTAAAATCCATCGCGAGACCATCAACCGCCAGTACACGGGTCCTTACGACTTCCTGAATACCTATATTATCAACATCTATCCCGATACCACCTGCTGGGTCAACGACTTCCCCAATGCCGACAACGAGTCGTATATGCGCTACTATTTCTCGGCAGCGGCCTATAACGACTATCCCGTAGTGGGTGTGACGTGGGAACAGGCCAACGCGTTCTGTGCCTGGCGTACAGAGTATCTGCTGAAAGGCTTAGGTGCTACAGCCCGCTATGTACAGCGCTATCGCCTGCCGACTGAGGCTGAGTGGGAGTTTGCTGCCCGTGGCAAGGACCAGAATGAGTTCCCTTGGGAGAACGAGGATGTGGTGAGTGGCAATGGCTGCTTCTATGCCAACTTCAAGCCCGATAACGGTAATTATACCAAGGATGGCAACCTGATTACCAGTCGTACGGGCATCTATAGTGCCAACTCGAATGGTCTTTATGATATGGCAGGCAACGTGGCAGAGTGGACATCGACCATCTATACGGAAGCAGGCGTTGAGGCCATGAATGATATTAATCCTCAGCTGAAATATAATGCAGCGAAGGAGGACCCCTACAGGCTGAAGAAAAAGAGTGTGCGCGGTGGCTCTTGGAAGGATCCTGAGAGTTATATCCGTTCGGCCTGGCGTTCATACGAGTATCAGAACCAGCCCCGTTCGTATGTGGGATTCCGTTGCGTGCGCTCATTAGCCAACACCACCAGCGACAAGGTTAAAGTGAAGAAGGGGAAGAAGTGAAAAGTGAAGAGTGAAAAGTGAATAATTTGCTACCGCTATGACCAGATATAGTAAACTAAACTTCGTATACCGCTTACAGAAGTGGATGGACAGCGTACCGGGACAAACGTTCCTGAACTACGCTTATTCATGGGGTGCCTCTATCGTTATCTTAGGTACACTGTTCAAGCTGACCCACCTGCCAGGAGCTAACTTCTTCCTGTTCTTAGGTATGGGTACTGAGGTGTTCGTGTTCTTTATCTCAGCCTTCGACCGTCCGTTCGACAAGACTACCGACGGTATGGATCTCGACCTGCATGTTGGTGAAGAGCCCGAAGAAGGTGCTGTTGCCCAAGGTGCTCACGCTGTCGCAGGCGGCGTGGCTGGTGGAGGCACAGTCATCATCAATGGCGGCGGTAGCGTTATTGGCGGTGCCGTTGGTAATGGCGAAGAGGCTTCCCGCTGGGAGGGCGAATCTATCAGCTTTGCTGGTGGTGGCGTTGTCGCAAGAGGTCCTGCTGTGGTTGGCGGTGCTCCTGGCCCTCAGGTTCCTGCCGATATGGCTGAGGAACTGAAGGATGCTACAACGAACTATGTTGACGAGCTGAATCGACTAACGGAGATGCTGCAGAAGGTCTCTGAGCAGAGCCAGCGCCTGACGCGCGACTCTGAGGAGATGGAGAACCTGAACCGTACGTTGACAGGTATCAGCCGCGTCTACGAGATGCAGTTGAAGAGTGCTTCTGCCCAGATTAGCACTATCGACGAAATCAACGAGCAGACGCGCCATATGGCCGAGCAGATTGTTGAACTCAACAAGATTTATGCCCGCATGATTGAGGCGATGCAGGTAAAAATGAGCGTATAAGTCCTATAAGACCTATAAGTCGCATAAGCTCCATAATAAAGAAAAACTATGGCAATAAAGAAAAGACCGGTTTCTCCCCGTCAGAAGATGATTAACCTGATGTACGTGGTACTGATGGCAATGCTCGCGCTGAACGTCTCGAACGAGGTGCTCAACGGCTTCTCGATAGTCGAGGAAAGCCTGAAGCGCACCACTATCAATGCGACGAAGGAGAATCTGGCCATATATGACGACTTTGCTGTACAGATGAAGAAGAATCCGCAGAAGGTGAAGCAGTGGTACGACAAGTCGCAACAGGTAAAGCAGATGAGCAATGCACTCTACGACCTTGCCGACGAGCTGAAGTTGGCTATTGCCCAAGAGGCTGACGGCAAGAACGGTGATCCGCGTAATCTGCGCAACAAGGAAGACTTGGAAGCCGCCAATCAGGTGATGCTCTCGCCCAGCCGTGGCCGTGGCAAGGAGCTCTTCGACGCCATCAACAACTACCGTGCCCAAATGCTGAAGATGGTCAACGACTACCATCAGAAGCAGATGATAGTGTCGAACCTCACTACCCAGATTCCTCCCAGCGAACAGTCGTTGGGCAAGAACTGGCAGGAGTATATGTTCGAGTCGATGCCTGCTGCCGCTGCTGTTACACTTCTGTCGAAACTACAGAACGACGTGCGCTATGCGGAGGGTGAGGTGCTGCACACGCTGGTTAGTAATATCGATGTCAAGGATATCCGTGTCAATGCGCTGAACGCCTTTGTCATTCCCAACTCACAGACCATCGTTCGAGGCGACAAGTTCTCGGCACATATCGTTATGGCCGCTGTCGACACCACGCAGGTGCCGCAGATATTTATCGGTGGTAAGGAGGTGAATCTGCCCGACGGTCTCTACGAGACCATCACCAGTCGTACAGGCGATTTTACGCTGCAAGGCTATATACAGTTGGAGAATGGTAATGGCGAACTCATCAAGCGCGACTTCGAACAGAAATATACTGTGGTAGACCCGTCGGCTACTGTCAGTGCCGACCTGATGAATGTGCTCTATGCCGGCTACAGCAACCCGCTCAGCGTCTCGGTGCCTGGTGTACCTGTCAATAAGGTACAGGCCACAATGACTGGCGGTACCCTGCAGCCCGTAGGTCCGGGTCGCTATATTGCCCGTCCGACGGCTGTGGGACAGAACGTCACCATCACCGTCACCAGCACCAATACAGGTCGTGCCCAGCAGATGGGTCAGTTCACATTCCGTGTACGCCGTCTGCCCGACCCGACGCCTTATATCGCCATGAAGGACGAGAGCGGCAGTCCCATTCGCTACAAGGGTGGCGGATTGTCTAAGGCGCAGCTGATGGCTGCCGAGGGCATTGGTGCGGCTATCGACGACGGCATCCTCGATATTGCCTTCCGTGTAGAGGGCTTCGAGACCGTGTTCTTCGACAACATGGGTAACGCTGTGCCGATGGTTTCCGACGGTACCCACTTCTCGGCGCGCCAGAAAGATGCGTTCCGCAAGTTGCAGCGTAACCGCCGTTTCTACATCTCGCGTGTCAATGCCATCGGTCCCGACGGCATCTCGCGTAAGTTGAACGCGTCGATGGAGGTCATTGTGAAATAAATTGATAATTGATAATTGATAATTATGAAAAGAGTATTGTTCTTATTGATGATAACGCTGGTGGCAGGCGGTGCTATTGCTCAGCCGAAAGCTCGAAGAGCGCAACAACAGCAGCAACAGCAGCAAGCCAAAGGCGGTAAGCAGCAGGCGCAGAATCAGGGCATGTCCGTTCGTGCCCGTCTGATGTTCCCAACGGCCTTGGATATGCCTGAGGACGTTGTGTGGCGTCGTGACATCTATCGTGAGATCGACCTGAACAAAGATGCCAACGGTGGACTCTACTACCCCGTTGAGCCTCTGGACCGTCAGGTGAACCTCTTTACCTATATCTTCAAGCTGGCGCTCAACGGCTATATCCCCGTCTATGAGTACCGTCTCGACGGCAATGAGTTGTTCACCGATTCAGCACGTGTCCAGATGAAGACCGTGCTCGACAACTATCACATCTTCTACGAAGAGAAAGATGGTAAGATACGTGTCGAGAACAGCGACATCCCGTCGGCCGAGGTCAAGCTCTACTACCTGAAGGAGAGTGCCTACTACGACCAGTCGAACTCTTCGTTCCACCGCAAGGTGCTCTGCCTATGTCCGGTGATGCTGCGCGAAGACGACTTCGGCGGCGAGGCATCGAAGTATCCGCTTTTCTGGGTGAAGTACAGCGATCTGGAGCCATTCCTCAGCCGTCAGACGGTAATGACGTCAAACCTGAACAATGCCGCTACTATGTCGATGGACGACTATTTCACGCTCAACCGCTATGAGGGTAAGATTTATAAGACCAACAATATGCTGGGCAGGACACTTGCACAGTATTGTCCTAACGACTCTGCACTTACCAAGGAACAGCAGCGTATCGAGGCCGAGCTGAAAGCCTTCGAGCAGAACCTCTTTGGCGACCAGCAGCGCAAAGACTCTATCGACTCCATTGCCAAGCTCGACCCGAAGGACCTCAAGGCAGCCCGTAAGGCTCAGCGGTCGGCACGTGGCAGCAAGTCTACCGTCAAGAAGTCGAAGAGCAGTAAGAAATCCAGCGGCGCTTCGTCGGGCACTGCTCGCATGTCGGTTCGTCGCCAGCGCCATTAAGCAGTAGCAGTCAATCACCATTTAAATAGAACGATTATGAAAAAGTTTTTTACCGTAATGCTGATGGCCGTTGCTTTTGCAATGCCGTCAAATGCACAGATTAAGTTTGGTGTGCAGGCAGGTTTGAATTTAAGTAATGTGTCTGTCAGCGACATTAAGGGTTCTGTAGACAGCCGTGCAGGCTTCTTCATAGGTCCGACCGTTAAGTTTACGCTTCCCATCGTTGGCCTTGGCGTCGACGCTTCGGCTCTCTACGACCAGCGCGAAGGTAAGGCAGGCGACGAGACCATCAAGGCTCAGTCTATCCAGATCCCCATCAACCTGCGCTATGGCTTCGGTTTGGGCAGTCTGGCCGAGATTTTCGCTTTCGCTGGTCCCCAGTTCGGTTTCAACGTCGGTAGTAATCAGACCCTGCGAGATGTTGCTGGCGAAGCTACGAAGTGGACGCTGAAATCGTCTAACCTCAGTGCCAACGTAGGTATCGGTGCTACGGTGCTGGGTCACCTGCAGGCTAAGTTCAATTACAACTTTGCACTGGGCAAGACCGGTGAGGTCGAAGTTTGGAACAGTGCAAAATCAATCGTCGAAGGTTCGGCGAAGATGAACTGCTGGCAGATTTCCCTAGCCTACCTCTTCTAAGCTAATATTTGCAGATTAGACGCTCTGCAAATAACCCTTCCGCTCCCTCCTGTAACCATTCAGCGAGGG
>JAEEGL010458338.1_pt1 | contig 10373 bp, 5 predicted proteins | sample 9134231 | NCBI WGS metagenome assembly JAEEGL01 (sample SAMN16246548, study PRJNA631951) | gut metagenome | biome: gut microbiome; feature: rumen; material: fiber-attached | host: Bos | place: Iran: Karaj | collected 2018-10
TAAACTCCCAAAAAGCGAAACTAGCCGAAATGTCTCTTTTCAGAGCTCATTTTCAGCTAGTTTTGTCACACAAATTTGAGTTTCAGTTGAGCTATAACTAATTGATTATCAGGCATTTACTTGCCGATGCAGAAGTGGGAGAAGATTTGGGAGAGGACTTCGTCGGTGGTGAATTCTCCAGTGATGGCGCCAAGGTGGGAGAGAGCGGAGCGGAGGTCCTGGGCGATGAGTTCGGTTGAGAGGGTAGTGTCAAGGGCCTTGCGGACAGCCGTGAGATCTTGGAGGGCGGCGGTGAGTTCGGAGTAATGGCGGGCGTTGGAAACAAGGACGGAAGAAGAGGCGTCAACCCTGTCGGACTGGGTTTTTTCGAGCATTTTTTTGAGTTCTGGGATGCCTTTTCCAGTCAACGCGCTGATTTCTATAAATGGCAGGGTAACTTGTTGGTTTTCAAAAGATGAAACAATTTTGCATATATTGTTAACATTTTTGTTAACCCCTAAAATATCGGCTTTGTTGCCCACAAAAATCAGCTTTTGGGTGGTCAGGTCGACTGATGATTTGATAACGTCTGCGTCAGCCTTGATGCGGTCTATTGGAAGGCTCAGATCGAGTACTGCAAGGACAATGTCGGCCTGGGAAATCTTCTTGAAAGTGCGCTCGATTCCCAGCTTCTCAATGGTCTCCTCAGCGTCGCGGATTCCCGCGGTGTCTATGAAGCGGAAAAGGGTGGAGCCAATGGTCATTGTCTCTTCCACGGTGTCGCGGGTTGTGCCGGCAATGTCGGAGACAATGGCGCGGTCTTCTCCGAGCAGCGCGTTGAGCAAAGTGCTCTTGCCGGAATTGACGGCGCCCACTATGGCAACGGGAACTCCGTTCTTTATGGCGTTGCCAAGGCGGAAGGTTCTGGCAAGGGAATTGATCAAAGCGCAGGCATCGTCTGTCAGTCGCTTGAGCTCTGAACGGTCAGCGAACTGAACATCCTCCTCAGAAAAGTCTAATTCAAGCTCCATAAGTGAGGTGATTTCCAGCAACTTGGAACGCATCTTCTGAAGTTCTTCTGAATATCCGCCACGCAACTGATTCAGTGCAATCCTGTGTGCTGCCTTGCTACAAGAAGATATCAGATCTGCAACTGCCTCGCTTTGAGCCAGGTCCATCTTGCCATTGACGAAGGCACGCTTGGTAAACTCTCCAGGTTCTGCCGCTCTTGCCCCTGCTTCAATCAGCAGGAACATAATACGTTGCACTATGTAACTTGAAGCGTGGCAGGAGATCTCAACAGAGTCTTCTCCAGTATAGGAAAGGGGAGAGCGGAACACGGTGACCAGCACCTGGTCAAGCTCCTCCTGACCATCATAGATGCACCCGTAGTGAACGGAATACCCCGGAGCGTCAATTACGGTTCCTTTCTTGAGGCGGACAACCTTGTCGGCAATGGCAAGGGCGTCGGGGCCGGAAACCCTGACAATAGAAACGGCCCCGGTGCCTGAAGAGGTAGCCGGGGCGCATATAGTATCGTTGAAACTGCTAATAATCATAGGACTTTGCATCCCTTGGAGACACCTTGCTCATATTGTCCAGCAGGTCCTCGTTGGTCTTGTACTCGTCCATAAGGTTGAGCATGAAGTTCATTGCCTCAATGGGGTTCATGTCGGCAAGTATCTTGCGCAGGATCCAGATTCTGTTGGCGGTTCCCTTAGGATAGAGGAGGTCGTCTCGGCGGGTTCCAGATAGGAGGATATTAACTGCAGGGAAGATACGCCTGTTGCTCAGGGCCCTGTCCATCTGGACCTCGCTGTTGCCGGTGCCGCGGAACTCCTCGAGGATAACCTCTTCCATCTTGGAGCCTGTTTCTATAAGCGCGGTGGCGATGATGGTGAGCGAGCCTCCGCCTTCTATGTTGCGCGCTGCGCCAAAGAAGCGCTTTGGCTTCTGCAAGGCGTTGGCGTCAACTCCACCTGTGAGCACCTTGCCCGATGCAGGCTGTACGGTGTTATACGCACGCGCAAGCCTTGTTATTGAATCAAGGAAGATGACGACGTCGTGGCCGCACTCTACCAGCCTGCGGGCTTTCTCGAGCACCATGTTGGCAACCTTCACGTGCCTTTCTGCAGGCTCATCGAAGGTGGAGGCGATGACCTCTGCCTTAACGCTGCGCTCCATATCGGTAACCTCTTCAGGACGCTCGTCTATGAGAAGAACGATTTCGTAAACCTCGGGATGGTTGTCCGCAATGGCGTTTGCCAGGGACTTGAGAAGCATTGTCTTACCGCTCTTAGGAGGGGAGAGGAGCATCATTCGCTGTCCCTTGCCGATAGGGGCGAAGAGATCCACTATCCGGCAGGAAATGTCAGAATTGTGGCCCTTGCCAAGAAGGTTGAATTTCTCATCCGGGAAGAGAGGGGTGAGGAAGTCGAAAGGAACGCGGTCACGGATGTATTCCGGGGTGCGTCCGTTAATGTATTTGATACGGACCAAAGGGAAGTATTTGTCACCTTCCCTGGGAGGGCGGATTTCTCCGGTGACGGTGTCGCCCGACTTGAGAGCATTGGTGCGGATCTGGTTCTGGGACACGTAGATGTCGTCCGGGGAATTCAGGTAATTATAATCAGATGAGCGCAGGAAGCCGTATCCGTCAGGCATAATCTCAAGGACACCGGTGGCTTCTACCGTCCCTTCAAACTCTACGGGAGCGGGTTTCTGAGGCTGCTGAGGCCTGGGCTGCTGAGGCTGGTTCTGGGGTTTCTGCTCTGGACGAGGCTGTCTCTGCTCGGCAGGGGCCTCCTGGGCTTGCTTTGCCGACTCTGCTGCCTGCTGCTCTGCGGGAACCTGCTTGTTATTGTTATTCTTTGAGGATGCCTTGCGGCCGCGCTTCTTAGGTTCGGCGGCAACGGCCTCTTTTTTAGGCGTTGCAGGCGCCTCCTGCGGTGCGGCGGGCTCAGCCTCAGCCGGAGCCTTCACGGCCGGCTTACGGCCTCTTTTCTTAGGCTCCTGGGCCTTGGGGGCATCGGCCTGTGCTGGCTCTGCCTGAACGGCAGGAGCCGGGGCGGTCTCAGCCTTGGCAGCCGGCTTCCTTGCCTGGCGCTTCTTTGGCTTTGCCACAGGCGCGGCGGCCTCTGCGCGGGCTTCGGCATCCAGGATCTCAAATGCGATATTTTCTGATGAAGTTTTCTTGGAGACCTTGATATTCAGGTCTTTAGCGATGGATTCGAGCTGTTCACGGCTCATTTTATCCAATTCGAATAAAGTATGCATAAAAAAGTTTGGGATTCTTGACAAAGGCCGCAAAAAAAGGCCGTGCAAGTGTTTTGACGGCCACAAATATAGGAATAAACTTTTAATTATCCCAGAAACTGCTGCTCTTTTTGTACCGGAGGATATCCGCCAGTGCGGACGCGTTTGCCGATATCCTGAAGCTGTATGACTGCCACTGTCCCGTAGGCACCCAGGACACTGCAATGTTGAAGCAGTGCAGGTCATAAGAGAAATTGACGCTTGAAGTGGTTATCTTGCGGGCAATGAAGTCAAATCCGGACGTTGCTGTCATCGATAATCTTGGGGTCAGCCTGAGGTTTCCGCTCATTGAGACCGTACCGGAAAAGTTGTGCCTGGTCTCCAGCTGCTGGTCCACTATTGCATATGTCCTGTTATAGCCGAAAGAGAAACTGGTATTCAGGTTCCAGGGCGAATCAGGATTCATATAATAAAGCCAGCCGCCGGGGATGTACTCGCCAGTTATCGGATGATAGAACACCTGCTGATACGCCAGGGTGCTTCCGCTTCCCACGGCTCCATCAGTTCCGTCATTTCCCTGAATGGTACCTTTTCCCTGGAAATTGTAGGAGAAAGACAGGTTGGCAGAGGTTATGCGCACCGGATGAAGGAGTCCTTCCTTTACAATGTTGAAGGTATTGTATCGGCGTCCTCTCTCATCCACGGCATACGGATCCATTGTGGCGTTCATATTGAGCGTGAGCTTCTGGAACAGGGTAGTGGTCATACTGGCGCTGATGGTATTCATCTTGAGTGAATCTGCCAGCAGGTTAACTCCGGTATTGAAGGTAAGCTGGTCTATCAGCTTTATCTTCTTAGTACCCACGCCGGTGGTATCCGCCTTGTCCCTGACCTTAGCCTCCAGGTTGTTGCTGATAGATATACCCATAGATGCCTGACGGCCCTTACCTGGGGCGGAGTACATCTGCCCCTCGTAGATGTTGTAAGTATAACTCTTGGCTTCGCCGTTCTTGTTCACGTATTCCAGCGTACGCCATCCGTTGGCATGCGTTCCCAGTTCTGGAGCGACGCTCAAGGATATGGAAGGGGAGATGACGTGCCTGATGGCCTGCAGGTTGCCGCCCCGCCGGCCGAAGTTGAACATACCGTACAGCCTGGTGTTGACCGATATGCTTCCCGAATACCGCTGAGTTATTCCGAAATGCCCGAACTGCGCCCCCTGGACCATCACCGGAGCATCCCTGTTAGGATCGTAACTCTCAGATTCCGGGTCATAAACATAAGAACGGGCACGGAAGAACCAGTTCATTCCATAGCTGATGCTGGGGTTGACGTTGATGTAGTTGAACAGCGTGAACGACGGCAATCCTATGGTGAAATTGTGGGTCATACCGTTCTGGAAGCGGTCAAGAAAGCCGGGCTCCTTGAATTCGGACGCCTTGAAGCCCACCTTGTTCTGGAGGGTGGTACTGTATCCGAACGATATCTTCTCGTAGAAACGCTCCCTGCCCACCCTGTTCTTCTGCTTGAACGGGTAGATGGTGCTCATTGAGAATGTTATGTTAGGCAGCGTGAAGGTATATGAACTGTCCCTTGAGTTCTGGCTGTGCAATGCGTTGATGGAAAGGTTGAACCGTCCATCCCAGTTCCTTCCGTAAGAAATGGATGAAGAAACCTGGTTCTGCAAGGCCTCGTTGACCGAGCGGGAATTGTATCTGCTGTTGGAAGGGCTGGAGAAGTTCACTGACGCGCTGAAACTGGTTCCCGGATGCGCCTTGGCGTCCTGGGAATGGTTCCACCTGATTCCGAAGTTGCTGGAAGAGAAGAAGTCAGGACTGTCTTTCTCTCCTGTCTGGTCGTGGGAATAAGTGAACGACACGCCGCCGTTGAACTTGTAGTTGACCTTGTACCTGGAGTTGACGTCCACCGACCAGGAACCCAGGGTGTAGATGCTGCCCGTAAGGGAAAGGTCGAAATACTGGCCCAGGACAAGATAGATACCAGCGTCACGCATATAGAATCCTCTGGCCTTCTCCTCTCCGAACGACGGCGTCAGGAAACCTGTCGTCCTCTCCGGATTGGGAGGGATGAAGCCGAACGGGACCACCAGCGGAATAGGAACGCCTCCCAGCACCGGCCAGGCAGGGCCGAACACGGTTTTCTGGCTGGGGTCTGTAATTACCTTTGCCGATGACATCTTGAGGTAGTAGTGCGGTTCTTCAAGGTCGCAGACGGTGTACTTTCCTCCCATCATGTTGATGGACTTGTCAGGGTTCATCTGTATGCGGTCTCCGCGTATCTCTCCCTCGTTGTCATTAGTCACCATATTGGTGATGAATGCCTTTTGGGTATTAAAGTTGTAATGTACTTCTTCCATATCGTATACGGAAGACCCCTGTGTCATCTGAGGCCGCCCCTTCCATTCGCCCGAGAGGGTGTCAAGGGTGCCCCTGGCGTATACGACGCCGGTGTCCATATCGTACTCCATATAGTCCGAGGTGATGGTTACGTTCTCGTACTCGACAGTAACCCCTCCGTAATAGTAGATGATACGGTGACCGCCGCTGAACATCTCCACGATGGAGTCTCCGGCTGAGGTGAAGGCAGGAGCCTTTATGGAACTCTTGTCCAGAAGTGCAAGGGAGTCGGCTCGGGCCGTAGAATCGAGGGCTGCCTTGAAGAGGGAATCCTCCGGCGCCAGGATCTCTTCCAGTTCTTCCCTGACGGGTTCCTGGGCGTGGACGGCAAAGGAGGACGCCACAAAAACGAACAAGGTTATTAATATATATTTTAGATACCTAAAAGTCAATTTTTTGCCTAAATTTGCAAATACAAAAGTAATATATTTTTATGAATTTCAGACGAGCCGTCTTACTTCTTGCATCAATTGCAATGTATATTGCAGCTCCCGCCCAAAACGCTGCCGACCTGAGACTCAACACCATAGTCCTTGACCCCGGACACGGCGGCAAGGACCCCGGCTGCATCAGCCAGGACAAACGCACCCAGGAGAAAGACCTGACGCTGACAATTTCCAAGAAACTGGCCGAAAAGATACGGAAACAATATCCAGAAATGAAAGTGCTCCTCACAAGGGAGAAGGATGTGTTCGTAGCCCTCAGGGACCGTGCCCGTTTCGCCACCAAGAACAATGCCAATCTGTTCATCTCAATCCATATAAATGCGGCTTCCAACCGTTCCGCCAACGGATTCGCGGCATACATTCTCGGACAGTCCTCCAACAAGAACACCGACACCTACGCCTTCAACATGGACGTGGTTACCAGGGAAAACTCCGTAATCTACCTCGAAGAGGACTCCACAGTCTACGGAGACCTCAACGACAACTCTCCCGAGGCTCAGATAATGTCCCAGTTCCTCTACAACGCCTTCAGGGAGCAGTCCCTAGGCTTTGCCGAGACCGTTAACGGAAAGATGGGAGCGCCTTTCAAGCACAGCTACGGAGTGCAGCAGGCCAACTTCCAGGTCCTACGTGAGGCCTCGATGCCTGCCGTGCTCCTGGAGATGGGATTCATTTCCAACGCAGGCGACCTCACCCTCCTGCGCTCCGACAAAAGCCTCGACCAGATGGTTGACAACCTGTTCAAGGCCTTCTGCGACTACAAGACCAGCTACGACGCCAGCGTGAGCATCAGCGCCCCTGCCGAAAGGCCCGCTCCTGCGCCGGCCTCACAGGCTCAGCCCGCCCCTTCTTCCAACGCTTCTGATACTGCCGCCCAGGTGCAGGATGGCTCCGTCTATTACGGCACCCAGGTCCTTGCTTCTTCCAAGCTTATGAAAGAAAGCGACAGCTATTTCAAGGGTTATAAAGTGAGAACCGTGAAGAGCGGAAATCTTTATAAATACATAGTTGGTTTTTCTGAAGATCTGAACCAGGCAAAAAAAGAAAATTCAGACATTAAAAAAGTTTTCAAGGACTCTTTTATGGTCAAAGTTGAGGGGAACACCGCAAGCATGCTCTAGAGAGCAATGTAACAATATTTTATATATCATTTTTAATTTAGAATCATTATAGATTGCAATATTATTTAAACGTGCCTGCGAGCCTAACCTCATTTTATAAACGTTTGGTTTTCAGTTTATTAAAAAGGCCTCAAAAATGAGGTCTCTTTTCTTTTATTTACACATAAAAAACTTTTTGTGCAATAGTGAATATTATTTTTTATTACTTTTTTTTCATCCATTTTTGCATACAGAAAACGGGGACAATTCAATCCCTGTTTTTATGTCGAATAGGGTCATAACCCAACCTGAGAATTAATGCTGAACCAGACCGCTATAAATAAACATTCCGACGTATGGAACAACTGCCTGAGGATAATCGAACAGATTATCGAGCCTCAGCAGTTTGCTACCTGGTTCAAGCCCATAGTCCCTGTCGACTTCCAGCAGAACACCCTAACGGTAGAGGTCCCTTCCCATTTCTTCCGGGAGTATATAGAAGACGCCTTCCTGGACGTGCTCAAATCCACCCTCAAGCGAGTGATAGGCGCAGACGCCAAACTGCTTTACCAGGTAAAGCCCGTCTCTACCGAAAAGCCTATGGTATATCCGGCTTCTGACGGAAATACTCCAATGAACAAGGCGGTTTCCATAAACACCTTCCATCCTGCGGAGAATCCGGGGCCTTTCGTATTCCCAGGGCTTAAGAAACTGGTGATCAACCCCCGCCTTAACCCCGCGTTCAGTTTCAAGAACCTCATAGAAGGGGAGTGCAACAAGATGGGCATCACCGCCGGCATCACCATTTCGGAAAGGCCGGGCAAGACCCCTTTCAACCCTCTGTTCATTTTCGGCGGCTCTGGATTGGGAAAGACCCATCTGGCTCAGGCAATCGGTATAGAAATAACCCGCAAGAGTCCTGAACTTGTAGTCCTTTACCTTACCGGAAGCGAGTTCAAGACACAGTTCATGAACGCCGTCAACGTCCACAACAAACTGGCAGACTTCCTGGCTTTCTATATGCGCATAGACGTGCTTATAGTAGACGATATCCAGGATCTGGCCAGCCAGGGTGCACAGCACGCGTTCTTCAACATATTCAATCACCTGCACCAGTCGGGAAAACAGTTGATATTCACCTCCGACAGGGCACCGGTAGACTTGCAGAACTTCGAGGAGAGGCTGCTTTCCCGTTTCAAATGGGGCCTTTCCGTACAGCTCAGCCAGCCGGATTACAACACCAGGCTGTCTATGCTCAGGTCCAGATGCTTCAGGGAAGGAGTGGAAGTTCCTGAAGAGGTTCTCGAATTCCTGGCCTCCAGGATCAAGTCCAATTTCAGGGAACTCGAAGGGGTGCTCATCTCTCTCATTGCCCACGCCACGCTGGCCCACGAAGACATATCCCTGTCCCTTGCGGAGCAGGTAACCGGAAGCCTGGTATCCGAGCAGCAGAACAACATATCCATCGAGGCCGTACAGAGCACCGTATGCGACTACTTCAACATCACTCACGAGCAAATGGTATCTCCCTGCCGCAAGCGCCAGATAGTCCAGGCCCGCCAGATTGCGATGTACCTCAGCCGCACGCTCATCCCCAACTGCTCCCTGTCCACCATCGGTTCCGAGATAGGCGGCAAGGACCACGCTACAGTCCTCCACGCCTGCACAACCGTGACGGACCTGATGTCAACCGACAAGACCTTCAGGCAGTACGTAAATGACATTCACAAGATGCTGGTACCCGTGGACAGATAGACTGACAACCGCTTATTCATCATATATAAATGACATCTGAATCTGTTCTTGAGATATTCAAGACAATAACCACCATACCGAGGGAATCGGGCCACGAAGGACCGATGACCGAATTCCTTAAGGACTGGGCCGCCAGGCATTCCCTTAAATGCAAGGTGGACTCCACAGGCAACGTCAACATAATCCGCGAGGCTTCCAAAGGAAAGGAGAAAGTGCCGACCCTTGTACTGCAGTGCCATCAGGACATGGTCTGCGAGAAGAAGGCAGGCGTCGATTTCGACTTTTCCAAGGATCCCATCAATTACGTGATCGAGGATGGCTGGATGATTGCCAAGGACACCACTTTGGGCGCTGACGACGGAATAGGCATCGCCGCCTGCCTTGCGCTTCTCGAGAGCGACGTCAAGTGCGGCAAGATTGAGTGCGTATTTACCATCTCTGAAGAAACCGGAATGGACGGCGCTGAGGCTATGAAGAAAGGCTTCTTCACCGGCAAGACGCTCATCAACCTTGATTCCGAAGACGAAGGCCAGCTGTTCATCGGCTGCGCCGGAGGCGTCAACACAATTGCGACCTTCTCATATGGCACCGAGCCCCTAAAGCCCGGTTTCCATTGCGTCAAACTCGTTGTAGACGGAGCCAAAGGAGGCCACAGCGGGGACGACATAGACAAGGGAAGGGCAAATGCCGTGCAGCAGATGGCCCGCTTCCTCTACACTGAGAAGAAGCACGGCCTCCAGCTGATCGGTTTCAAAGGAGGCAACAAGCCCAACGCCATCGCACGCGAATGCGAGGCCGTAATCGCCGTCAAGGACCCTGATGCCACTATGGAACGTTTCAAGGTCTTCGGCGCCTTCCTTAAGGCAGAATTCGCCGTTTCAGACCGTGGCGTGAGCGTCAAGGCAGAGACGGTGGAATGCAAGTCCCCGGCCGTAAAGGCCCGTGCGGCAGGCCGGATCATATCCGCCCTGGCCGCCTGCCCTCACGGTGTGGAAGCAATGAGTCAGGACATCGCGGGCCTGGTGGAGACCTCCAGCAACCTTGCTGCCGTCGCCCTGGGCGACGGCAAGGCCGTGGTCACCACCAGCCAGAGAAGTTCCGTGATGTCCGCGCGGGAAATGATGGCCGAAAAAATAGAGGCCCTCTTCACCTGCGCCGGAGCCAAGGTTGTTCACAAGTTCCCGTATCCAGGCTGGAAGCCTGACGTGAATTCGAACATCCTCAAGCTTTGTAAAAACTCCTACAAAAGGCTTTTCGGAACTGAACCGCTGGTCAAGGCCATACACGCCGGCCTTGAGTGCGGCCTGTTCCTGGAAAAGTTCCCGGGCCTTGACATGATCTCTTTCGGACCCACCCTTCGCGGGGTGCACGCTCCGGGAGAAAAGATGGAGCTGGCCTCACTTGACAAATTCGTAGCTTTA
>JAEEGL012337277.1_pt1 | contig 10373 bp, 8 predicted proteins | sample 9134231 | NCBI WGS metagenome assembly JAEEGL01 (sample SAMN16246548, study PRJNA631951) | gut metagenome | biome: gut microbiome; feature: rumen; material: fiber-attached | host: Bos | place: Iran: Karaj | collected 2018-10
CGCAGCAGCACCGACCTGAAGAAGACGGAGAGCCAGATACCGACGCGCCTCGACATAGCAGGCACTTGGATAGACCAGCCCTACGTCAGTCAGTATGCCCCGGGATGGGCTATCACCATATCGCTGGAGCCGACCTTTGAGATACGTGAGCGCTGCGGACTATCCACCAGCACGCGCAATGTCATACGCCGTATCTGGCCCTACAACCTGCCAAACATGGACCCCGAGACCCTCGCGCGTCTCGTGTTCTGCTTTGAGAACCACCCGGAGCGCGAAGACGGCATCATCAGCGGAGCACAGGATGCCATAGGCATCTGTATTCCAGGACTTTGCCGCCATTGGTATGACAACCACTTCTGGCCGGAGAAGATAGAGTCTTGCCAGGACGAGGAGGTGCTGAGCTGGCTGGAGAATCATCTGGTGATGATACCTATGGAGCCCCGACGCCCGGGATGCTCTGTGATAGAAGGGAAGGACATTACCGAACCGAAGGTAAAAGCTCTCGCTGATGCTGCCGACAACTGCTGGCAGGCCATACTCGCCAGAGACCTTGATGCCTTCGCACGCTCCTACAGGGCCAGCTTTGATGCTCAAGTGGCAATGTTCCCAGCTATGATACAGGGCTGCGTGCAGAGCTACATTGACAAATACCGCGATGAAGTCCTGGCCTGGAAGCTGCCCGGAGCCGGCGGCGGCGGTTACCTCGCCTGCGTCGTCAACGATGCCCCGTCATTCCAACAGTCCCACCCTGACGCCATCTGCCTCACCATCAGACGCAACGGAATGTAATCCTCTCTCCCCCCTTAGTTACAGTGCCCTGCGGTTTCCCCGCAGGGATCTCCCCCTCAAAACACGAACACCAAAAAATGAAAACACCTCACCTCTTCCTCACATCCCTCATATTCCTGTCCTCCGTGTCAGCAAGTGCCCAACAGGTTGTCAGCGAGAATGTCTTCAAGGATGTCACCACCCTGGCTAAGGTACGCAACACCCGTTTCGCAGCCCCCTCACCGGCCGGCTCGCTACGCAAGTCAGGCAAACCTGTTGCCTTCTACATCGGCGACTCCACCATGCGCACCACCAGCGCCGGTAATGGATGGAACGGACAATGGGGCTTCGGACTCTTCGCACAGGAATGGTTTGATGAAAACGAACTTGTCGTAGAGAACCACGGATGGGGCGGCACGACATCAGAGACCTACTATACCGGCAATTGGAGCGCCGTGAAGAGCGGTATCAAGGCCGGTGACTTCGTGGTCATAGACTTCGGTCACAACGATAAGAGCGGCGATGTCTTTGTGACATATATAAATAAGTATATAGACGATATACAGGCTAAAGGAGCCACACCAATACTCTGCTCGCGCACGCCGCGCTGCAGCAACGGAGTGCCCAGCGCAGACCAGACCTACAGACCACGCGGTATGGCGATAGCACAGCAGCGAGGCATCGCATACATAGACCTTGAGGCACAGGCAATGCCGATGTACACGGACTTCGGCACATGGAAGACGGCGCAGTTCTATCAGGATGGCAAACTGCACACTTCCCTGCTCGGCGCATGGCACAATGCCTACTGTCACGCCCTCGCCATAGCTGCTGACTCAAACAATCCGTTGCGACCATACCTGAAGGACACCACGCCTGCCAAGATAGACATAGAGCGCAAGGCGGGAGAGCCCCACACCTTCACCATCGGCGGCAGCGACACCAGCGCACGTGGCACCCTCCGTTCAGGAAGATGGATGCTGCTCTATAACACATTAGAGAAAGGTGACACGGTGCTCATACAGTTTGGCAGCAACGAACTCAAGAGCATCACATCCAGCGGAGAACTGGGATGTATACAGTCGGCAGCAGAGTCTAATGAGGTGAAGCAGATGACAGCGCCACAACGTTATGAGACGGTTTATAGCTACGGCTGGTACATCCACTATTTCCTGAACGACATAGAGGCAAAGGGAGCCGTTGGAGTACTCGTCAACGAAGAAGGCACGACACCCGCAAAGGTGGCGACATGGAACGAAGAACTGGCTACCAAATACAATGTAGAGCTGCGTAAGATTACCACCACCGGCATAGCAGGTGTACCTATCGACAACGCCGGCAACACCGAAACAAACTATTACAACGCGATGGGTCAGCCAGTAGGCCCTGAATACAAGGGTGTCACTATTATCAACGGTAAGAAGGTGATAACTAAAGGTGGGTTCTATTAATTAGCTTTCCCAGTTTACTACAGAGACCAAAAACTCGATGCACAATACATAGCAGACTTTGTATGCTATAACAAGATAATTGTCGAACTGAAAGCTGTGAGCGAACTTACGGACGTTCACAAGGCTCAGGTTCGTAATTATCTTACGATAACCAACTATGAGTTGGGTATCTTGTGCAACTTTAACGAACTATATATGGAACCCGTAAGGGTACTAAACTCAAACCTGATGTAGTTTTAGTTTTTTTCGTACTTTTAGATGTTTTAGGAATTAAGAATTTAGATTCCGAAAAAAAAGCGTAAAGAACGAAAGGAACGAAAAATAATCGGTAGATTCTTACTGATGATGATTTTTCTTTGACTGATGTGCTTCTGAAAACGAGTTTTCAATATACATCCGACAAACAAAACCTTTATTGATAATAAAGCAGACTCACCGGTCTGTCATCAGTAAGAATAAGTTTTAGAGTTTTTCGTGATTCTAGGATGCTTTGAGAATTAATAACTTTCGGAATATGAAAGAGATAATATTTAAAGAGGAGTCAGCAAAGATTGTGGGGGCGATATTTGAGGTTCACAAACGTCTCGGTGTTGGCTTACTCGAAAAGGTGTACCAAGAGGCCTTGGCTATTGAACTAAAACACCGAAACATTCCTTTCGAACGCGAAAAGAGGTTTGATGTTTACTACAGAGACCAAAAACTCGATGCACAATACATAGCAGACTTTGTATGCTATAACAAGATAATTGTCGAACTGAAGGCTGTGAGCGAACTTACGGACGTTCACAAGGCTCAGGTTCGTAATTATCTTGCGATAACCAACTATGAGTTGGGTATCTTGTGCAACTTTAACGAACTATATATGGAACCCGTAAGGGTACTAAACTCAAACCTGATGTAGTTTTAGTTTTTTTCGTACTTTTAGATGTTTTAGGAATTAAGAAAAAAGACTCATGATAAAGTAAACATTACGGTGGGAATTAATAGACCCCACCTAATAAATAACCTATAAAATACTAAATCGTATGGAACTCAAAGGAACAAAGACGGAGAAGAACCTCCTTGAGGCTTTTGCCGGAGAGAGCATGGCTCGAAACAAGTACACCTACTATGCTTCTAAGGCAAAGAAGGATGGCTACGTACAGATATCTAAGATATTTGAAGAGACAGCAGGCAACGAGAAAGAGCATGCCGAGCTGTGGTTCAAATACCTGCATGGAGGCAAGGTTCCCACAACAACAGAGAATCTGAAGGATGCCGCAGACGGTGAGAACTATGAGTGGACCGACATGTATGACCGCATGGCTGCTGAGGCCGAGGAAGAAGGCTTCAAAGAGATAGCAGCGAAATTCCGCATGGTTGGCGCCATTGAGAAAGAGCATGAGGAGCGCTATCGCAAGCTCCTGGCCAACATCGAGCAGGGCATCGTCTTCTCACGTGACGGGGACTGCATCTGGCAATGCTCCAACTGCGGTCACATCGTCATAGGCAAGAAAGCACCGGAGGTATGCCCCGTATGCGACCACGCACAGAGCTACTTCCAACTCAAACCGGAGAACTATTGATTTAAGTCGCACGGAATCACGGAATCACGGAATCACGGAATCACGGAATTACGGATTAATGGAAACTGATTTATGGAGTCAAAGAAGTCAAATACATATGGGAAGAGCGGAGAGAAACAATCCGTAAATCCGTAGATCTGTAAATCCGTAGATCCGTAAATCCTGCTGAAAGCGTATATTTCCTATATAACCCCTTCCGTTGGAAACCCCCTGTTTTAGCTTTTTAGTGGCAGGTCCTTCGGAAATATGCGAGTAAGCGAGAGCCATTAGAGTTTACTCTATAATGGCAGAGCGAGAGCATATTCGAACAAAGTTCAAATAAATAATAACAAAAAAAGTAAAATCATGAGAGTAATCATTGAACCGAATTACGAGAGAGTGTCCAAGTGGGCTGCTGACTATGTAGCCAAGAGAATCAAAGAGGCCAATCCGACTCCTGAGAAGCCTTTCAAGTTGGGTTGTCCGACAGGCTCTTCCCCATTGGGCCTCTACCGTGAGCTTATCAAGAAATATGAGGCAGGAGAGCTGTCTTTCCAGAATGTCGTAACCTTCAACATGGACGAATACGTGAAGCTTCCAGAGAATCACCCGGAGAGCTATCACAGCTTCATGTGGACAAACTTCTTCTCGCATATAGATATTAAAAAGGAGAACGTGCACATCCTCAACGGTAATGCCGAAGACCTCACCAAGGAGTGTGAGGACTACGAGAAAGCTATCGAGGCTGCCGGAGGCATCGACCTCTTCATGGGCGGCGTAGGTCCTGACGGTCACTTGGCATTCAATGAGCCCGGCTCCTCTCTTGCCAGCAAGACACGCATCAAGACCCTCACCACAGACACCATACATGCCAACAGCCGTTTCTTTGAGGGCAACCTCGACCTGGTGCCAAAGCAGGCACTGACAGTAGGCATCGGCACCGTGATGGCAGCCAAGGAAGTGCTCCTCGTCTGCAACGGTCATGCCAAGGCTCGCGCCCTGAAGCATTGCATCGACGGATACATCTCACACAAGTGGACCTCATCAATGCTTCAGATGCATCCTCACGCTATCGTAGTATGCGACGAGGCAGCCTGCGACGAGCTCACCGTTGGCACGTACAAGTATTACCTTGACAAGGAAAGAGGCAACCTGTAAACAGAAATATTAACGGAATCACGGAATTCCGTAACTCCGTGATTCCGTAACTCCGTGATTCCGTAACTCCGTAACTCCGTGATTCCGTAACTCCGTAACTGCCATTCAGAACAAATTTTTACGATGAAGATTTTAGTAACAGGTGCCAAGGGGTTTGTGGGAAAGAACCTCTGCTGGGCACTGAAGAATATACAGACAGGGAAGGATAAGACACATCCTGGACTGACTGTAGAGGCGGTGTTCGAGTATGATTTGGACTCCACGCCGGAGGAGCTGGATGCATGGTGCAAGGATTGTGACTTCGTGTTCAATCTCGCGGGGGTAAACCGTCCGAAGGAGCAGAGCGAGTTCATGGAAGGCAACTTCGGATTTGCTTCCACGCTGCTCAACATGTTGAAGAAGCATGGGAATACTTGTCCTGTGATGCTGAGTTCCAGTCAGCAAGCCAGTTTGACAGGCCGCTTTGGTAACTCTGAGTATGGCCGTAGCAAGAAAGCTGGAGAAGACTTGTTCCTCGACTACGAAAGGGACTTTCTACGTAACGCAGATAACGCAGAAGGGGCAGATGACTCAGATCTGCGAAATCAAGGTGAATCACCGCAATCAGCGGGATTAGTACCTCGTGTACTAATCTACCGCTTCCCGAATCTGTTTGGTAAGTGGTGCCGTCCTAACTACAACTCAGCCGTAGCTACTTTCTGTAATGCGTTTGCGAATGACCTGCCCTATACAGTGAATGACCCGAGCGTAGAACTAGAACTGCTGTACATTGACGACCTCGTTGATGAAATGATTGCCTGTCTGAAAGGTGAGGAGCACAGATGTGAATTCAATGGTTTAGAGGTAATCCCAATGTTCAATGGTCAATGTTCAATGGTCAATGAAGGTAAATATTGCTATTGTCCCACCACCCACAAGGTAACGCTGGGAGAGATAGTTGAGTTGCTGAAGAGTTTTGCGGAGCAGCCAGAGACTTTGATGATTCCGGAGATACCTGCTGGTAGCTTTGCAAAGAAGCTATATAGCACCTATCTGAGTTATCTGCCCTACGAGAAGATCGCATTCCCGCTGAAGATGAACGTGGATGAGCGTGGCTCGTTTACGGAACTGGTGCATACGCTGAATGCGGGACAGGTGAGTATCAATATCTCTAAGCCTGGCATTACTAAGGGGCAACACTGGCACAATACCAAGTTCGAGCAGTTCATTGTGGTGAAAGGGCATGGCCTTATCCAGCAGCGCAACCTGAATGATTCCGAAGGAAAGGTGCTGGAATGGGAGGTAAATGGTGATAAGATTGAGGCTGTTCACATGCTCCCTGGCTATACGCATAATATCATTAATCTAAGCGAAACAGAAGACCTCGTAACAGTGATGTACTGTAACGAAATCTTCAATCCAAATAAACCGGATACATTCTTTGAGTCAGTGTGACCACTGGCCGCAGATGACGCTGATGTAAATGATTTTGCAGATGGAAACAGAGAACTAAATATCTTACAAGATAAGAGGGGCTATCTTCAATGTGTATAACAAGTAAGGTCCAGGACTCTTGGAATCTGCTTATGAAGAGGCATTACGTATTGAATTGGAAAGTATCCTTCTCGCAACTGATGACCTATCTGAAACTGACAGGTAAGAAACTTGGACTATTGGTCAACTTCAAAACAACAGACATCTCAAAATCAATTTATAGAAGGGTAAACAATTTATAAATCTGCGCAATCATTGCTATCAGCGTAATCTGCGCTAAATTATTGAATGCAATGAAAAAATTTAGAAATAACGGGAAACTGAAGCTTCTTATCATTGTTGGCACAAGGCCGGAGATTATCCGCCTGGCCGCAGTGATTAACAAGTGCAGACAGTATTTCGATACCCTGTTGGCTCATACGGGTCAGAACTACGACTACAATTTGAATGGTGTCTTTTTCAAAGACCTCAAATTGGCAGATCCTGACATATACATGGAAGCCGTAGGTAACGACCTGGGCGAGACCATGGGAAACATCATTGCCAAGAGCTACCAACTGATGGTTGAAGTGAAGCCTGATGCAGTGCTGGTGCTGGGTGATACCAATAGCTGCTTGTCTGTAATAGGAGCAAAGCGCCTGCATATCCCCATCTTCCACATGGAGGCTGGCAATAGGTGTAAGGATGAGTGTCTGCCTGAGGAGACCAACCGCCGTATTGTGGACATCATCAGCGATGTGAATATGGCTTACTCAGAGCATGCACGTCGCTATCTCGCTGATACAGGTCTGCCAAAGGAGCGCACCTACGTTACAGGTAGCCCCATGGCAGAGGTGCTGCATCAGAACCTGAAGGAAATAGAAAGTAGTAATGTGTTCGAGAAAATAAACTCTCAACTCTCAGCTCTCAACTCTCAACTGCGGCTTGAGCCGCATAAGAACATCATGCTCTCTGCGGAACGTGAAGAGAATATCGATACCGAGAAGAACTTTATGAGTCTTTTCACCGCCGTCAATAAGATGGCAGAGAAGTATGATATGCCCATTTTGTACTCTTGTCATCCTCGTTCTCGCAAGCGCTTAGAGGCTTCTGGCTTCCAGCTTGATAAGCGCGTGATTCAGCATGAGCCGCTTGGATTCCATGACTACAACTGCTTGCAGATGAATGCCTTTGCAGTGGTGAGCGATAGCGGCACACTGCCCGAGGAGAGTTCGTTCTTTACGAGCGTGGGCCATCCTTTCCCCGCTGTGTGCATCCGCACCAGCACCGAGCGGCCTGAGGCCCTTGATAAAGGATGCTTTGTCCTGAGCGGAATAGACACAAAAGGACTGCTTCAAAGCGTGGACATTGCCGTAGAGTTGATTAGGGATGGTAACCATGGAATCCCTGTTCCAGACTATGTTGATGAGAACGTATCAACAAAAGTCATACGCATCATACAGAGCTACGTAGGAGTGGTGAACAAAATGGTCTGGAGAAAAGAATTATAATCTGCGTAATCCGTGCGAGGTTTTTATGTCACACGGAATCACGGAATCACGGAATTACGGAGTCACGGAATCACGGAGTCACGGAATTATGGAGTCACGGAATTATGGAGTCACGGAATTATGGAGTCACGGAATCACGGAATCACGGAATCACTGAATCACGGAATCACTGAATCACGGAATCACTGAATCACTGAATCACGGAATCACGGAATCACGGAATCACGGAATCACTGAATCACGGAATTACGGAATTACGAATTAATGGAAACTGATTTATGGAGTCAAAAAAGTCAAATACATATGGGAAGAGCGGAGAGAAACAATCCGTAGATTCGTAGATCCGTAGATCCGTAAATCCGTAAATCCGTAAATCCGTAAAGCGGACTATGTGACTGAAAGAAGCGATTAACCGAGAGCAGAGCCAAGCTTGCTTGCCCTATGCCGAGCGTGAGCTGCTTATATAAAGAACTGGCAGTATGCGCCGAAAGAAAACAAAAAGATGACAAAACATCAAATACCTATATAAATATTAATAATCACGGTGGGAATTGATAGCTCCGCTCACGCCTGAGCACCTATGGAGCGCAAGAGCCCACCTTAATAATCTAAACCATGTACAAAGAATTTAGTGACTACAACAACCCGCAGGAGGTGCCGGGGATGTCTTTGCAGGAGAGCCGTATCAGGCGTTTCCATGATTGTCTGAACGAACAGTTAGAACTTTTAAGAGGCGAGGAGAATGATGAACTCTATTCTACTGCCGTGCTCGAAGCACTTGCCGAAGGATGCAACAAGTCGGGACTGCCGCAGGAGTTTGCGGTGAGGATGGCGGGGTTCCAGAGCTCTTTCGGATGGAATGAGGATCTCATCAAGACCGTATTCCATACGGCATACCTGCATAAGTATCTGAAGCCCATCCCCTTGAAGTACATGCGTCAGTCGGCGCTGCTTACATTCAAGACGGAGGCATATCTGAAGGAGCATTATCTGCTGAGGTTGAATGTGATGACGGGAGTGCCGGAATATAAGCATCTGGGTGTGGCATACAGCTTCGCGCCATTAGACCAGAAGGCACGCAACACGATGTCCATCAATGCCCTCAAAGCAGGAGTGGATTCATGGGACAAGGACATCAACAGGTTTATTGACAGCAACCTCATAAAGGTCTATGAGCCGCTGACCGACTATCTGACTCATCTGCCGTCATGGGATGGCAAAGACCGCATCGGAGCCCTGGCAAGGCGCGTAAAGACGAGCGATAAGAACTGGGAACATTATTTCCATGTGTGGATGCTCTCGATGGTGGCACAGTGGATGGACAAGAACAGTCAGCACGGCAATGCCATAGTGCCGCTGCTCATCGGGACCCAGGGGTCGGGAAAGACATCATTCTGTCGCAGGCTGTTGCCAGAGACGTTACAGATGTATTTCAATGACCGTCTCTCCATGAAGAACGATAACGACATCTGCATAGCCATGTCATCGTTCGCACTCGTCAACCTTGACGAGTTTGACTCACTCTCCAAGAGACAGCAGCCGATACTGAAGTATCTCCTTTCGAAACACGACGTAAAGATGCGCCCGCCCTACGGAAAGGTGATGGAGCAGCGAAAGCGTTATGCCTCCTTCATCGCTACGACAAACAACCGGCGTCCTCTTGTTGACCCGTCCGGGTCGCGACGCTTCATATGCGTCTATGCCGACGTCATAGACAATGGTGGACGTATAAACCACAACCAGATATACGCGCAGTTGGTGGCAGAGTTGGAAGCCGGAAAAAGATATTGGCTGACAGAGGCTGAGAACAAACGCCTGATGCTTGCGAACACACATTATCAGCATGTGGGAGACTATGAGACGATGCTAAAGTACTCATTCAAGAGTCCATCAGAAACACCTGAGGATGTGCCGTTTATGAAGGTATCTGAGATAAGGGAAATCCTTGCGGAGAGGTTTCCGGATATGACGATCAACATCAATACAAGTAAGAACATCGGCTGCGCGTTGCGTGCCATGGGATACGCTGCAAGAAGACAATCCGGTGGCATGGCCTACAGGATTCAGAGAGTAGTGAAGTGAGTCCTTCACACGAATAAATCATACGTTTTTGACACTTCACCTACATTCCTGATATAATCACCTGAAAATTAGTGTCTTATCTCATGTATGTGACCTACATACACCTACATTGACCTTCATACACCTACAATACGTATAATCTTAATTCATATTCCGCAAGTAGGAAAACGCCCTGAAAGGGCAAAAGCATATAGCCCAGGGCAGCGCCCTGGGTATGAAAGCAAATAGTAACCACGCCCTGTAAGGGCAGCAGAACGACATGAATGAACTTCTTTTGCCCTTACAGGTAGGGTGTTCAAAATTGACTTTCTAGGTGAGACAAAAATATGTCTATATTTATAGCATTTTTGTTATTAACATTTAACACTTTATAGGTCAAAATAGTTTTCTTAAAATTTGTGTATGTC
>JAEEGL013466721.1_pt1 | contig 10373 bp, 9 predicted proteins | sample 9134231 | NCBI WGS metagenome assembly JAEEGL01 (sample SAMN16246548, study PRJNA631951) | gut metagenome | biome: gut microbiome; feature: rumen; material: fiber-attached | host: Bos | place: Iran: Karaj | collected 2018-10
ATCAATTGAACCTTTTCTAATTGAATATGATGCAGAAGCAGTATCTTTAAGAGCTTTTCCACCTGTTTTAACTGTATTTATTACTGATTCTCCATGTCTTTGTCCAGCTTGCGTAAAACGATCATTATATCCTTCATATCTTTTAGCTTTAACTGTTTCTACGTTAGCTTTAGCAGCTTTTGATTCTTTTAGAGCATTATTATAAGCTTGTCTAGATTTTATTGCAGCGTCAATTGTTTCATCTGTATTATTTTTGATAATATCATCTAATGGCGTATCTTTATAGGTATTTCTAAATGTATTAACCATATCATCTGTATCATTTTTTAACATATCATCAATACTATTTTTGAACATGTTTTCAGCATTATCATCTAAAGTATTAGCAAATTCATCTGAGCCTTTCAATAAATTATTAAAAGCATCATCCATTTGTTTTGTAGAGTTTGTTAATGCCTCGTCTGTTGAATTAACAAGTTTATTTGCTTGTCTTGTTGCACTAACCTTTGATAGTTTTTCTCCTAATTTACCACCACCAAAGGCAAATGCACCTTGAATTGCTCCTGTTTTTAATCCTAGACCGAAGGCATCATTATAATCCATACCGAGTTTCAAGCCAGTAGATGTTCCTCCTCCAAGACCACCAACGAATGCGGCTCCTGTTGCGCCCCATGTTGATGATGAAGCTAAGCTTAAGCCAAATTGCCCAATACCTGATGAGCCAAGACCTGCAGCTTTTCCTGCTGCTGAGAATGCACCACCAGCATATAAGTAACCAGCTGTCTTACCAACTAATTTCAAGCCACCTGAGATTGCACTATCTTCTGTAATTGCACTATATTTAGCCCATTTGTCATATTGGAAAACATCATGTGATAGGTCTTTTTGAACAAAATTACCGATGTCTTTCTGGAAATCTTTTGCTCCAAATAATCCTGCTCCAAAGCCTACTACAGATAGAACACCATCGCCAATATCTTCAAAGGCTGATAGAAATCCTTCAGCTGGTTTTGCCAAAATCATTCCTACTGTAGCAAAGAATCTAGTACCAGCACCCGAATTTCCATAGGCAATTATGTCATCTCCTCTTTTTTGCATTGATTGACCAAGCTCTGTAACTATATTAGCTATATTAGCAAATGCTTCATCAAAAAGAGATTCTGGAAATTGTATACCTATTACAGAGACAAGACTATTCAATTCTTTGGCAGCAGCAGAAATCTCACTCTGAGCATCAGGTATTGTTTTTGTAGCAACATTGTTAAAATAATCTACTGCAGCTGCTACACCTGCCTCGTTATTATAGATATACTCCTCATCAGGACTTCTTCCTGTAAGCCAACTACCTACACTTTGTTTTCCACTTATTACATCTAAAAAGCCCATATAAATATCTCCCTTCATATCTCTGTTTACATAAAGATATACTTATATTTTTACACTATACACTACTATAACAATTATAATAAAATTACTATATATAGTCAAATAAAAAGAGAGCATTTTCGTGCCCTTTACTCTCTTTTACTATTATATTTACACTATTCTGCAGGAGTTTCTGATTGAGCTGCAGCTCTGCTTTCATTAAATGCTGCTTCTTCTGCCATGATATTGTCTCTTGCTTCCATAGCTTTTTCTAAAGCATCAGATAATTCTTTAGATTTATCAGTAGCATATCCTTTAAAGCAAACTTTTTCAATTTGGTTATGATTAAAAGCAAATAATTGATCACTTGTAATCATACCTTCTGGATATGCACAACCACCGTAGTCGAACACTTGATTTCCAGTTAATTCAACCTTTCCATTTTTATCGTAAACTTCTCCTGATGGAATAATACAGTAACTCATGATCATTAATTCTTTTTTACCACCTTTAAGTAATACTACTGTTCCTATTGGTAAGAATCTTTTTTCATTTTCCATAACTATTTCCTCCTTTTTTTCTTTTTATTGCAATTCTGCAAGTTCACTTGCATTTCTTGCACTATAACTACTATCTTCATCTTGATAGAAATTATCTTCTTCTAAATATTGTTCTGAATCTGTAGGATTTGCTTCAGTATAATCAAGTTCTACAGTATTTTCATCGCCGCCAGTCCATTCTTCTGACTCGAAATCATCATATTCCTCATCACCATATTCTTCCTCATCCATTTCATTATTACGTTTGTGATCCATATAAGCCTTAGCTCCTAATCCTGCAGCTGCTGCTACACTTAGACCTACAGCTATTGGTACAACAGAACCAGATGATTTGTTTTTAGTATTAATTGGTGCTGGTGTTGTTGGTATCTTGTTATATTTATTTGCATTATTATTGATAATATTATCTATTGAAGATGAAGTTTCTTCCATGTCTTCTAATGCTTCTAAGTTTTCAGCATTTTCTAACTCTAGTGAATCAAGTTCAACTTCTTTTCCGTTATATTCTGCTCCAGAATGGGTTGGTTCTGCTGGTGCAGTATATCCTCCACCTGGATTTGCTGCTGGTGTTGGTTCACTAGGTCTAACTACATATGTAGTTCCACCTGGATTTTGTCCTCCGCCAGTATCTGGTGTTTTATCACCAGTTGTATCAGGTGTTTTATCACCAGTTGTATCTGGTGTTTTATCACCGGTTGTATCTGGAGTCTTATCACCAGTTGTATCAGGTGTTTTATCACCAGTTGTATCAGGTGTTTTATCTCCTGTAGTTCCAGGTGATGGTGATGGTGTATAACCACCTCCGCCACCGCCGCCTCCGCCTGAGCTGACTGGGCTTGGACTAACTGGTGTTTGATTTCCTCCTCCACCATCATCAGTAGTTGGTGGAGTTGGTACTGGTTCATCTGGAACTATACTTCCATCTTTTGGAGTAAATCCTTCTTCAAACGGATTTCCTGAACTAATTTTTTCTGCTACTCCTTTTAAATTGTTATCTGTATCCAATCCTGGCTTAACCATTTGATAATGATGTTCACTTACTAATGCTCCAGTTACTTCTGAGGCAATTCCTCCAGAAGATTGACTAGCTATTGCAGATAAAGTAAGTCCACCATTAGCAGCAATTCCTTTAGCTCCTCCATTGGCAGCAACATATTTTAAAGGTTTCGTAACATTTCCTGCAAGATTTCCTGCTTTTTGTTTAGCTCCAGATAATGTATCTCCAACTTTATTTTTAACAGTTTGTCTAAATCCTGTTTTTGCGCCTTCTTCTGCTGCTCCTTTTGTTGTTGCCTCAGCAACTTCATCTGCTGATTCTCCTGCTGCTCTTCCTGCGCCTACTTTTTGTTTTACTCCAGATAATGTATTTTCAACTTTATTTTTAATAGTTTGTCTAAAGCCTGTTTTTGTGCCTTCTTCTGTAGTTCCTTTGGTTGTTGCTTCGGCTACTTCATCTGCTGATTCTCCTGCTGCTTTTCCGGCAGTTGCTTTTGTTGTTGCTCCAGCAACTTCATCTGCTGATTCTCCTGCTGCTCTTCCGGCAGTTGCTTTTGTTGTTGCTCCAGCAACTTCATCTGCTGATTCTCCTGCTGTTCTTCCTGCAGTTGCTTTTGTTGTTGCTCCAGCAACTTCATCAGCTGATTCTCCTGCTGTTCTTCCTGTTAGTAATTTAGTACTTTCTTTTGAACCACCAGCTACAGCTCCTTCTTCGCCTTCTTTGATAGCCCCTTTTGTACCGCCTGCTACAGTATCATCTGCTCCTTCTTTAGCAGTTTTTGCAGCTTTTGCAGCACCAATTCTATCAAATGTAGATCCGACTGCAAAGGCAAAGGCAGCTTGTTTTGCACCTTGTCCTAGACCATGTGCAAATGCTCTATTATAATCTAAATCTAGTTTCAATCCTTCTTCGGTTCCGGTACCGATACCTGTTATACCAGCGAATGCAGTACCACCCCATGTAGCACCACTAGCTTTCAATAATCCTGTTCCATATGTTGCAGTTGTTGATAATCCCATAGCTCCTGCCATTAGGTAACCACCAGCAATATATCCACCAATCTTTCCTCCAAGACGTAAGCCGTTACCAATAGCACTATCTTCTGTAATTGCACTATATTTAGCCCATTTATCATATTGGAAAATATCATGGGACCAATCTGCTTCAACAATACCACCGATACCATTTTGTATATCTTTACCAATAACTGGTATTACTCCCGAAACGAATCCTACTGCTGATAAAACTCCATCTCCAAAATCTTCTATAACAGATAGAAATCCTTCGGCTGGTTTTGCAAAAATCATTCCTAGTGTTGCGCCAAATTTTGTTCCGAAGCCTACTTGATCATACGCAATAATATTCTCGCAATTCGTGTTCATTGTATCAGATATAGTCGTGATTGCTTCTCCGATATAATCGAAATATTCATTATATTGAGCTGTATCAAAAGTTCCAATATACTCTGCTACTCCTGGAACACTATTTAATTGCTCAAAAGCCGCGTAGATTTGATCTCTCGCGGTTGTTAAATCATTTTTTGAAATATTATTTATTGTGTTTACTACATCTTCTACTTTGTCAGCGTTTTGACAAATGTAAGATTCTTCGGGGCCTCTTCCTGTAAGCCATTGTCCTATAGATTGCTTACCAGAGAACACATCCAATAAACTCATGTTTTATTCCCCTTTCATATTTATTCTACTACTGTTTGTCCTGGGTTTGATACACCCGCTCCTACTACAGCATTATATGCATTTTGATTATATTGATTTTGAAGTTCATTGTAAACTGAGACTGCTTGAGTATAGATTTCATCAATTCCATCATATAATTGTGGTCCTAATCCACCTATAAATTCTGCTGTTTCATCAATAGTTGGACCCATAGAAGTTCCACTTACAATTTGTGATTGATCTGCATCAGTACTAATATTTTTTAATGCATCACCTACTGCTTTTAGTTGTGTATCAAAAACAGTTTTTACATTTTCTATTGCATCATATACTGCATCTGGATCAATTTGGTCTTTTGCTCTAGCAGCAGTTGATTCATGATACTGTTGTAACTCAGTTGAATCATTACCATAATATTTATATCTAGGTGTGACACTTGTTTTACCCATTTTTTTCATCTCCCTTTTTAATGCAATGCATAGGAAAGAGAGAACACACGTTCTGTTCTCTTTTTACTATACATTGCATATAGCAATGTATTTTTTATTCTGCTCCTGTAATTTTCTTTAATGCAGGAATTGTAACACTAATTTGCTCACTAAGTGAATTCATCTTTTCTTTACCATTTTCAAACAATGTTGTTCCTTTTGTAGTCCAGTCACCAGCTGCTTCGTTTAACCAACCTAATTCATTGGAAGCTACAGCAGCATCAACATAGCCTTTAATTTCTCCAATTAGTGTTTCTAATGTTTTAATCTTTGGTGCTAAATCTTCTACTTTTTCTAAAAGTAACCTTACGTCACCTTCTATAATTACATCTGCCATGTTCATCACCTCTCTTTTTTATATCTTATATCTAACATTTTCCATATCATCTAGAGCTTGCTCTGCTGTTCTAATACCCATTTGATTATTATCTACTACTCCTTGATGGAATCTTTCTGCATATCCTTTCATTGCATCAAAAATTTCTTTTGCGTCTTCATAATCTTTAATGATTGGATCTGCCAAACTACCATGGAAATCATTTTTTAGTGTTTCCATTATTTTATCAACTTCTCCATATAGTTTTACATATTCTTCACTTGCGTCTCCTAATTGTGTTCCAAGTCGTCCAACTTCTTGTGAACTATATACTACTGTACTACTTACACCTGCTCCACCTGAAGCCATTGTATTTGCCATATTCTAAATTCACCTCCTATTATTTATAATTTTTAGAATATCGTAAATTCGCACACCGAACCCATATCCTATGATTTAATTGTAAATGCTTTTTTTGCTTTTATCAAGTCTTTTAAGGAAATTGTACATTTTTTTTGACAGTTTTGTACTAAAAAAGTTTACTTTATACTATACATCTTTTATATCAATATTTTTTATTAATAATTGTGTTATTTATATAAGCATCTTTTTAATTCTTTGTTATAATATTATCGGAGGGAGGTTTTACTATACAACTTACTAAGGTAAATTATAAATTATTAATACCAATTATTCTTTTATCTATTATTAGTATTGGAACAATTTATAGTGCACTTACTTATACATCTAGTTCTTTAGGAAACCTTGCTTTAAAACAAAGTCTCTGGTATGGAGTTGGATGGGGACTTGTTCTGTTACTTGTTTATTTAAAAAATGATTATCTATATCAAAGAACATGGATATTATATATAGTTGGGAATTTATTATTAGTTGGTCTTTTGTTTTTTGCAGATCCTATTAATAATAGTAGATGTTGGTATACTATTCCTGGAATTGGTAGTTTTCAGCCGAGTGAATTTATGAAAATATTTTTAATGCTTACTCTGGCTACTATGATTCATAACTTTAGAAGTGATTATAATAATCCTGATTGGAAGGATGAATTAGTGTTTTTGATTAAATCATTTATTGTAGTATTAATTCCATCTATTCTTACTTTTCTACAACCTGATACCGGTTGTGTAATTATTTATTTAGTTATTTACTTATCGATGATTTTTGTATCAGGTATTAGATTGCGTTGGTTTATGATTGCTGGTGGAGTTTGTTTAGCAATTGCAGGAGTATGTTTATGGTTATATTTTTATAAAGAGCCATTATTTATAAAAATATTTGGTTCATCTATTTTTTATAGATTAGAAAGAATATTTAATTGGCAAGATGGATCTGGTTTGCAACTTGAAAATGCTTTAACAGCAATTGGTTCGGCTGGATTATTTGGACATGGATTTAATCAAACACCGATTTACTTTCCAGAGTCTTCTACAGATTTTATATTTGCTGTATATGCATCTAATTTTGGTTTTATTGGTGTAGTTATTTTACTTGCTATTATATGTTATTTAGATATCCAAATTATAATTCTAGCTAGAAAGAAAATATTTGATACCGATAAGTTTATTATTTCGGGGATTCTTGGAATGTTAATATTTCAACAAATACAAAATATAGGTATGACTGTTGGTCTACTTCCTATAACTGGTATTACCTTACCTTTTATATCTTATGGAGGTAGTAGTTTACTATCATATATGTTACTTGTTGGAATACTTCTTAATATATCAGTAGAGAAAAATAGAACTTACAAATATAAGTAAGTTCTATTTTTTTAATACTTCTTCATATACTTCTTTTAATTGTTTTCCTACTGTCTTTATATCTCTTTCTTGCGCAACTTTATATGCTTTATCACCAATATAAGGTAATTCTTTATTAATTATCTTTTTTATTTTATCTTCAAATTCATCTACATCTTTAGCTTTATAGACATTTACTCCATCTTCTAACCAACCTTCAAATATAGGTATATCTCTTATAATGGCAGTTGCTTTAGTAGCACATGCTTCAATTATTGGAATACCTTCTGTTTCTTCGAATGTTGGGAATAAGTAAATATCACAACCATTCATTGCTTCGGCAATAATACTTTGTTCTACATATCCAGCAAATACTAAGTTATCTAATTTAGTATTAACTGCTTTTCTAACTGGTGCTGTTGCAGCTGATAAAGGACTATAACCAAACCAAATAAATTTATACTCTGGAAGTCTTTTAGCTAATTCTACAAAATCAACTATTCCTTTTCTTTCTATATATAAGCCTATACCAATTATTACTTTGTCATCTTCTTTATAGTTATATCTTTCTCTAAATCTTTTTCTAGCATCACTATCTGTTTTAAACTTATCTAATTCTATACCATTTGATATAGCATATATTTTTTTCTTTATTCCATATCCCTCTAGTAATCTTTTTGAATATGGAGTTGGTGTTACTATTACATCTCCCATGTTATAGCATTTTATTAACCATTTTTTAAATAAAGGAGCTATTTGTTTACTAAAAATAAAACCATTCCTAAAATCTTCTTCTGTTGAGTGAGCATGATAAACTACTTTTTTACCTTTTTTATGAGCTTTTTTGGCAAGATTATAAGACTTTAATCCATAGAAATTAATATGAACAATATCATAGTCATCCTTTAAATTAGTAGTATATTCTATATGTTCACTTTCTAATGCTTTCATTTGATGTTTTATTGCTTTACCTAGACCACTTTTAGAGAATAGTTTTTCTCCTTCTGTATATAATAATACTTTCATTATCTTCACCATCTTAATTATAACAAATATATAAAAAAAAAGACAAGTTGCTTGTCTTATGTTTGTCTTGTACCACAGATTGCACAGAATTCTCCTGTAACTGCTTTTCCACAAACTTTACAGAATTTATTTCTATATTGGATCTTTTTATTTACACTAGCAAATTTTTTTAATTTCTTAATTGATAAAACATATAAGAATATTACAAAGGCAATAAATACACCTATCAATACTTTAAATCCAGACATTAAACAGAAGTCATATACTCCATGAAGTAAAGCTGGTATTAAGATACTGTATATTAAATATTTTTGTTCTAGTTTTTCTGATCCTCTTATTGCATATACTTTAGCTATACTCAAATAATAACCCATAAATATCGCATCACAAGCATGTGATGGTACTGCAGAAATTGCTCTTAAAAGAGCTGTATTGATACTTGCAGCTTGGATTATATATAAAATGTTTTCTACAAAAGCAAATCCTAATGATACGAATATAGCATATACTATTCCATCATATAGTTCATCAAATTCTCTATTGTTGTAACCTACTAGATAAGTTAATAACCACTTACTGAATTCTTCAACTAAAGCAACTCCAATAAAGGCATAGAGAAGTGTTTCAATAAATGTTTTAGATGCAATACTACCATTCATAAATGGTAGGAATAGTCCTAATAATTCTGATATTAATAGAACTAGGATACATGATAAGAATCCTGCAAAAAACAGTTTTATTAGTAATACCATTGGTTCTTTATGCCTATCTTTGAAATATACAAAGGTAAGTATAAGAATAACTGGTAATGCTGCTAATAAAAGAAGTATTCCTAAATATACCACTTGCATCACTCCTCTATTATTTAACATAACAAGTATAACATGTTTTTGACAAGTTTTTTAGTATAACTTGTAAATTTACTTTTTGTTTACACTTATAAATAAAAAAATCGCATTAGATGCGATTTAATTATATAAATGGTGTCCGCGAGGCGACTCGAACGCCTGACCGATCGCTTAGAAGGCGATTGCTCTATCCAGCTGAGCTACGCAGACATATTTCAACTGACAACTAAGATTATAATACAAAAACACTTGAAAAACAAGTCTTTTTATAAAAATAAAAGAGCATTTAACAATGCTCTTATAATTTATTTCCACATTTTTCACAGAATGAAGAATCTGTTGTATTATTATTTCCACAGTTTGGACAAATTTTATTTCCTTGTTGTGGTACTGAAGGTTGGTTTTGATTTTTTGTAATTGACCCCATAATTGGATCGTTAATAGGCATTGCACCTACATATTCACTTTTACCAAATCCTAATATTGGATAGAATACAATTCTCAATAGCATTAAACCAACTCCGAAGCCTGTATCTTTTCCAAATGATTTAGCTAAACTAAAGCTAAGCATTACAGAATAATAAATTGATACAACTGTTCCTATTAGAGAAGTTAGGCTTACTACTATTGATAATTCATCAGAAGATGAACCACTAAATCCACCAGTTACTGCAGAAACTCCAAATACTACAAGTGGGTACCAGAACCAAACACCAGATATTTTACATAGCATCATATCACTGTATATTGGAATAATTGCTTTCCAGCCATCTTCTCCTGCTTTTACTAATATTTTCCATTTTGCGACAATTATAATAATTGCACAAGCTAAGATAATTAAGGATAGTATAATAACGAATCCTAATAAAAAGCCTATTCCTGCCATTTCACTACTACTCATTTTTTCACCTCCTTATTATATTATTTTTGCTATTGCTTTCATTAATCCTAACTTTCCATATGGATAAGTAAGGGATCCTTGCATATAAGCTATATATGGTTCTCTTATTGGTCCATCGCATGATAATTCAATTGATGATCCCTGTGTAAATGAACCACTTGCCATTATTATTTTATCAGTATAACCTGGCATATCTCCAGGTTCTACTACTGCATTAGAATCAATTGCTGAACCTTCTTGTATACCTCTAGTAAATTCAATTAATTTATCTGGATTTCTGAAAATAATATTTTGTACAATATCTACTCTTTCATCATTATATTTAGGTTCTACATCATAACCTAATAATTCTAAAGTTTTAGCTGTAAGCACTGCTGTTTTTAAAGCAGATGAAACCACACTAGGAGCCATATAGATACCTTGTAATATTTGTCTATTA
>JAEEGL014893553.1_pt1 | contig 10373 bp, 8 predicted proteins | sample 9134231 | NCBI WGS metagenome assembly JAEEGL01 (sample SAMN16246548, study PRJNA631951) | gut metagenome | biome: gut microbiome; feature: rumen; material: fiber-attached | host: Bos | place: Iran: Karaj | collected 2018-10
AATGGAAGGTGAAAACGGCTTCCTGGCTTGCCTTGAACGCCGCCTTGCTAAACGTGGTCACGCTGTAATTGTAGTTTCTGACGGTGCCGGTCAGGATTTGCTGCAGGCTACTGGTGCTACAGATGCTTCTGGAAACAAAAAGCTTTCTGATATAGGTGTTTACCTTAAATCTCAGATTGAAAAATACTTCAAAGAAAAGAAGATTGAAATCAACCTTAAATATATTGATCCTTCTTATCAGGTTCGTGCTTCTGTTACAACAGCAAGCGATTCAATTTACTGTGAACGTCTTGGAAACAATGCTGTTCACGCTGCTATGGCAGGAAAAACTAAGTGTGTAATTGGTCTTGTTCACGACAAGTTCGTTCACCTGCCAATTAAAGCTGTAACAGCACACAGAAACGCTGTTGATCCGGAAGGTTCACTCTGGCGCGATACTCTCGATGCTACTGGCCAGCCAATCCTTATGGTTAATGATATGACTAAGGCTCTTGAAAAAATGGCGGCTGCAGTTGCAGGTGCAAAGAGTAAGCCAAGTGAGCAGAAAAAGAAATAATATCGTTTAAAATTTTTTTGATCATAAGCACTTTTTTTTGCGAAGCAAAAAAACCTTACAAGAAAAAACTTCTTGTAAGGTTTTTTTTTCTATTATATAATGATTATGTGAGCAAACTATTCGTTGTTGGCACTCCAATAGGAAATTTGGGTGATATAACTTTTCGTGCAGTAGAGACTTTAAAGAATGTTGATTACATTGCTGCCGAAGATACACGCCATACATTAATGCTTTTGAATCATTTTGAGATTAAAAAGCCTCTTATTTCCTGCAGGGCTCAAAACGAAAAATTTGCAGGCGAAAAAATTGTGTCTTTATTAAAAGAAGGACACGATATAGCCTACGCAAGCGATGCTGGAACTCCGGGAATAAGCGATCCTGGCGCTGTACTTGTAGATATTGTACGCGAAGCCGGGTTTGAAGTTGTTCCAATTCCTGGTCCTGCTGCTTTTGCAACTCTGGTAAGTGTGGCCGGTTCTGGCGGAAAGACCCTTATTTTTGAAGGATTTCTTTCTCCTAAGCCAGGAAAACGTCGTTCACGGGTTAAAGAGTTGTTAGAAACCGGCGATGCAGTAATTATTTACGAAAGTCCGTTTAGAATTACTAAACTTCTTTCTGATATTGCCGATATTGAAAGTGAACGCCGCATTGTTGTGGGGCGTGAAATGACAAAACTGCATGAAGAAATCACAAGCGGCACTGCAAAAGAGCTTTTTGATGATTATTCTTCCAGACAATCCATAAAAGGAGAGTTTGCAGTTTTTATTTCTGGTGTAAAAAATATTAAGAAATCTGAAGAATCTACCGATAATATATAGGTAGAGGGGTAGGAAGTTATGATGATTAATGGTGTAAACAATGTAACACAGGTAAACAACCTCCAGAATTTGCGCAAAACAGAGAATACTGCAAAAGTTTCTCGCGAAGCAGATTCAATCAGTGTTTCTGCAGAAGCAAAAGAAATGGCAGAAATTTACTACATGGATCAGGTTGCTAAAGAAACTCCTGATGTTCGTGCAGACAAGATTGCAGAAATCAAAGAGAAGATTAAAGACCCTAACTACCTTAGTGATTCTGTAATAAAGTCAGCTGCAGATAAATTCCTTACTGCTATTGGACTTTAATTATTCTTGAACCTGCTTGGAAAAGACGGAATTACATAAATTCCGTCTTTTTTTTTAATATTAAATCTAAACCGGAGTAAAAAATGTCTGATTTTACATTTAGAATTAGCCCTAACATTCTTCTTGGCCCATATACTATCAGCAGACTTGGCCAGCAGGTAAAGGAATGGGGAACAAGATTCATTATTATTATGGATCCGTTGTTAAACGAAGCAAAACTTTCAGATAAAATTACACAATCTTTAATGGACCACAAAATTGACTGCTTTGTTTTTTCTGAATTGAGCGATGGAGCCGCCACAAAAACTATTGAACGCGCCTTAAAATTATCTCAGGAAGGTCATGTTCATGGTGTAATAGCAGTTGGAGGCGAAAAAGCCATTAATGTTGGACGTGCTGTTGCAGCATATTTTAACGAAGCACATAATTTATACACTTTTGTAGACGGTTCTTTACCTTCTACAAATCCTATTCCATGTATTTGTGTTCCAACAACCTTCCGTTCTGCGTTTGTATTTACACAGGAAATTCCGGTAACAGATTCACGTAATCATCAGATTACTTTTTTACATGTTCAAAACTCTATCTGTAAGCTTCTTCTTATGGATCCAAATCTTATGCTCACTCTTACAGATAATCAAAAAGCAACTCTTTCCATTGAACTTATTGCCCTTGCAACAGAAGCATATCTTTCGCAAAAGGCTAATATTTTCAGCGATATGTTCGTAGAAAAAGGACTCGAAACCCTTTCTTATGCATTGGACGGTTCTCCTTCCCTGGAAATTACAACTCCGGAAGAAGTTCTTTTAGTTCAGGCAGGCTGCCTTATTTCTCTTGCGGCAGCATCTTCTTCTATTGGACTTTCGTCTTTAATTTCTTTGAGTATTTATTCACGATACCACAAAGGACGTTCTTTAGTTTCTTCTATTTTGCTTCCTTATGTTCTTGAAGACGCAACTAAATTTAAGGTTGCAAAACTCGAAACTCTTGCCCACATGCTTAGAACTGCTCCAGAAGATATAAAAGGCGAAGAAGCAGCTAAAATGCTTACAGAATATGTAAGACAGAAAATCGCAAAATACAGTCTTCCAACCCGCTTAAAGGATCTTCAGTTAACTGTTGAACAGCTTTCGCTTGCTGTAGAAGACATCAGTAAAATAAATACAATCAATACTCTGCCAAGAAGCATGAGTACAGATGATTTATTTGATTTTATTAAGCTGGCATTTTAGAATACGCGCTTTTGCGCCATTACACATATGATAGAACCTGGAAAACTTTTTCAACTGGAAGGCGGACAAAAACGCCGTAAACTTGCACTTACTTTCGGCGCTCTTGAACGCGATATTCTTGGAATTGCAGAAAAAGGAACTGAATATAATTTTACGACAATTTCCCGAGCGGATTATATTAAACAGCTTATAAAAATTCTTATAAAAGACCCAAAACTTATGGATTCTGCAAAAGCAGAACTGGAAAACCTTATTTCTGCTTCCGATTTTGATGAACTAAGGGCCTGCAACTGCGCAAGGAATCATCTTTTAGCGATTATCGGAACTTTTCCTGCTGAGTGGGATCTTGTAATTGCTCCGCATGTTTCTCCTACAGACGAAAACGGAATTGTCCGCCAGAGGGAATTTTTTCCTGGAGTCTGCGTTTATGCAGAAGATATCCGCTCGCCATTTAATATCGGTTCAATTTTCCGTACTGCCGAAGCTATGGGTGCCGAAAAAGTTTATATTTCGCCGCATTGTATAGATCCAAACCAGCCGCGTGCAGTCCGTTCCGGAATGGGCTGTATAGAAACTATGGGCTGGGAACAAGTTCCGCTAAATGAACTTCCTGAAGATCTACCTGTTTTTGCACTGGAAACCGGCGGAACCGACATAAATGAATTTGAATTTCCTAAACAGGGAATTTGCATTATCGGTTCGGAAGAATTAGGCGTTAGTCCCGAAGCCCTTCACCGCGCAGATTATGGACGTGTTTCAATTCCAATGAAAGGATTAAAGGCTTCGCTTAATGTTGGTGTAGCTTTTGGAATATTAATGCAAAAATGGATTGAACAGATTGATAAGAAATCTTATTAATTCTTTAAGGCTTATTTGTTTTCAGGCAGATTACTCAAAATCATCATAATAATTTGAGTGAGCTTCTTTTAATAACTTTATAAGATAATTAAACTGCTTTTCATCAGAAATCTTAAAATCCTTTAAAATAGATTTATCTAACTGATAAAAATCAACAGACTTTTCGTCATAATACTGCATCATTTCGGCAAGATATAAAACCTTTGCACAGAATTTGTTTTCTTCTGTATTCTTTTCAACACTGTTCCAAGAAGAAATTAAGCAGGAAATATTATCGGCTAAACCAAAACGCTTGGTGTATACGCGTTTTATAAAGGTGCTTGCATAGCCGTTTGTAAACATACTTACAATTTTGTCCATTAAATTGTCATACTGTGCAGCAAGTTCATTAATATAGTTTTTCTGTTCATCTGTAGCAGTTTCCAGAAGGAAGAATCCGAGTGCAGAAAAGAGCCCCAGAGTATACATAACATCTGCATCAATATATTTATGAAGTCCGTTATTATTCTTAAACAAATTATAGGCAAAAAATGCTGTTCTTTCTGAATGAAGAAGAAGACTTTCTATTTCGTCTGTTGAATCTATATAAGTACAAGAAGGATTACTTTCTGAATATATAAACTTTAATTCTTCATCGCTGAGTAAAGAAACCGCATCTTCTATTTTTAAGCAGGTTTTGTCTTTTTGGAAACTATATTTAAAAGTAAGAAGCGTAAGCGGTAAATCTCGTCCTATAATCTTTACAAGCTCATCCCTGTTTATTTTTTCTTTTCCATCTGCCGATTTATTTACAATCTTCATAGCTTTTTCTGCTTGAGACTGAATTAACGGTATTTTTTCCTGCATGCTGATAAATTCATAGGAAATCATTTCTACGCCGGCAAAAATCGCCTTGTTGCAGGGCAAAAGAATTCTTGTTGTTGTTTCTTCATCGTTAGAAAAAACCTGATAATTATCTTTTGTAAGTCCTATCCTTTTTAACATAAGAATAATAATGATTATTCCAAGTCCAGCACCTTCCTGCTGATCAATTACATTTGTAACAACTTCTTCCATTGATTTGTATTGATGAGCAAGACGGATTTTTTCCTGAATTCTATCATTTTCAAATTGTGTTAATTTGGAATTATTTTTGATTTCGATAATTACATTGTCATCTGTTAAGCGCATTGCAAGCTTTACATAAAGTCCGGCTTTTCTCTGCAGCTCAAGATAATAATTTATATTCTCTAAGGTTTCTTCCTTAAAGCTTTGCATTCCTTCTTCGTATTCTTTTGGATCAAATATGTTCAGATTTTTTTCGTGGAAGTAAACGCGTTTTGTATTTGCTTTTTTTGCATTTATAAGAAGTTCGCTGAGACAGAAATTTATATATTCCTTTAAGTGTTCCTGATGACATTCTTCCAGAAAAGCGTCTGTAACCTTCTGGATATACACTTCCATGTTTCGAGGTAAAATATATGATAAGATTTCTATTGGAAGTTGAAGTTTTATTGCATTTCTAATCTTTTTTCTATCAATTTCCAGATATTCATCTAACTCTGTCATTGTATATTTATTTTAATCCATAAATTTAAAATTGTAAAATTATTTTTTCCCACCGCTTTATGCACTTTTTTCCGGTGGCGCTGTAAAATAACGGTACAGCAGCCACCAAAAGTTATTATTCTTCGAACATTTTTGAAATTTCGTTCTTATAAAGTTCATTAATTCTAAAGCGCATAATTTCCTGTTTTGCAGAAAGTTCAACACCAACTTCGAACGGTTTTGTAATGAGAGTGAATTTAGCAATTCTTTCAAACATCTTAAAGCCATTCTTAGAACTTATAAGAGTTGCAATTTCAGTTTCGTAAAGCTTCTGAATAATTTCTGAAGCAAGAAGATTTTCATATGTATCGTACTGAATACCATTGTCTGCAGCATAAGTTTTAACTTCATCTTCATCTACAAGAATAAGTGCGGCAAGATAACGCATATCCTGACCAACAACTACTGCCTGCTTAATGAATTTAGATTCAGAAAGCTTTGTTTCAATTGGAAGAGGTTCAAGGTTTTCTCCGCCACGCAAAACAATTGTATCTTTAATACGGCCTTTAATACAAAGTTCATTATGAATTGTCATCATTGCAAGGTCGCCTGTATCAAGCCAGCCTTCTTCATTAATTACTTTTGCAGTTAAGTCCGGGCGCTTGTAATATCCCTTCATTACTGTAGGACCTTTAACCTGAAGAACACCTTCTTTTCCGCGGCCAAGAACAAATCCGTCGTTTGGATCAACAATTCTTACCTGAATTCCTCTGATTGCAGAACCGATTGTACGGAAAATTGGAGCCGCAATTGGACGAACTGCAACGATTGGAGCTGTTTCTGTAAGTCCGTATCCTTCTACAACTTCTACACCAATTGCCCAGAAGAATTCATCAATATATTTAGGATAAGCACCACCGCCGGCAATTCCTGCACGGAAGTTTGTACCAAGCATTGCCTTAATCTTTCTAAATACCAAAAGATTTCCAAGACCATAAAGCGGCCACAAAAGGCACCATGGAATAAGGCACAAAATCCACCAGAATACTGTGTAGTAACGTGTATAACATGCATTCTGATTGAACATTTTTCTGCTCATTGCTTTCTGAGCTTTTGCAACGCTAACAAAGAAGTTGAACATTGCAAGTACAATTCCACCAGTTTTACGCATTTTCTTTGTAACACCGTCGTAAACAGCTTCGAATACACGAGGAACTGCAGGAAGCAGATGAGGATTAAGCTTTTTAAAGTCTGCAAGAAGAATTGAACCGATTGGTTTTGAATAACAAAGACATCCGCCCTGAATTGTAATAACGTATTCAACTTCGCGTTCAAATACATGCCATACAGGAAGAACAGAAAGAGCCTTATCGCCAGGATTAATGAAAATTCGCTCTGGAATTTCATCAAGCTGTGCAAGGAAGTTGTGATGAGTAAGCATTACGCCTTTTGGAGTTCCTGTTGTTCCAGAAGTAAAAATGATTGTTGCAAGGTCTTCACCTTTACCTTTTTCAAGTTCAGCTTCAACTTCACCGGCGTGCTCTATTCTCCACTTTCCTCCGATTTTCATCAAATCATCAAAGAAAAGAATTTCTATTCCCTTATCTTTAGCGGCTTTAGAAACTTCATCTTTTATGCTGCTATCAAAACAAATAATCTGTTTAACACAAGGAAGGTTATCTTTTAAGCTGACAATTTTATTAACCTGCGAATTATTTTCGGCAATAACAATTTTTGCTTCAGTTATGGAAAGGATTTTTTCCAGATCATTCAAAGTTGCATCGCATCCTCGAGGAACATCAATAGCTCCAATAGCCATAATTCCTAAATCTGCATGGAACCATTCTGCGCGGTTATCTGCAATTAAACCGATTTTATCTTCTCTTTTTACTCCAATGCTTAAAAGAGCTGCTCCAAAATCCAAACCTCTCTGAAACATTTCTCTGTAAAGAATAGGTTCAAATTCTCCGCCTTCAACTCTTTTCATCTGCGCTGGAATTTCCGGCCATTTTTCTGCAGAATCTTTGAGCATTTTTGGAATTGTGTAGTTTTCATCGAATACCATAACTTTTTCTCCTACCTAAGAATAAATGACATTTTTCAATATTTTGTCAACTTAAAATAAGTATAGAAAAAAAATTAAAATATAGCAAGTAGTAAATCTGTCGTATTATTATACATTTTTTTTGTGCCAAATTTATTGTGCCGCAAAAATTATTCATGCGGCACAAATTTTTCTTACGGGAAAAAATTCTGAACTTTATTAAAAATTCCGGGTAATTAGATTTATTCGCCGCGCCCAAGCATAAATGCTTTTTTATTAACTTCCAGGAACTGTGGCTTTACAAGCTTTTCAATTGCAGACATCCATGCTTCAACAGGAAAATCCATATATTTAGAAAGACGACCCATTAAAACAATGTTTACTGATTTAGCAGTTCCTGCCTGCTCTGCAAGAGAAAGACAATCAAGCGCATCAACCTTAATTCCGGCATTTTTCATTGTGCCGATAAGGTCTTCCGGATATTCAGCAGCGCCGGTAATTACAGGCATAGGATCAATTTTCTGAGTATTTACGACAATCTGACCGTCTGCCTTAAGATATTCTGTATAACGTGCAGCTTCAAGAAGTTCAAAAGAAACAATAAAATCTGCTTCGCCCTTATCTACAATTGGAGAGTACACTTTGTCGCCGTAACGTACATAAGTTACAACCGAACCTCCGCGCTGGCTCATTCCATGAACTTCGCTAACCTTTACGTCAAAGCCTGCATCAAGCAGAACCTGTCCCAAAGTTTTAGAAGCAAGCAAAGCACCCTGTCCGCCAACACCAACAATCATTATATTTTTTACCATTTTTAGTTCTCCTTCTTAAGCACAAAAAGATATTCCTTTACATGAATGTCTCTGTTCTGTAAGTTTCGGCTGCCGCGGAAAGTGTTGTAGGCAATTTCCACGGTTTTTAGTTTACCATATTTTTTTAACATTTGCGACATATCATCAAAATTTATAAAACCTTCCGAATTATACGAAACGATTATATATTTTGAATCTAGCCCGCAAATAATTTTTTCCATTGAATCCATTACGCGCGCACGTTTGTTAAAATCAGAATGATTCCATCCCTGAGTAATTCCGCTTACACGGCTAATTTCCACATCAAGCTTGTTTTTTAAAATAAGGTTCAGCATAAAATAATTTGAACCATATGGATGCTGATTATATGGAGGATCAAGATACGCTACATCCAGACCTTTTAGCGCGCCGCTTTGTGAAAAACTAACTGCATCCTGCTGAAAAATCTCTACATCGCAATTAAAATTACTGAGTACAGGTTTTTTTAAAACTACCCTTCCCTGAATTCTTGAAAGCGCATTTTTTCCTTTTCCGCCAAAGCAGCCTATTCCGGTCGAGCGGTCTTTGTAAAATCCCTTAAAAACTCCGCTTGTATTTACATGCACAGAAGCTTCGGTAATAAGCGGCGCAAGAAAAAAGCTCTGCATATTTGGCGGAACAAGCCGCTCTGTAAGATTCCGATAAGTATCTATTAAAAGTGCATTTTCGTGAGTATAAAAAACCCGCTCGCCCATCTGTATATTATTATCGTCCTTCGGCGCATAGTTTTTTGTAATTATTCCGCTCACCTTTCTTTTTGAACATGCTGCTTCTATTTGCAAAAGGAGATCATTATATTGTTCAGCAGGAAACTCACTAACGTTAGTTAGGTAACATTCATTTAACACGCGCGAATAATTTTCAAGATCATTCACTACAAGACGTTTTGAATACTGTTTTAGCATTCGGGCAACAATTCCAGAGCCGGAAAATAAATCTGCACAGACAAGCTTTTTTTTGCCAGTTTCTTTTGAGATTTCCTGAATTTCTTTTTCTATATTTCCAATCAGGCTTCGCTTATTGCCAATATAAGTAATTATCTGCGAAGTCAGAAACTCGTTATTTTCCGTCATCTGAAGAATTACAATGCGCCGAATTTACACATCTGGCTGCAGACTCCACAGCCTACACAAAGAGTAGCGTCAATTTTTGCCTTACCGTTCTTCATTGCAATTGCAGGGCAGCCAATCTTCATACACATCTTACAGCTCTTACACTTATCCTGATCAACAACAAGCGGAGGATTGTGCTTTACTTCTTTAAGAAGCGCACAAGGTCTGCGGCTGATAATAAGGCTTGGCTCTTCAACTTCGAGTTCTTCTTTTACAGCGGTTTCACATTCTGCAATATTATAAGGATCAACTACGCGAACGCGGTTAATTCCCATAGCCTTAGCCAAAGCTTCAAGGTCTACGCGGCCTGCAGGATCACCGTAAAGATTTTTTCCGGTTGTAGGATTCTGCTGATGACCAGTCATACCTGTAATTGAGTTATCAAGAACAATAACAGTTGAATTAGACTGATTGTAAGCAATTGTTGCAAGGCCAGTCATTCCCGAATGCATGAATGTAGAGTCACCGATTACAGCAACAGATTTCTTTTCGTTCTCTGCACCACCGGCCTTGTTCCAGCCGTGAAGACCGCTGAACGAAGCACCCATACAAAGAGTTACGTCCATTGCAGAAAGTGGAGCAACGCTTCCCAAAGTATAACAGCCGATATCGCCGAATACAGTTACCTTAAGCTTGTTCAAAGCGTAGAACATTCCGCGGTGTGGACAGCCTGCACACATAATTGGCGGGCGAACAGGAATTGCAGTATCAAGTTTTTTACCTGCGTGAACTTCCTTTCCAAAGGCAGCAGCCACAATATTCTGACTGAATTCGCCACAAATAGGGAACATATCTTTTCCGTGAATCTCGCACTTAAGGCCAAGACCGCGGACAAAAGTTTCAATAACAGGATCAAGTTCTTCTACAACAACAAGCTTTTCAAGGCCTTCTGCAAACTTTTTAATCATATCTGCAGGAAGTGGATTTACCATACCAAGCTTCAAAATATTTACGCTGTCGCCGAGAACTTCCTTTACATACTGATATGAAGTTGACGAAGTTATGATACCAGTTTTTGAATCAGCCTTCTCAAGACGGTTTACACCAGAAGTTTCGCTCCACTTCTCCA
>JAEEGL015602267.1_pt1 | contig 10373 bp, 7 predicted proteins | sample 9134231 | NCBI WGS metagenome assembly JAEEGL01 (sample SAMN16246548, study PRJNA631951) | gut metagenome | biome: gut microbiome; feature: rumen; material: fiber-attached | host: Bos | place: Iran: Karaj | collected 2018-10
GATCGACCTGAGCGCGATGTTCCAGAACGCTTATACGAACGTCACTTCCCGCGATCACGCCGACATCATTGCCCCCGGGACGGAAGGTCAGTCGTCGTTCTCCTTCCGTTTTGAATCCGGCAACGGAATCGGGGCGCCGGAAGTCGCCTATACCTTGACGATTGCGATCGAATACCGTTGCGACGAATCGGTCAAGAACAATTCCAGCATCCGTTTTAAGCTGGACGACGGGGAATACGGTACCTGGGATCAGCTCATTGCGTCTCTAAAGGCCTTGGCCGGGCATGCGAGCGGAACGAAGAATTACGCGGCCGGGGAACTGCCCGCGGCGTTTACGGAAACCGCCAATACGCACACGGTGTATTGGAAGTGGGCGATCACGGACCCAGCTCATGAAGCGGCGCAGGATGCCGCAGACACTGCCATGGGAGATGCCTCCCAGCTGCCTCAGTGCTTCCTGCAGATTTCAATCATTGCGTCACAGATCGACTGATCGTAACAGCAGCAAATAGATTCGTTTCCGGCACGGAAGACGTGGCACCCGTGCCGGATGAATCGGAAAGGAGAGCGAAATGTTTCATTTTCAATCGGCTGCGAGAAAGCGGGTTTTATTGATCCTGTCGGCCCTCTGTCTTTCCCTGTGGTCGGTGGCACTGCTGGAAACGACGCAGGCGCGGTATGCGACGAAGGCTTCCGATTCGGTATCGGTGCGGGTCGCCTCGTTTCTCGTGGAGGCGGGAACGCTGACTTTGAAGAGTCCGGATGCAGTCATTGACTGCAACGCGGAAGGAGACTGCGTCCGATTTGGTCTGAAAGTGCGAAACCGGTCCGAAGTGGCGGTCCGGTACCGCGTGGTCGTGGAGGGCCTGCCGTCTTCGATCCGCCTGACAACGGAGCGTGCGGAAGGGAGTCTTGCGCAGAACAACGGTGAGGCGGAAGTGCTCCTGTCGTTCGCCCCGGTCGATCGTTCGGACCGGACGCAGCGGACAACGATCGGCGGTGTGGTCATTACGGTCTATGCGGAGCAGAAAGGAAGCGGAGAATGAAGAAAAAGATCAAAACAGCAATTCTATGGATCGTTCCGGCCATTCTGGCAGCGGCGGTCTGGCTGATTCATTTTGAGGCGGCTGCCCGCTATAAGACGAATTTCACGGTTTCCGTTCCGGAGATCGGCGTGGTCATTCAGACCTTTGTCGCCAACATGCCCGCCGCACCGGCGGATCTGGTATACAATGGTAGCACGCAGACACCGCCCATTATCGTGCCGGAAGGCACCAGCGTGAGCGGCGCCACCAGCGGAAAAGACGCCGGAACGTACGAAATCACGTTTCGGCTCAATGACCCGGACACCAGCACCTGGCCTGACGGGACGAACGGAGACATCACCGTGAGCTGGAAGATCCTTCCTCTGGAGATCGAGATCCCGTCCGCGGGCGATTTGTCGCACATCTATTCGGGAACCGCTCAGGGCCCGACGATCTCGGGCCTGAACACGACCTATGCCGAGACTGCCGGAACGACGTCCGCTTCCGGCGCGGGGCGGTATTCTTTCCGATTCCGGCTGAAAGACACGGCCAATACGCGCTGGGCGGACGGATCGACGGCGGAAAAGACCGTGAATTGGATGATCGGCGTCTGCCGGATCAAAAGCACGCTTTATCCGTCCGTGACCGAGGCGTTCGGAACCGACCGGTCGAGCCGGAAATACCCCGTGGAGATGCTCTGTCATTGGTCAGAAAACGCGGTCAATGCCTCGGGAACCGACTGGTTTTCCCTGAACGGTTTTTCCCTTTCGAGTTCGGGCATTACGATCGAAAACCGGTCGACGCTGACCCTTCTCGGCGGCGGTCCGGTCCTTGCCGAAGGCAATTCCGGCCGAAGCATGGCATGCCTGTTGAATTCCGGGACGCTGACAGTGGAGGACGGAAGTTTTTCGGCCCGCTATCAGGGAACGGCGGACGGCGGATTGGAGGTCTACGGCATTTGGAATACGTCCGGAAGCACCGTGATTCGGGGCGGAACCGTGAGCGCGGACGGAGGAACGCTTGCCGCGGACGCGATTTTCGTGGAGGGAGGATCCCTCCGGGTGGAAGGCGGAACCTTTTCCGCGGTGAATGACGCGCCTCATCACGGCGCCTATGCGCTGTGGATGGAAGACGGGGACGTCGAAATCGCGGACGGTACGTTTTCCTGTCAGTCCGGGCAGAACGGGACGGTCGGATTCTGTGTTGTGAAGGGCAATCTTACTTTCCGGGGCGGTACGGCAGCGATCGAATCGGCAGAGGACCGCGAGGCAACGTTCCTTCAGGTCCTGAGCGGCGGAAACGCCTCGATTGAAGAGGGTTCGTTTACGGTTGCGAGTGCCAAATGCGGGGCAGGCGTAAGAGTCGGGGACGGCGGAACGCTGGCCCTGAGCGGCGGCACGATCAGCGTGGATTTTGCAAGCACGGAGAATGCGCCAGCGGATGCTGTCTACGTCGCCGGCGCGCTGGAGATGAGCGGCGGAAGCATTTCCGTCACCTCACAGTCCGCCAACGGCTCCTTTGGCATCGGTGTCGAGGGCGGCAGCGCGGTCATTACGGGCGGTTCGGTCTCGGTCCGTACGACGGCGCCCGGCGATGCATACGGCATCATGGCTAGAAACGGGGATTGTTCCGTCAATGGCCTTACAATGGAGGTGATTGCACAGCAAGGCAGCGGAAACGGGGTCGTTTTGAGCGAATCCGGCAGTTTTCTGCTGGAAACCGGTCAGTTTACGGTCAAAGGATATCTGGCGAGCCCCGGAGAAAGTACGGTCAGCCCGATCCAGACACCGGTCGCAAACGTGGACTGCGCGTTTTATCTCTTTTATAAGAACTCGTGGAATGCAGGACTCAACTTCAGCAATCCGCCGTACATCGCTTCAGCGACCCGTGTTGCGGAGGTGCGGGGCTTGCCCGGAAATACGCCGGCAGAAGAAGGTCTTCAGGGATCGTTTCGGACTCACGAAAACGTTCTGGCACTACATCAGATCATTGGAGGAGCCGACGTGCCGCCGGAGGACTTCCGGTCGGAACTGCTCGGGGCGATTGGCGCCGACAGCGGCAATTACGACGTCTTCGAAGAATCCGGCGAGAACGGAGAGCGCATGCTGAGGATCGTATTGAAAGATGCCGGGAAAGCCGGTGAGCCGGAGGAGCCCCCCGCGGAGCCCGGCGGGGACGAAGCGGATGGATCTGTTTTAGAGACGGAGCCCGAGCCTAAGGAGCCCAAATCCGAGGAGCCTAAGCCGGAGGAGCCAAATGATGGTGCTGCCGAAACAGAACCGGTTTCAGAACCCGATTCAGAAGCTGAAGCGGTCGGGGAAAGCGTTTCAGAAGACGAGGTTTCTTCAGGCGCAGAGAGCAGTTCCGAGACGGAAACTGCCGCCGAAAGCGATTCCTCTGCGGAATCGGAGGGTGACACAGAACCGGAAGCGCCTGCCGACATAGCGGAAAACGAGTCCGGGTCTGAGGCGGAACCGGCCGAAGAACCGGGGGAGAACGCAGCGGAGGAACGGTTCCGGTTCACAGCCAAGGGCGGAGCGCTGGTCATTGACGGCCTGGCGGAAAGCTCGGAGATCCAGTATGCGGTGCAAAGCTGCTTTACCAGGAGAATGCGCCCTGAAGGCGAAGTATTCATTCTGGGAGAAATCGAGTTGGCTGTTCCGACCTATGAGAATTCCGGATATCTTTGGACGCTGGCGGATGAAGAGCGGGAGTATTCCGTGGTTGTTGTCCGGCTCACGGACGAAACGGTAAAGGAGGTTCGGATCATTGAGATCCCGCAGCCGTGACGGGGCGCTGCGGCGTCGAATTCCCGGAAGTTTTGTTTGACAAAAGGGGCAGCCCCTTGTATAATAAAAAAACCGCGCAGCCGGGGCGACGAGCGGTGCCCTGAACCCGAAATCCGTGGGGGTGATGCCGACCGGAGAGCGCCGAAACGCCTGGGTCTTACGCAATGGAGCACTTCGAACCGTGTCAGGTCGGGAACGAAGCAGCACTAAGGAGATCGTTTCATGTGACGTGAAGCCGCCTGGGTACCCAATCGGGATCGGTGACCGAAGGAAGGCGCGCGGTTTAAAAAATGGAAAAACCTTGTGACAATGCTTGCCACAAGGTTTCTTTTATTGTATAATATATTGTGAGTTTTTATAGGTGTAATGGGCGAGCAAAAGCTGCTCGGCGCGCATTCCCGCAAAGAGGAAAAGTATGAGTTACACGGCACTTTACAGAAAATGGAGACCGGCCCGGTTCGAAGACGTTCGGGGTCAGGATGCCATTGTCAAAACGCTGACCAATCAATTGGCGGCCGGCCATATCGGCCACGCCTATCTGTTCACCGGAACACGGGGCGTCGGCAAGACCACGATGGCAAAAATTCTTGCACGTGCCGTAAACTGCGAGCATCCGGTCAACGGAAGCCCGTGCAACGAGTGCGCTTCCTGCCGTGCGATCCTCTCCGGGAACTCGGTCAACGTCATTGAAATCGATGCGGCGTCGAATAACGGCGTCGATAACATCCGCGAGATCCGGGAAGAGGTCCGCTACAAGCCGACCGAGGGAAAATACCGCGTCTATATCATCGACGAGGTCCACATGCTTTCGCCCGGCGCGTTCAATGCGCTTTTGAAGACGCTGGAAGAGCCGCCGGAATACGTGATTTTCATTCTGGCCACGACCGAGGTGCAAAAGATTCCGGTCACCGTTTTGTCGAGATGTCAGCGTTATGACTTCCGCCGGCTGTCGTTGGCGGAACTGAAGACGCAGCTGGAAGATCTTCTGAGAGCGGAAAACGTGCAGGCCGAGGAACAGGCCGTTTTGTATCTGGCCCGCCAGGCGGACGGCTCCAGCCGAGACGCCCTGTCCCTGCTCGAGCGCTGCATTGCCATCCGGGACGGAGACGTGCTCACGTACGAAAAGGTACTCGAAGTGCTCGGAGCGGTCGACCAGAGCGTTTTTTCCTCCATGCTGAGAGCCATTTTGGACAATGACGTTCAGAAAGTGATCGGGCTGGTGGACGAGATTCTGGCGTCGGGGCGCGAGATCACCCGGTTTGTGACGGAGTTTATCCAGTACTTGAGGAACATTCTGCTGGTTCAGACGGAGAATCCGAGCGAAGAGGTGCTCGGCATTTCGAAGGACAATATGGAGCGGATCCGCGAAGAGTCGCTGCGGACCGATCTGCCCGAGATCATGCGCTTCATTCGCATCCTGTCGGCCCTGCTGAACGAAATGCGGTATGCCGCCGCCAAGCGGACGCTTTTGGAACTGGCTTTGTTTAAAATGATGATGCCAGCCATGGACCGGGACGAGGAGGCATTGCTCGACCGTGTCCGGTACTTGGAAGAAAAGGTTGCGGTGCTGTCCAAAGGGCAGATCCGATTTGACGCGGAAACTCCGAAGCCTGCCGGAAAGCCTGCTCCGGAAAAGCCGGTCAAAAAGATTGAAGTTTCGCAGGCTGCGATGGAAGAGTACCAGAAAATCAAGAAGGAATGGAAGGATATTCTGTTCGGGCTTCAGCATCCTCTGATGCGTTCCCTGCTGCAGGGAACGAGCATTGTCCCGACCGGGGACGGACGCTGGGCGGTGCTCTTTACGAACGGCTTGTATTATGCGTCTTTCGAGCATCAGGGGTTCTTGGAAAACCTGAAGCAAGTTTTGAAAGCGCGTTACGGAAAGGAATTTGCGCTGATTCTGAAATGCGGAAAGGAAGACGATGCCGAGCCTGTCGTGGTGCTCGGAAACCGGATTCCCGGAATTGAGATGGATATCGAGGAAGGAGAAATCAAGAATGGCTAAACACGGCGGATATCCGGGCGGAATGATGCCCGGAAACATGAACAATCTGATGAAGCAGGCGCAGCGGATGCAGGCAGAAATGCAGGCACAGCAGGCGGCTTTGGAACAGAAAGAGTTTACGGCGTCGACCGGCGGCGGAGCCGTGACGGTGACCATGACGGGAAAGCATGAGTTGAAGTCCGTGGTCCTGACCCCGGAAGTGGTCGACCCCGATGATATTGAAATGCTGCAGGATCTGATCGTTGCAGCGGTCAATGAAGTGACGAGACAGATCGAAGCGGAGTCTTCAGCCGGCCTTTCGAAACTGACCGGCGGCATGGGCGGCCTCTTCTAAAGGAGCGATATGGATTATTACGGGAGTCAGATCAATAAACTGATCGAAAAACTCTCTACTTTGCCCGGAATCGGGCGGAAGAGCGCGCAGCGTCTCGCATTTCACGTGATCCACATGCCGGAGGACAGCGTCGAAGAACTCGCCAATGCCCTGACGGATGCCCGGAAAAACGTGCATTACTGCAGAGAATGCTGCACACTGACCGACCAGGACGTCTGTCCGATTTGCAGCAGTGCCGCCCGGGATCACCGGACCATCATGGTCGTGGAAACGACCCGGGACCTGGCAGCATATGAGAAAACCGGAAAGTATAAGGGCGTGTATCACGTGCTGCAGGGCGCGATTTCGCCGATGCTCGGCATCGGGCCGAATGAGATCCGTTTGAAGGAACTCATTGCCAGACTGCAGGGAGACGTGGACGAAGTCATCATCGCCACAAACAACAGTTTGGAGGGCGAGACGACGGCCATGTATCTCAGCAAACTGATCAAGCCCACCGGAATCAAAGTCAGCCGCATTGCCAGCGGAGTTCCGGTCGGCGGAGATTTGGAATACATCGATGAAGTGACGCTGTTGCGCGCGCTGGACGGACGTGTAGAGTTGTAAACAAGGGAGAAGTAACCATGAATAGGGTTGAGTTTCAGCAGAAACTGGAAGAAGGCGTTCAGCTGATCGAGCAGGGGAAATACGAAGAGGCCGTGGAGCATTTCGACCTCTTGAATCTGGATTCCGTGAAGGACGTCCGGATCCTGCAGAGCATTTCCAAAGCGTATGAAAAATGTCATCGCTACGAGGATGCGGAAGATCTGCTTTTGCAGGCCAGAGAGGCCGCGCCGCGGAGCCGGGGCGTATTGTTCCATCTCTGCACGCTGGCAATCAAGTCCGGAAACATCGGCGACGCCATGATCTATTACAATGATTTCTGCGATGTGGCGAAGAATGATTCGGAACGCTTCGTTCTGCAGTATCGCATTGCGCAGGCGGAGAAAAAGAGCGACGACGAACTGATCGCGATCCTGGAGAATTTCAAGGGAGAAGAGCCGGACGACCGCTGGATGTACGAACTTGCGAAACTGTACACGATCAACGGACGGACCGAGGAAGCGCTCGAACTTTGCGACGAGATCACCCTTTGGTTTTACAATGGCAAGTATGTTAAGTTGGCCAAAGAACTGCGTGCATATCTGACCGGCGTTCCGACCGCGGAAGAAGAGCAGCCGTTCAAGGAGCCGAGCCCCTACGAGCGTCCGGCGGCTTCCGTGGACAATGAACCCGCCGCCAAGGAAGAAGCCCCTGCGGAGGAGAAGGCGATCCCGGAGGAAGAGCCGCAGGCACAGGCGGTCATCGGAGCCGATGACTGGGATTCCGACGGAGAAAGCGAAGAGGCCGCCGAGGCGGAAGAGCAAGCCGAGGAAAACGAGCAGGAAGCCTGGGAGACTGAGGCAAAATCCGAAAGAAGTACGAAGTGGGCCGAGGAAGAAACAACCGTTTTTGAGGAAAAAACCGAAGAGGAATTCGAAGAGGCGCCCATAGCGGAAACGGAGGACGAGCCCGCAGAGGAAGAAGCCGTCGAAGAAGTTCCCGCGGAAGAGACAAAGGCCGAGAAGATCGCGAGACTCATTGCCGAACTTCCGGAATTTGATAACGACGATGCGCCGACGAAAGAGCAGCTTTTCAGAGTTGTTCCGGGAGCGCAGCCGAAGCCCGACCAGATCGTGATTCCGATCATTGAAACCGGACGTGTTTTCCGTGAATCGACGATCACAAAACCGGTCGAGGTCATTCCGGAGGTCGTCTCTGAAAAAGAACCGGAGCCGGAAGCGGTTTACGAAGCCGAGAAGCCGGATCAGTTGGACATTGTCCTGACCGAAAAGGCCGAGGAACAGGCAGCGGTTGAAGAACCGATCGAAGAGCTGAAAGAAGAGATCGAAGAGCAGGTCGAAACGGCGGAAGAAGAGGTCCGGGAAACGGTCGAGGAGCCGGTTCGGGAGATCGAGGAGACCGTTGAAGAGATCGAGGCCGAGGCGGAAACCGCCGCGGAAACGGTGACGGAGACTGCGGCGGAAGCAGAAACCGAGGCAGAAACCGAGACAGAAGCTGCTGCGAAAACCGAGACGGAAATCGTGGCAGAAACGGTGACGGAAATCGAAGCAGAAACCGAGGCCGAGCCCGAGCCTGAAACGAAGGCCGAACCCGAAGAAGAAGTCGTCGCCGAAGCTGAAGAAGAGCCTGAAACCCAGGCGGAAACCGAGACCGAACCCGAGCCGAAGAAATCCGAAGAGGATGAATGGATGGCCTTCTGGCTCATGGAAGAAGCCAAGGATCAGGCAAAGGCCGAAGAGGCAAAGGAAACGGCAGAGGAGCCTGTAGAGAACGAACCCGAAGAGGAAGCCGTTGCCGAAACCAAAGAGGAGCCCGAAAAGAGTTTCGTTTTCGACCGGGATGAAAAAGCCGAGGAAGAAACAGTAACGGAGGATGCGGCAGAACCCGAGCCGGAGCAGGAAGCGGAACCCGCCGCGGCGCCCGAGGAGAAGGTCGAAGCGGAACCCGCCGCGGCGCCCGAGGAAAAGGCTGAAGAAGAGCCCGCCGCGGCGCCCGAGGAACAGTCCGAGGAAGAACCCGCTGCTGTTTCCGAGGAGGAGCCCGAAGAAGAACTCATCACCGAGGCAGAGGAGGAGCCCGAAGCGGAAGCCGCTGCTCCGGAAGAAAAAGCCGAAGAAGAATGGATTGCCGCTCCCGCGGCGGAATTGATGGCAGAGACGTTCCCGGAGCCGGAAGATTCGACGTTCGGTGAATTGCCGGTGAATCCGGAGGGCCCGGAAAACGTCTGGAATTTCTTTGCGGTAGGCGAAAGGAAGGAAACGGTCTCTGAAATGGCCATTGACTTCCTGCGGAAGATCGCGAAAACACCGGACGGCGAAAACCTTCGGATGACCAAGCTGCCTTCGACGAAACTGCAGGGCATCTCGATTGAAAACACGTTCGCCCAGTTCAAGGGGAAGATGGTGTTGATCGAACAGGCATCGCTGCTTTCGGATGATCAGCTTTCGGATCTGGCAAATTGTCTCAGGACCTCCGGTCGGGAAACCCTGATCTGCCTGGCAGATACGAAGGCCAATCTGGCAGCGGTTTTGGAGCGGGAGCCGAGGCTTTTGATGTCTTTCACCGCGGTCCTTCGCCTGGCGGAGACTTCTGAAGAGACCCTGATGGGGGCGGTCCGCGCTTACATGAATAAAGAGGACGCAGTTCTGGATCCGGAGGCGGAGAACGCATTCCTGGAGTTCATCCGTGAGAAACTGAGCGGCGAAGCGCCGTTTGGCACAGCGGAAGCGGAAGACGCGGCGGAACTGGCCATTCGGGCAGCGGAGCACGGAGGATTCTTAGGATTATTCAGCGGTCATGTGGACAAAGAGGGATACCTGCATGTGACCGAAAAAAATGTCAAGAGGGCGCTTCAATCATGAGTTGGTTGATTTTGATTTTTATCGCATACCTGCTGCTGGCGGGGTTCATCGGCTACAAACTCGGATTCTCGAAAATGCTGGTGTCCGCGCTGGCAGTTGTTGCGGCCATCCTTCTGACGTGGGCGTTGACGCCCGCGGTCAAGGGCCTTGTGGCAAACGGGACGACGCTCGATGAAACCATGTCCGAAAAGATGGGAGAGGTGTTTTTAAAGGACCTCGAAACCGACGGGGAAGTGGATGTATTGCTCGGGACGATCCCGCTTCCAAACGCATGGAAAGAATACGCGAAGGAGCAGGTCGCGGCCCGCGAACCCGGCATGACCGAGAAACAGGCCCTGGCGGGGCTGCTCGGCAGCGTGGTATTGACGGCCTTGGTGGCTGTAGTGCTCTTCATTGTCTTCATGCTTTTGATCACATTGCTCGGGAAACTGCTCGATGTGATCAATCGAATACCGGGCTTCAAGCAGATCAACGGCATACTCGGCGCGGTCATTGCCGTCGCCGTGGCCATTCTATTGCTCGACGTGTTCTTCCTGTTCATGATTTTGTTCAGCGGAACGGGATTCGGACAGTACGTGCTCGGCGAGATCCAGAAGAGCGTCATTCTGAAATGGCTCTACGACAATAATATCCTGATTTATCTGTTTAATCTCGTGAAAACGAAGCTATTCGGATAACGAACAGAGCCATGATCTTTCTGATTACCGGAGCGACCCATACCGGAAAGACGCTTTTCGCGCAAAAACTGTTAGAGAA